>Ga0115012_10000067_pt1 | contig 60626 bp, 61 predicted proteins | sample TroAtlMetagenome_FD_88706 | JGI IMG/M metagenome (GOLD analysis project Ga0115012, IMG submission 88706) | Marine eukaryotic phytoplankton communities from Atlantic Ocean - Tropical Atlantic ANT10 Metagenome | ecosystem: Environmental > Aquatic > Marine > Oceanic | place: Tropical Atlantic... | reverse complement strand
TCGCCTCCGAAGCCGATGCCAGCGTTGCCATCGACGGGCTGATCGGCGCGGTCTTCGCCTTTGGTGCGGCGCTGGCGGCGCTGACCCTGATGATGCGGTTGCTGCACTCGGTGAGCTTCACGCCCTACGTCATCTACCGCGTCATTCTCGGCGCCGGTCTGCTGATCTACGCCTATAGCTGAGCAGTCTCTTTCCAAGAAAGAAGGTGGCCCCGGAGTTTGGGGAACTCCGGGGCCTTGAGATGCGCCGACTCGCGGACGGGAATTGACCGCTGGGGACAGGGTTGCCGACGCATACGCGTGATTTCAGGCAGCGAGCACACGCTTGGGAATCCTGCTAATTCAAGCATGTCGGGCTTGGCAATGGTGCCTCAATACCGCTAGCGGAAACCCGCCGCCGTGGAATGCTGCGCGCGCGAATTCCCGCTCAGGTGAATCGTCGCGGGCCCTCACACGCGGTGGTATGGGCTTCCTGCGAGGATCGAGGCGGCGCGGTAGAGCTGCTCGGCGATCATCACCCGCACCAACATGTGCGGCCAGACCATCTGCCCGAAGGACAGCGCCATGTCGGCCTCGGCGCGCAACGACGGGTCGAGGCCGTCGGCACCGCCGATGACGAAGGCCATGTCTTGGGTGCCGTCATCGCGCCAGCGGCCGAGGGTCTGGGCGAAATCCGGAGAGCTCATGAGCTTGCCGCGTTCATCAAGGATGCAGAGCCGCGCGCCGGAGGGCAGGGCGCGGCGCAGCAACTCCGCCTCGGAGGCCATGCGGCCGCCCTTGCGGTCGTCGACCTCCACCACGCGCACCGGGCCAAGCCCGAGCGCGCGACCGGTGCGGTCGAATCTTTTCAGGTAATCGTCGACAAGATCACGTTCGGGGCCCGCCCGAAGGCGCCCCACGACGCAAAGATGTACGCGCATGAGACCGTGGTCAGGTCACGGTCTGCGCGGTTTTGCCAAGCGGCATCCACATCTTCTCGAGCTGGTAGAACTCGCGCACTTCCGGGCGGAAGACATGGACGATGACATCGCCGGTGTCGACCAGAACCCAGTCGCCGGTGTCCTGACCCTCGATCTTGGGCAGCAGGCCCAGATCGTGCTTCAGGTCTTCGACCAGCTTTTCGGCGATCGAGACAACCTGACGCGAGGAGCGGCCCGAGCACACGACCATCTGGTCGCACACGGAGGTCTTGCCGCGCAGGTCGATCTGCACGACGTCTTCCGCCTTGTTGTCATCGAGGCTTTCGAGGATGCGCGCGAGGATCTGCTCGCTTGTGACCTCGGATTGGGGCAGGCCGTTCATCGGCGCCCCCGGCTCTGCGGCACCGGCCGCATTCGCAGTAAGTGTCAGGACGTTGTCCTCCTTGGTTGCAAGCGCCGAAAGCCACCCCGGCGCCGGGCGTGCCTTTAAGATAGCATCGGAGTCGCAAAATCTCAATGATCGCAGGGCAGCGCAGCGCTTAACGCCCGCGCCGCCACGTATCAAGCCCGTATCAGGCGCCCCAGGGGATCCACACCGTCTTGACCTCGGTCGCGGCCTCGAGGAAGGCGCGGCCTTCGCCGTCGGCGCTCATCCAGTCGCGGTCCTGGGCGTAATTCACCCAAGCGCGCTTGAGGTTGCCTGCCGCGCCGCGTTCGATCTCTGCCGAGAGATCGGCGCCCGAGAAGCTCCACACCGCTTCGATATCCATGTGGCTGGCCATCGTGGGCGCGAGCTCGGCATGGCTGCCGGTGAGGATGTTGACCACGCCGCCCGGCACGTCCGAGGTCTCGAGCACCTGGTAGAACTCGGTCGCGGCGAGCGGGAACGGTTCGGAGGCCACGAGAATCGCCCGGTTGCCCATGGCGATGGCCGGGGCCATCAGCGACACGAGCCCGAGCAGGGGGTAGGCATCGGGGCAGAAGCCGCCGATCACGCCGCAGGGCGCGCGCATGGCAAGCGCCGCGCCGCGCAACGGCACGTTGGCGATGCGCCCATCGAACTTGTCGGCCCAGGCGGCGTAGGTAAAGAGCCGCTCGACCGATTTTTCGACCTCCTTGGCGCCGGTGCGGGCGCCGGTCATGCGGTCGATGGTGGCGGCGAACTCCTCGGCACGCGCCGAGAGGTTCTCGCCGATATAGTAGATCACCTGAGCGCGGCTGTGGGCGCTGGCCGAAGACCACGCTGCCGCGCCGCGCGCCGCCTCGACGGCGTTGCGGATGTCCTTGCGGTTGGCCAGCGGCGCCTGGCCGATGAGCTTGCCGCGCTTGTCGTTGACCGCGCGGGCGTAGCCGCCATCGGGCCGCGCCTGCTTGCCGCCGATATAGAGCTTGGCGGTGCGGTCCACCGGTTGCGGCTCGGCCTCGTCGCCGCCGAAGGGCGCGATGGGCTTGAGCGCCTTGGGCTTGCGGCTGTCGCGGGTGTAGGCCGTGAGACCCTCCGGGCCGCCCTCGCGCCCGAAGCCGCTTTCGCGCAGGCCGCCAAAGGGAGCGGCGGCGTCGAACATGTTCGAGCCGTTGACCCAGACCACGCCGGCGGCGAGCTTGGGCGCGATGTCGAGCGCGGTGTTGATGTTCTCGGACCAGACGCTGGCGGCGAGGCCGTAGCGCGTATTGTCGGCCATCTGCACCGCCTCGGAAGGCGTGCGGAAGGTGGCCGAGACCAGAACCGGGCCGAAGATCTCGTCCTGCATCAGCTTCGAGGCCGGCGACAGCCCGGAGATCAGCGTCGGCGGGTAGAAGCAGCCCTCGGGGCAGGGGCCGGACTGGAAGATCTCGCCGTCGCTGCCTGCGACCATCGCGGCGATGCGGTCGCGCTGCACCGGATCGACGATGGCCCCCACGTCGATGCACTTGTCGAGCGGATCGCCGATGCGCAGGTTCTCCATGCGCGCCTTGAGCTTGGCGTGGAAGCGCTCGGCGATGCCCTCCTGAACGAGAAGCCGCGAGCCGGCGCAGCAGACCTGCCCGCCGTTGAACCAGATCGCATCCACCAGCCCCTCGACGGCGCTGTCGAGATCGGCATCCTCGAAGACGATGTAGGGCGACTTGCCGCCCAGTTCGAGGGTCAGCGCCTTGCCGCTGCCGGCGGTGGCCTCACGGATCTTCCGGCCGACCTCGGTCGAGCCGGTGAAGGCGATCTTGTCGACCTCCGAGGCGGTGATCATCTCTCCGACCGCGCCGTCGCCGGTGACGATGTTGACCACACCCTTGGGCAGGCCCGCCTGGCGGCAGATATCGGCGAAAAGCAGGGCCGTGAGCGAGGTCCATTCGGCGGGCTTCAGCACCACGGTGTTGCCCATCGCCAGCGCCGGAGCGACCTTCCATGCCAGCATCAGCAGCGGGAAGTTCCACGGGATGATCTGGCCGCAGACGCCGAGCGCCTCACGCCCGGGCATCTCGCTCTCCATCAGCTGGGCATGGCCGGCATGGTGGTAGAAGTGGCGGGCGACGAGGGGCACGTCGATGTCGCGGCTCTCTCGGATCGGCTTGCCGTTGTCCAGCGTCTCGAGCACCGCGAAGAGCCGGGCGTGCTTCTGCACCAGCCGGGCGATGGCATAGAGGTGACGGGCGCGGGCCGGACCTCCGAGGCGCTCCCACTTGCCCTGTGCGGCGCGGGCGGCAGAGACGGCGGCGTCGACATCGGCCTGTGTCGCCTGCGTGAGGCTTGCCAGGACCTCGCCGGTCGCCGGGTTGCGGCTCTCGAAGGTCTCGCCCGGCGGGGTGAAGGCGCCGTCGATGAAGTGGCCGAAGCGGTCGCCCTGGTCGACGAGCCAGGTAAGCGCCTCGGCGGCGCTTTCGGGGGCGGGACCGTATTCCATGCTCTCGAAGATCTCTTTCACGCTCATGCCGGGGCTCCTTCCGTCGAGGGGACGTGGCCAGTGTTAGACCGTGTCGGCGGCGCGAGGGAAAGAAAAATCCCGTCCCTCGCGCGGTGCGCCGTGGCGTCAGTCAGCCGCCGCCCAGAAGGTCGCGCAGGACCTGCTGGATGAAGTTGTCGCGCTGGCGGCGTTCCTGCGTCGGCGCCTGCTGCTGTTGCTGCTGGCGCTGCTGCTCCTCGACCATCTGCGGCGAGGGGCCCTCGGGGGCGATGGCGGGCAGCGGATTGATCGGCAGGCCCTCGTTCACGCGTACCATGGTTTCGCGCCAGATGTCGGCCGGCAGGCCGCCGCCGGTGACACCGCTGAGCGGCGAGTTATCGTCGTTGCCCATCCAGACGCCAACCACGTAGTCGGCGGTGAAGCCGATGAACCACGCGTCGCGGGCATCGTTCGAGGTGCCGGTCTTACCGGCGGCCGGGCGGCCGTCGGGCAGGATCGCGCGGCGACCGGTGCCCTCGGTGATGACCTTCTCCATCATCCAGGTCAGCTGGCCCGCTGCCTCGGTCTGGATCACCCGCTCGCGGATGCCGCCGCCGGTGCCCATGAGCACCTCGTCATCGCCCTTGAGCCGCAGTTCCTTGAGCCCGTAGGGCACCACCGCGGAGCCGCCGTTGAGAAAGCCGGAATAGGCGCCGGTCATCTCCAGCAGCGTGGCCTCGGAGGTGCCGAGCGCCATGGCAGGGGTGTCGTTGAGCTCGGACTTGATGCCGAATTCGTTTGCCACCTTGTGCACCAGATCGCGGCCGACGCTTTCGGAGATCTTGATCGCGGGGATGTTGAGCGACTGCTTGAGCGCGTCGGTGAGCGTGACCGTTCCCTTGTAGTTGCGGCTGTAGTTCTCGGGGCACCACTGGCCCGAGCCGGGGATGTTCATGCAGAACGGCTCGTCGACCACGGTGTCATAGGGCGAATAGCCGAGCTCCAGCGCGGTGGCGTAGATGAACGGCTTGAAGGAGGAGCCGGTCTGGCGCTTGGCCTGCGTGGCGCGGTTGAACACGCCCGAGACGCCGGTCTTCTTGCCGCCGACCATGGCGCGCACGGCGCCGTCCGCCGACATCACCACGATCGCCGCCTGCACCACCGAGCCGGGCTTGGTGACCTTCTCGCGGTAGACGGTGTTCATCGCCTCTTCGGCGGCGCGCTGTAGCTTGGGGTCGAGCGTGGTCGCGATCACCACGTCCTCGGTGGTGTCGCGGGTGAAGAACTCCGGCCCGGTCGACATCACCCAGTCGGCGAAATAGCCGCCAAGACGGCGCTGCGCCTCTTCCGAAAGTTCCGCCGGGTTGGCCTGCGCGCGCTGGGTCTGCTCGGCGGAGAGGAAGCCCTGATCGTTCATCAGCCGCAGCACCGTGGCGGCGCGCGCTTGCGAGCGCTCGATGTCGTTCGTCGGCGACAGCGACGACGGCGCGGTCAGCAGACCGGCGAGCATCGCCGATTCCTGCGGGTTCAGCTCGCCGGCGTGTTTGCTGAAATAACGCTGCGCCGCGGCCTCGGCACCATAGGCGCCGCCGCCCATGTAGGCGCGGTTGAGATAGATCGAGAGGATCTCGTCCTTGGTGTACTTGGCCTCCATCGCCATCGCGTAGAGCGCCTCGCGGCCCTTGCGGACCAGCGTGGTGCGGCGGCAATCAGAGATGTAGGCGGCCTCGCTCTCCCATTGGGTGTCGTCGAAGGGCACGCCGAGGCAGAGCAGCTTCGCGGTCTGCTGGGTGATGGTCGAGCCGCCGTGGCCCGAGAGCGGGCCGCGGCCCTCGGACATGTTGATGCGCACGGCACTGGCGATGCCGCGGGGCGAGATGCCGAAGTGGCGGTAGAAGCGCTTGTCCTCGGTGGCGATGACCGCGTTGCGCAGATGTGGGCTGACGCTGTCGGCGGTCACCGCGCCGCCGAACTGGTCGCCGCGCCAGGCGAAGATCTGGCCATTGCGGTCCATCAGCGTGACCGAGCCGCGGGCGCGGCCGTCGAGCAGGTCCTCGACCGGGGGAAGCTGGGCGTAGAAATAGCCCACGCCGACCGCGAGCAGCAGCGCCACAACCGCCGTGATCCGCCATGTGATCTTCCAGATCAGGCCGAAGACCCAGCGGAATATGCCGATGAAGAAGGCCGCGATGGGATTGCGCTTGCGCACGGGCTTGCGCCGCGGTGCCTTGCGGTTGGTCTTCTTCGGCTTGGATTTCCTGGGCGTTTGGCCGGCCTTTTCCTGGTAGCGTCGCTCCGCCACCAGCCGGCCCTTGCCCCGGCCTGAATCACTCATGTCGTCTTGCCTGGCATGCTGCTCTTTCGAGGCAGGATAGCGACTTTGGCGGGTGATGTAGACCGCGAAACTGCCCGATTAATGACTTTTTGATGTGCATTAAAATTATGCAATCAGTCAGATTCAGCACTTTTCTTGTGCGTCAATGGGGGCTCGCTCGGGCCTTACAAGGGCCTTTGCTTCCAATGCCAGGCATCGGGCGGCTTTCTGCCCATGCATACCGCAGGCAGCCGTCTGCAAAACTGAAAGGGACCAAGGTGAAACTGATCATTGCGACGATCAAGCCGTTCAAGCTCGAGGAGGTGCGCGAGGCGCTCACCGGTATCGGCGTGCGCGGCATGATGGTGACGGAAATCAAGGGCTTCGGCTCTCAGTCCGGCCACACCGAAATCTACCGCGGCGCAGAATATGCTGTGAACTTCGTACCGAAGATCAAGCTGGAGATCGTGGTTGCTGCCTCCATGGCCGACCAGGTTGTCGAAACGATCACCAAGACGGCGCAGACCGGCAAGATCGGCGACGGCAAGATCTTCGTGCTGGACGTGGCGCAGGCGGTGCGGGTCCGTACCGGCGAAACCGACGCAGACGCGATCTGATCGCGGTTCGTTCGCAAAGATTACAAGGGACAACGGAACATGAAACTTCTCAAGACTCTCGCCCCGGCTGCCGCGCTGATCGCGCTGCCCTCGCTGGGCCTGGCACAGGACGAGGGCCCCGCTCCGGGCGTCAACGCCTCGACCGACACCGTCTTCATCTTCAACTCGCTGCTCTTCCTCATCGGTGGTTTCCTGGTGATGTGGATGGCCGCAGGCTTCGCGATGCTGGAAGCCGGCCTCGTCCGCTCCAAGAACGTCGCCATGCAGTGCATGAAGAACGTCGCGCTGTTCTCGCTCGCCGCGATCTTCTACTACCTGATCGGCTACAACCTGATGTACCCGCTCGGCACCTGGGCCTCCGAAGGCATCATCTCCGGCGTCTGGGGCCCCGCGGTTCTTGAAGTCGTGGGTGTGACCGCCGAAGGCGCCGACGATTACGGCTACGCCTCGACCGGCTCGGACTTCTTCTTCCAGCTGATGTTCTGCGCCACCACCGCGTCGATCGTTTCGGGCACCCTGGCCGAGCGTATCAAGCTGTGGCCGTTCCTGATCTTCGTGATCGTGCTGACCTCGATCATCTACCCGCTGCAGGCCTCCTGGAAGTGGGGCGGCGGTTTCCTCGACGCAGCAGGCTTCCTCGACTTCGCCGGCTCGACCGTCGTGCACTCCGTGGGTGGCTGGGCCGCTCTGACCGGTGCCATCATCCTCGGCCCGCGTATCGGCAAGTTCAAGGACGGCACCGTGATCCCGATCCCGGGCTCCAACCTGACCCTCGCCACGCTCGGCACGTTCATCCTGTGGCTCGGCTGGTTCGGCTTCAACGGCGCATCGCAGCTGGCAATGGGCACCGTGGGTGACGTCGCAGACGTGTCGCGCATCTTCGCCAACACCAACACCGCTGCTGCCGGTGGCGCCATCGCCGCGCTGATCGTCAGCCAGGTGATGTTCAAGAAGCCCGACCTCACCATGGTCCTGAACGGCGCCCTCGCAGGCCTCGTCTCGATCACCGCAGAGCCGCTGACCCCCTCGCTGGGCGCAGCCACCATCATCGGTGCCATCGGCGGTATCATCGTGGTCTTCGCCATCCCGGCGATCGACAAGATGAAGATCGACGACGTCGTCGGCGCGATCCCGGTCCACCTGATCTGCGGCATCTGGGGCACCATCGCCGTGGTCTTCACCAACGGTGACGCCTCGCTCGGCACGCAGCTCTACGGCATCGTCGTGGTCGGCATCTTCACCGTCGTCACCTCCGCGGTCGTGTGGTTCATCCTCAAGCTGGTCATGGGCATCCGTGTCTCCGAAGAGGAAGAAATCGCGGGCCTCGACATGGGCGAGCTGGGCATGGAGGCCTACCCGGAATTCTCCAAAGGCTGATCTCCTCCTTCCTATCAGCCTTTCGTGACCAACTGCCCGGGCGTTCGCGCCCGGGTTTTTTGTTGTTCGGGGATCCGGGGCTGCGGGCCAGTCGGCAAGTGCAAGGGCAAGGGCAAGGGGCCGGGCGGCGGCTTGACCAAGGTGGCCGCTGGAGCGTGGTGTGGATCTGACTCTGACTCTGAGACGGTCGCGGAAGGCTGCGCGGAAGGGCTGCCACGCTGACGGTCGTGGAAGCGGTCTCGCAACAGAGGCGAGGCGCCCCTCGCCTCGGTTGCAGCGTGCGCGCCGCCTGTCTCGGCGGCTCAAGAGGGGGACCAATGGCTTGCAGGATCCCGGCTGGGCGGGACTGCCGATAGCTGACGTGGCGAGGCTTGGCCTGGGGGCCTAGCGCAGAAACCGGGCGAGGCCCACCTGCAGCCCGCCGGCGCTGGCGAAGCTGGCGCAGAGCAGTGCCGACCAGCGCAGCACGCCGTCCCAGCCGATCCTTGTCGGGTCGACGAAGAAATACGGGTAGAGCCCGTCCAGCTGCCCGCGCAGCAGCGCATAGCCCACATAGACCAGCGGCCAGAGCAGCCAGGTCGCCGCGCTGACCAGAGACAGCCCGTGTTTCGGGGCGCAGAAGAGCCAGAACGCCACCGTCAGAAGGGGTGTCACCATGTGCACCAGCCGGTCGGCGACCGCGTCGAGCCCGCTCACCGCGTTGGCCAGCAGCGCGTAGTAGACCACCCCGACGATGGCGATCCAAAGCGTCAGGCCGCCGATCCAGAGCGGGCCGGGCATCCGCCCGCGAAGCGCCATGAGCGTGAAGCTCACCGCCACCAATGCGTTGGTCAGGATGGTGAAATAGCGCGCAAGGCTCCAGACCGTGTCAAGCGCATCGGCGCCGGGATGGTCGATGCCGTAGGTCACGAACTGCAGCACCAGCCCCGCCACGGAGACGAGGGCGATGAGCGTTGCGAAGAGACGGGCGCGCAGGGTCATGGCTGCAAGATGTGACGCAACTTGCCGATCCCGGCAAGGCGGAGGATAGTCGCGCGCATGGACTGGCGCGACACCGGCATTCTTCTCTCGACCCGCAGGCATGGCGAGACCTCGGCGATTCTCGAGGTCTTCACCGCCGAGCATGGCCGTCACATGGGCGTGCTGCGTGGCGGCACCTCGCGCAAGATCGCGCCCTCGCTGCAGCCCGGCGCGCAGCTGGACCTGACCTGGCGGGCGCGACTCGAGGATCACATGGGCGCCTGGACCGTCGAGCCGCAGCGCTCGCGCGCCGCCAGCGCCATGTCCGATCGGCTGTCGCTGGCCGGGCTCAACGCGGTGGTGGCGCTGCTGTCGTTCTGCCTGCCCGAGCGCGAAGCCCACCCGGCGCTCTATGCCCGCACCGAGAGCTTGCTCGACCTGCTGGCCGAGCGCGAGCTCTGGCCTCTGGCCTACATGCGCTGGGAAATGGCGCTGCTCGACGAGATGGGCTTCGGCCTCGATCTCTCGGCCTGCGCCGTGACCGGAACCAACGAGCCGCTCGATTACGTCTCGCCGCGCACCGGGCGGGCGGTCTCGGCCTTCGGGGCAGGGGACTGGGTGGCGCGGCTGCTGCCGCTGCCGCCGGTGATGCTGGGCCGCGGCACCGCGCCCGACGGCGAGATCCTTGATGCGCTGCGCACGACGGGGCATTTCCTCGAGAACCGGCTTGCCCCGGCGCTGGGCGACAGGCCGCTGCCGGCGGCGCGCGGATTGTTCCTCGACCGGCTGGCGCGACAATCGAGCTGAACTGTCGCGCGCGGCTCCCTTTCCTCGCCCCCAAAAGGGCGCTACGTATCGTCCATGCGCTGGACCCTACCCAACACCCTCACCGCCCTCCGCCTGCTCGCCGCTCCCGGCGTGGCGGTGATGTTTCTGTATTTCTCCCGTCCGCTGGCGGACTGGTTCGCGCTGCTGCTGTTCATCAGCGCCGCCGTAACTGACTGGTTCGACGGGTATATCGCCCGGACATGGAGCCTCGAATCGAAGCTCGGCGCGATGCTCGACCCGATCGCCGACAAGGCGATGGTGGTGATCGCGCTGATGGTGATCGTGGGTTATTCCTCGATGTCGCCGTGGCTGGTGCTGCCCGCGACCTTCATCCTCTTCCGCGAGGTCTTCGTCAGCGGCCTGCGCGAGTTCCTCGGCGACACCGCCGGCACGCTCAAGGTCACCAAGCTGGCGAAGTGGAAGACCACCTTCCAGATGGTCGCCATCGCGGTGCTTTTCGCGCAAGGCGTGTTCGAGCATTACCTTGCGGTCAGCGTCGAGGGCGTATCGCCGGAACAGGTCAGCGCGATTCTCAGTCACGAAGCCGAGGACATCCACGGGCTGGTCTGGAAGGAGCAGGGTATGCTCTGGGCGGGCTATCTCGGTCTGACGCTGCTGTGGATGGCCGCCGCGCTGACGCTGATCACCGGCTGGGACTACTTTGTGAAGGCCTGGCCCCACCTGAGGGACGACAGATGATCGACGTGCTGTATTTCGCCTGGGTGCGCGAGCGCATCGGGCTGCCGAAAGAGAAGATCGAGACCTCTGCCGCCACCGTGGCCGCGTTGGTCGAGGAGCTGAAGGCGCGCGAGGAGCGCTACGAGGCGGCCTTTGCCGATCTCTCGGCGCTGCGCGTGGCCGTCGATCAAGAACTCACGGATTTCGATGCACCGCTGGCCGGTGCCCGCGAGGTCGCGTTCTTCCCGCCGATGACCGGCGGTTGAGGGGAGGCCGGGCGATGTCGGATCAGGCCGGACTTCGGGTCGTGGTGCAGGAGGCGCCGTTCGATTTCGGCGCCGAGGCCGAGCGCTTCGCCGCGGGCCGCACCGATCTCGGCGCGGTGGTGACTTTCACCGGCGTGGTGCGCGACGTGGCCGGTGGCCTCGAGGGCATGGAGATCGAGCATTATCCCGGCATGACCGAGAAGGCGCTGACCAAGATTGCCAGCGAGGCACAGGCGCGCTGGTCGCTGGGCGAGGTGCTGGTGATCCACCGCTTCGGCAAGATGGCGGCGGGCGAGCGCATCATGATGGTCGCCACCGCCTCGGCGCATCGCCAGCACGCCTTCGAGGCGGCGGAATACCTGATGGACTACCTGAAATCCCGCGCGCCGTTCTGGAAGAAGGAAAGCGCCGGTGGCGACCAGTCGTGGGTCGCGGCCAAGGACGAGGACGAGGCTGCGCTCGACCGCTGGTGAGCGCCGACCGGTGACGCCGCGCCGGAGCGCCTTGCGTCCAAAGGCAGTGCGGTCATATGATCTGACCAATTCTCGCAAGATCGGATCCTCTCATGCCCTTCCGTCCCGTGCATTCGGAAAAGCTCGCCGCCGCGGTGGTGCGTCAGATCGAGGAACTGATCCTGCGCGGCATCCTGCGCCCGGGCGAGCGGCTTCCGGCGGAGCGCGAGCTCTCGGAGCGGCTGGGCGTGTCGCGTCCCTCGCTGCGCGAGGCCGTGTCGGATCTGCAATCGCGCGGCCTGCTGAGCTCGCGCGCGGGGGCCGGGATATTTGTCACCGAGGCGCTGGGCTCGGCGTTCTCGGACACGCTGGTGCAGCTTTTTGCCCGCCATGACGAGGCGGTGTTCGACTACCTGAGCTTTCGACGCGACATGGAGGGCCTCGCCGCCGAGCGCGCCGCGACCCATGGCACCGAGACCGATCTGCGGGTTATCGGCGAGCTCTTCGGGCAGATGGAGGTGGCGCATGGCAAGCGCAACCCGGCCGACGAGGCGCGGCTCGACGCCGACTTCCACCTCGCGATCATCGAGGCCGGTCACAACGTCATCATGCTGCACATGATGCGGTCGATGTACCAGCTGCTGCGCGAGGGGGTGTTCTACAACCGCTCCGTCATGTTCAAGCAGCGCACCACCCGCGAGGCGCTGCTCGATCAGCACCGCGCCATCAACACCGCGCTGCAGGCCCGCGACCCGAAAGCCGCCCGGGCCGCCGTCGAGGCGCATCTGAGCTATGTCGAGGACGCGCTGGCCGCCGACCGGCAGGCCGAGCGCGACGAGGACATCGCCCGCCAGCGCTTTGAACGGGTGCGCAACAAAGGCTGAGGCGGCTTCTAGATCTCCTCGCGGTCACGCTCGAAGGAGGTCATATCGGGGAAGGCTGGCAGCCAAGGCTCGCGGCGGCAGGTCCAGAGCTCGTAGCTCGGTGCGAACTGGCCCGGTGTGTCGAGCGCTCCCAGATACAGCTCCACCTCCTCGCCGCTCTGTGCAAAGACCGATGATCCGCAGGTCTGGCAGAAATGCCGCCCCTGATAGCTGCGCGGCGCGCCGGTGACGCGGACGGCCGATGCCGGGAACACGGCGGCCGCAAAGAACGCAGCGCCGTGGTGCTTGCGGCAATCCATGCAATGGCAGATACCGACCCGGACCGGCGCGCCGCTTGCCACGAAGCGCACCGCGCCGCAGAGGCAGCCTCCCCGTGTTTCGCTCATTCGTCTCGCCTCCCTTTCGTCACGTCGCCAGTCTGGCAGCCGCCGGCGCGGTCTGCCAGAGGCACTGCTCGGCCTGTCTAAAGCGCATATCCGCCAATCGCGCGCATCCGCGCCTTGAAGACTGGCCCTGACGTTGGCATCTCTGAGGTGAGAGGACGACCTCCCCCAGTTCGGGATATCATTCGGGACGGCCCGGCAACCAAGGACTAGGTCGCCATGCGCTCACCTCTTGATCGTCTTCGCCACGCCCTCAGCTTTGAAATCGTCGGGCTGCTGCTGGTTATTCCGCTCGGCGCGCTCGTCTTCCAGATGCCAATGCATGACATCGGCGTGGTCGGAATCGTCAGCGCCACGCTCGCGACGCTGTGGAACCTGATCTACAACTATCTCTTCGATCTGGGGCTGCAGCGCCGGACCGGCAGCACCGAGAAGACCAAGCGCGTCCGCATCCTGCACGCGATGCTGTTCGAGGGCGGTCTGCTGGTGGTGCTGATGCCGTTCATCGCCTGGTATCTCGGCATCTCGATCTGGCAGGCGCTGGTTATGGATGCGGCCTTTGCGCTGTTCTACATGCTCTACGCGCTGTGCTTCAACTGGGGCTACGACCGGCTCTTTCCCCTGCCCGAATGGCAGGCGGCGCGGGCCGCCGAGTAGCGCGGGCCTCAGTCCGAGAGCCCCTCCTCGTCAAGCAGGTGGCGGCCCTGTCGGTCCTCGACCTCGATCACCCAGAGATCGGGGTCGAAGCCGCGCTGCTTCGCGATGCTGGCATCGACCTCGCGCTCATCCCCCGAGGCCAGCTCGGTCCATTGCCGGGCGCCGGTCATCAGGTCGAAGCCGCGGGTGAAGGCCCGCGCCTTGCCGTCAAGCGTGGAGAGCTTCACGAGAACCGCCCCGGCATGGTCGTCGCCATGGGCGGTCACGTAGGCAGGGATGGTCTGGAACGACAGCCGGGTGAGGTAGGCGTCGACCCAGAACCGCGTGGTCAGACGGGCCACGGGGTCAGTTGCCGTCCTTGAAGTCGAGCCCCATCTCGGAATAGCGCTCGGCCTCCTCGAGCCAGTTCTCGCGCACCTTCACCTGCAGGAACAGGTGCACCTTGCGGCCGAGAAACTCCTCGAGCTCGGTGCGGGCGGCCTGGCCGATGGCCTTCACCGTCTCGCCCTTGCGGCCCAGAACGATGCCCTTGTGGCCGTCGCGCATGACGTAGATCACCTGATCGATGCGGGCCGAGCCATCCTGCCGCTCTTCCCAGCTCTCGGTTTCGACGGTGAGCTGGTAGGGCAGCTCCTGATGCAGGCGCAGGGTCAGCTTTTCGCGCGTGATCTCGGCGGCGATCGTCCGCATCGGCAGGTCGGCGATCTGGTCCTCGGGATACAGCCACGGGCTCTCGGGAACCTCGCCGGCGAGCCATTCGCGCAGGTCCTTCACGCCGTGGCCCTTCTCGGCCGAGATCATGAAGGTCTTGGCGAAGGCGTAGCGTTCGTTGAGATCTTCGGTCAGCTTCAGCAGTACCTTGGCCTCGACGCGGTCGATCTTGTTGATCGCCAGCGCCACGGTGCGCCCCTGAGGAAGATCGGCCAGCCCTTCAAGAATGCGCTCGACGCCCTCGGTGATGCCGCGATGGGCCTCGACGAGAAGCACGATGATGTCGGCATCGGCCGCCCCGCCCCATGCCGCGGCGACCATGGCGCGGTCGAGCCGGCGGCGCGGTTTGAACAGGCCCGGCGTGTCGACAAAGACAAGCTGGCTGTCGCCCTCCATCGCCACGCCGCGGATGCGGGCGCGGGTGGTCTGCACCTTGTGGGTGACGATGCTCACCTTGGCCCCCACCATGCGGTTGGTGAGGGTGGATTTGCCCGCGTTGGGCTCTCCGATCAGGGCGACAAATCCGGCGCGTGTGGTCATGGGCTGGTCCGTTGGGGGAAATGATCCGCATCACATAGTCGTTTTTTGCGCAAAGAGCCATAGGACGCGATGCTGGCAGGGCAGACACTCTGCCCTATATAGCGGAGGCTCCGACTCGGAGCGACGCGCAAGGAGACTTTGATGCGACAGGTTCATGCAGCAGTTTTGGCCCTGATGACCATGGGGCTGGCCACGGTGGCTGGCGCCGACACCCTCTACGTCCCGACCATCCATGCCTTGCAGGGCGATGGCAGCTACCGCGACTCGCCGCTCAAGGGCAGCGAGCAGGGTGTTCCCCTTGGCGAGTGCCAGTCTCAGGCGAAGCGCTGGAAGGCAAAGAACGCGCAGGCCATCGCGCTGGCGCAGGAGTCGCTTGGCGGCGCGCGTCGCGACGCCGCGATCGAGGTCAGCTGCGAGAAGCTCTGATCAGGCGGGGCGGGCAGGGGCGCGCGGCCTGCCGCTGCGCAACAGCGTGTAGACCCCGCTGACCACGATCAGCAGCCCGCCCGCGAGCGTCCAGAGGTCCGGGCGCTCGCCGAAGAACAGGAAGGCGAAGGTCAGCGCCACCAGAAGCCGCGAGTAGCGGAACGGCGCCACCACCGAAACCTCGCCCACGCGCATCGCGCGGGTCAGCGCCGTGTAGGCGGCGACGCCCACGGCACCGGTCAGCAGCAGCCGGCCGAGCTCGGTGCCCGTGGGCAGGCGTGGCGGGGCAGGGTCGAAGGGCAGCATGATCAGCCCGGCCACGATAAGAACCGCAAAGCCCAGCACGCCCAGTTGGTTGGTCGAGACCGCCGGCGGGCTGGCGCGCGTGAAGAGATCGCGCATCGCGAAGCCGATCATGCCCGCGACGGCCAGAAGGGCGTCGGGGCGGAAGGCGTCAGGCGTCGGGCGCAGGATCATCAGCACGCCGATAAAGCCCACCGCCATGGCGATCCAGCGCCGCGGGCCGACCTGCTCGCCCAGCAGCAGCGCCGCGCCGGCGGTGACCACCAGAGGCGCGGCCTGCAGGATCGACGAGGTGATGGCGAGCGGCGTGTAGGCCAGCGACAGGGCAAAGAACAGCCGTCCGATGATCTCGAAGACGGTCCGCATCATCAGGCTCGGGCGCAGGATCGCCGGGTGCAGCACCGGTTCGCGCGCGCGCAGGGTGAGCAGCACGTAGATCGCTGTGCCGGTGAGGCCGAAGATCAGTGTCGCCTCTCCGGGCGGCAGCGCCGGCGTCACCGATTTGAAGAGCGCGTCTTCGATGGCGAACAGCGTCATGGCGGCGCACATGAAGAGCGCGCCCAGCATATTTCCGGACGCGCCGCGCTCAGCCACCCGTCACCTTGGCAAGCAGCGCCGCGGCGGCCTCCTGCTCGGCCTTGCGCTTGGCCCCGGCGGTGGCATGCGCCGTCTCGCCGGATGAGAGCCGCGCTTCGATGGTGAAGACCGGGGCGTGATCGGGGCCGGAGCGCGCGGTCTCAACGTAAGCCGGCGGCGGCATCCCGCGCGCCTGCGCCCACTCCTGCAGCGAGGTCTTGGCGTCGCGCGCATCCTCGTCGACGCGCGTGACCCGATCACCCCAGAGCCGGCGCACCAGATCCTTGGCGGCCTCGAACCCGGCGTCGAGATAGACCGCCGCGATCACCGCTTCCATGGCATCGCCCAGCAGCGCCATCTTGCGGCGGCCACCCGACATCATCTCGGAGCGGCCAAGCTTCAGCGCGGCACCAAGGTCGACCTCGCGCGCCACGTCGGCGCAGGTCTCCTTGCGCACCAGCGCGTTGTAGCGCGGCGCAAGCTGGCCTTCCGAGGCGTTGCGGTCGTCGGCCAGAAGCGCCTCGGCCATGACGAGGCCCAGCACCCGGTCGCCGAGGAACTCGAGCCGCTGGTTGTCCTCGCGGCCCGGGGCCGACATCGAGGAGTGCGTCAGCGCACGGCGCAGCAACTCGGGCCGGTCAAAGCGGTGGCCGAGACGCTCTTCGAGCGCGATGATCTCGGCAGACCTCTTCATTGCAGCTTGTGGAAGAAGCGGTCGCCGCGCCAGGTCCAGAAGAACAGCATCGAGCGGCCGGAGGACGAGAAGACGACGCGGTTTGCCTTGCCGATCAGATTCTCGAACGGAACGAAGCCGACGCCGCCGGCGGCGCTGGGCACGCGGCTGTCGGAGGAATTGTCGCGGTTGTCGCCCATCATGAAGTAGTGGCCTTCGGGCACGGTATAGACACGGGTGTTGTCCGAGCCCTGCATGGCGATGTTGAGGATGTCATGCGACTTGCCGTTGGGCAGGGTCTCGGTCCAGCGCGATTTCTCGCAGACGCCGCCGGTGCCCACGGGGCCGTTCTCGCAGCGCGGGCGCAGCTGTTGCGGGCCCTGCGGCTCGGCGGTCTCGGAGAAGGTGCCGTTGCGCTCGACCTCGACCGGCTCGTCGTTGATGTAGAGCAGGCCGTTGGTCATCTGGATGCGATCGCCCGGCATGCCGATCACGCGCTTGATGAAGTCGCGCCCGGTGACCGGGTGGCGGAACACCGCGATATCGCCGCGCTCGGGCTCGGAGCCGAAGATCCGGCCGTTGTCATCGCCGAGCCAGCCGCAGATGTCCTTGGCGTCGACATCGAGCCCGACGACGGGCAGGCGGATCGACGGACAGGAGGCGTAGGAATAGCCGTAGCTCATCTTGTTGACGAAGAGGAAGTCGCCGATCAGCAGCGTGTCCTTCATCGAGCCGGAGGGAATCCAGAAGGGCTGAAAGAACAGCGTCCGGAACACGCCCGCGATCAGAAGCGCGTAGACGATCGTCTTGACGGTCTCGAGGAAGCCGCCGGTTTCTTTCTCTTTTGCCATGAAACATGCCTTTCGCGCCGTCTGACCCCGGCTTCATGGGCGGCAGGCGATGGAGTGTCAAGACAGCCGTCCGGCGGCTGCAGTGTCGCGTCCCGCAAAGCCGGGGCTCGCGCGGGATCAGGCCGAGGGCACGATGACGATCTCGGTGCCCCAATCGGCGCAGCGCTGCGCCAGCGGGCCGGGCAGGGGCGCGTCGGTGAACAGCGTGTCGATCTGGCTCAGCGAGGCGATCCGCGCCGGTGCGCTGCGGGTCCGCTTGGAGGCGTCGGCCACGAGGAAGGTGCGCCGCGACTGGCGCAGGATGGCCTGGCTCACGCCGACCTCCTGGATGTCGAAATCGAGCAGGTCGCCTTCGGCATCGAGCGCCGAGCAGCCGATCACCGCGAGGTCGAACTTGAACTGCCCGATGGTGCCGGCGGCAAGGTTGCCGACCAGCCCGCCATCCGAGCGCCGCAGGTGCCCGCCGGTGACGATGACCTCGCAATCGGGATTGCCGGCGAGGATGTTGGCGACGTTCATGTTGTTTGTCACCACCAGCAGGTTGCGGTGGGTGAGAAGCTGCCGGGCCACCGCCTCGGTGCTGGTGCCGATATTGAGGAACAGCGAGATGTCGTCCGGGATCTGCTCGGCGCAGGCCCGTGCGATGGCGCTCTTGGCAGCGGGGTTGAGTTCGCGCCGTTCCTCGTAGCCGATATTGACCGTGCCCGAGGGCAGCACCGCGCCACCATGCACCCGGTCGAGCTGGCCTGCCTCGGCAAGATCGGCAAGGTCGCGGCGAATGGTCTGCAAGGTGACACCGAAATGCTGCGCCAGAAGTTCGACGCTGACCTTGCCGTCGCGGCGCGCGATCTCGAGGATTTCGGGGTGGCGAAAAGAGCTGGACATTCGAGGCTTTCGTTTTTGTTCGCAACTGTGCCGCTGCCATGCCGATCCCGCAAGGGAATAGCGCAGATTTTCCGCCATATCGATTGCGAAATGGTGCCATGTTACCGCCCTATTGATCTTCGGGCGGGGAAAATCCCCGTGGGCGCTGCGCGTTTCAACGCGAAAGTGCGGTTTTTTGCCAATTTTCTGGAAACGAAAGAAAGCGAAAGCGTTTAACTTGCGAGACGGGTGTGCTTTCGGCATACCGATAAGACGCATATCGCAGCAAGGACAGGGCCATGGCAGACCAGCAGACGCGAGAGGCGACCGATCTCTTCATTATCGGCGGCGGCATCAACGGCTGCGGCATCGCCCGCGACGCGGCAGGGCGGGGCCTGTCGGTCCGGCTGGCCGAGATGAACGACCTCGCGTCGGCGACCTCCTCGGCCTCGACCAAGCTGTTCCACGGCGGGCTGCGCTACCTCGAATACTTCGAGTTCCGGCTGGTGCGCGAGGCGCTGATCGAGCGCGAGGTGCTGCTGCGCGCCATGCCGCATATCAGCTGGCCGATGCGCTTCGTGCTGCCCTATCACCCGTCGATGCGCTTCGAGAGTGACACGCCGACCTCGAAGCTGCTGACCACGGTGATGCCGTGGATGAAGGGCCGCCGCCCGGCTTGGCTGATCCGGCTGGGCCTGTTCATGTACGACCACCTCGGCGGGCGGAAGATCCTGCCCGGCACCTCCACCGTCTCTCTCAAGGGCACGCCCGAGGGTGCCCCGCTCGAAGACCGGTTCGAGACGGCTTACGAGTATTCCGACTGCTGGGTGCAGGATTCGCGTCTCGTGGTGCTCAATGCCCGCGATGCCGAGGCGCGTGGCGCAAAGATCATGACCCGCACCAAGGTGCTCTCGGCGGCGCGCGACGGTGATCTCTGGCGGGTGGAGGTGCAGGACACCCAAACCGGAGAGACCGTCACCCATTTTGCCCGGATGCTGATCAATGCCGGTGGCCCGTGGGTGGGCGACATCATCCACGAGAAGGTGCATCTCAACGTCAAGGAGGGGGTCCGGCTGGTGCGCGGCTCGCATATCGTGACGCGCCGCCTTTATGATCACGACAAGTGCTACTTTTTCCAGGGCACCGACGGGCGGATCATCTTCGCGATCCCCTACGAGGAGGATTTCACCCTGATCGGCACCACCGATGCCGAGCATCTCGACCCTGACAAGCGCCCCGACTGCAGCCCGGAAGAGCAGCAATACCTGATCGACTTCGCCAACCGCTACTTCAAGCAGGAGATCTCTGCCGAGGACGTGGTCTGGACCTATTCCGGCGTGCGCCCGCTCTACGATGACGGCGCCAGCAGCGCCACGGCGGCCACCCGCGACTACACCATCAAGGTCGAGGGCGCGGGCGGGGCGCCGCTGCTGAACGTCTTCGGCGGCAAGATCACCACCTATCGCCGCCTCGCGGAAAGCGCGCTCGAGAAGATCGCCGAGAACCTGCCCGGCGTAAGCGGGCCTTGGACCGCCGGTGTCACCCTGCCGGGCGGGGATTTCCCGGTCGACGGCGTGCCGGCGCAGATCTCGGGGCTGCAGCGCTCCTACCCGTTCCTGAGCGAGCGCTGGGCGCGCCGGCTGATCAAGCATTACGGCACCGAGGCGCGCAAGATCCTCGGCGAGGCCAAGGATATCGAGGCGCTCGGCCCGATGTTCGGCGGCGATCTCACTGGGGCCGAAGTCGACTGGCTGATGGATCACGAATACGCGCGCACCGCGGAGGACGTGCTCTGGCGGAGGAGCAAGCTCGGGCTGCGCCAGAGCGAGGCGCAGGTCGCGGCGCTGGAGGATTACATGCAAGCGGGCCATCGTCGCGTCGACACACGTGTCGGCTGACTGGACGGGGGCCTCACCCGCAACAGATTGAGCGGCAGGAGCGCCGCAAGGGAAAGACCGGAGGGGGGAGATATGGGCTATATTCTCGCAATCGATCAGGGCACGACCTCGAGTCGCGCGATCCTGTTCGACAAGGATCTGAACATCGCGGCGTCGGTGCAGGAGGAGTTTCCGCAGCACTACCCGGCCTCGGGCTGGGTCGAGCATGACTGCTCGGACCTCTGGACCACCACGGCGGCGACCTGCCGCGGTGTGATGGAGAAGGCCGGCGTGCGCGCCGCCGACATCGCCGGCATCGGCATCACCAACCAGCGCGAGACCACGCTGGTCTGGGACCGCAAGACCGGCCGCCCGATCCACAACGCCATCGTCTGGCAGGATCGGCGGACCTCGGAGTTCTGCAAGAGCCTCAAGGCCGAGGGCCACGAGGCGGTTGCGACGGAAAAGACCGGCCTGCTGCTCGATCCCTATTTCTCGGCCACCAAGGTGGCGTGGATCCTCGACAATGTCGACGGTGCAAGGGCCCGCGCCGAGGCCGGGGAACTGGCCTTCGGCACCGTCGACAGCTGGCTGATCTGGAACATGACCGCGGGCCATGTGCACGTGACCGATGCCACCAACGCGGCCCGCACCATGCTCTACGATATCAGCAAGGGGCGCTGGTCCTCGACCATGTGCGAGATGCTGGGTATCCCGATGTCGATGCTGCCCGAGGTCAAGGATTGCGCCGCCGATTTCGGCATGGCGCGGGCCGATCTCTTCGGCACCGAGATCCCGATCCTCGGGGTGGCTGGCGACCAGCAGGCGGCGACCATCGGTCAGGCCTGTTTCCGCCCGGGGATGCTGAAATCGACCTATGGCACGGGATGTTTCGCGCTGCTCAACACCGGCGAAGAGCTTGTGCGCTCGCAGAACCGGCTGCTTTCGACCATCGCCTACCAGCTCGACGGCAAGCGCACCTACGCGCTTGAGGGCTCGATTTTCATCGCCGGCGCGGTGGTGCAGTGGCTGCGTGATGGTATCAAGATCATCCGCCACGCCAAGGAGACCCAGCCGCTGGCCGAGGCCGCCGACCCCTCGCAGGATCTGGTGCTGGTCCCGGCCTTCACCGGGCTTGGTGCGCCGTACTGGAACGCCGAGTGTCGCGGCGCGATGTTCGGCATGACGCGCAACAGCGGCCCGGCGGAGTTCGCCCGCGCCGCGCTCGAGAGCGTGGGCTACCAGACCCGCGACCTGCTCGACGCGATGCATGCCGACTGGAAGGGAGCCGACGAGGCGGCGCTGCGGGTTGATGGCGGCATGAGCGCCAGCGACTTCGCCATGCAGTTCCTCGCCGACATCACCGGCGCGCCGGTGGACCGGCCGCAGGTGCTCGAGACCACGGCGATGGGTGCCGCCTGGCTTGCCGGACAGCGCGCCGGGATCTATCCCGGGATGGAGGAATTTGCCGAAGGCTGGGCGCTTGAGCGGCAGTTCGAGCCGGCGATGGAGGACGATCTGCGCAAGGGCAAATACGCCGCGTGGAAACGCGCGGTGGAGGCGGCGCAGAAGTTCTGAGGTCGGGCCGTTGCTTTGGCGCCGCCGCGCCGCAGATGTCCCAATGAATGGAAAAGGGCGGTGACCTAAGTCACCGCCCTTCCTGTTTCAGCGTAAGTGCAGGTGCTCAGCCCAGTAGGCGCCGTGCAATCACCTGGGCCTGGATCTCGGCGTGCAGCCGAGGCAAACCCTCCCCCGGAGGGTTTGCGACATCGTCACCCAAGAAGCCTGCGTGCAATCACCTGAGCCTGAATCTCGGCTGCACCCTCGAAGATGTTGAGGATGCGGGCGTCGCACAGGATGCGGCTCACGGTGTATTCCAGCGCGAAACCGTTGCCGCCGTGGATCTGCAGCGCGTTGTCGGCATTGGCCCAGGCCACGCGGGCGCCGAGCAGCTTGGCCATGCCGGCTTCTAGATCGCAACGGATGCCCTCGTCCTTCTCACGCGCCGAGAAATAGGTGAGCTGGCGGGCGATCATGATCTCCACCGCCATCATCGCGAGCTTGCCCGACACCCGCGGGAAATCGATCAGCGACTTGCCGAACTGCTTCCGGTCCTCGGCATAGCGCATACCGACGTCGAGCGCCGCCTGCGCCACGCCGATGGCGCGGGCCGCGGTCTGGATGCGGGCGCTCTCGAAGGTCTCCATGAGCTGCTTGAAGCCCTTGCCTTCCTCGCCGCCGAGGAGGTTCTCGCCCTTGACCTTGAAGCCATCGAAGCCGAGTTCGTATTCCTTCATGCCGCGATATCCCAGCACCTCGATCTCGCCGCCGGTCATGCCCTCGGTCGGGAACGGCTCAGCATCGGTGCCCGGGGTTTTCTCGGCCAGGAACATCGACAGACCCTTGTAGTTGTCGGTCGAGGGATCGGTGCGGGCCAGCAGCGTCATCACGTGGGTGCGCGCGGCGTGGGTGATCCAGGTCTTGTTGCCGGTGACGGTGTAATCGCCGTTCTCGTCCTTGACCGCACGGGTGCGCAGCGAGCCAAGATCCGAGCCGGTGTTGGGCTCGGTGAACACGGCGGTGGGCAGCTTCTCACCGGAGGCCAGCGCCGGCAGCCATTTCTGCTTCTGCTCCTCGGTGCCGCCGGCGATGATCAGCTCGGCGGCGATCTCGGAGCGGGTGCCCAGCGAGCCCACGCCGATATAGCCGCGCGACAGCTCTTCCGAGACCACGCACATCGAGGCCTTGGACAGGCCGAACCCCCCGTATTCCTCGGGGATGGTGAGGCCGAACACGCCCATCTCGGCGAGCTCCTCGATGACCTCCATCGGGATCAGCTCGTCCTTCAGGTGCCACTCGTGGGCGAAGGGCTCGACCTTGTCGACGGCGTAGCGGCGGAACTGCTCGCGGATCATCTCGAGCTCTTCGTCGAGCGCGGTCTTGCCGACGGTGATCTCGGCCGAGCGTTCCTGCATCAGCTCCACGAGGCGCGAGCGGGCGGCCTGGCTGTTGCCTCGCGCCATCAGCGTTTCGGTGGCATCGGTGCGCAGCGCGGCGGCGGCCTCTGCGCTGACGCCCAGATCCGAGAGGCGCACCATCTCGCCCTGGTTCATCTGGATGCCGCCGGCAATCTGGTTGAGATACTCGCCGAACGCGATCTGGTGGATCAGCTGTTCGACCTCGCCGAAGCCGCCTTCGCCGGTCAGCTTGTCGGCCCAGTACTGCATCTGGCGCAGGCTCTCGACATAGGTGGCGAGCCAGGCGAGCCCGTGGGCGGCGAACTGGTTTTCCTCGATCAGCTTGCCGGAGACGCGGCCATCCTCCTCGACCGTGGCGCGCAGCGAGGCACGCGCGGCCTCGAGCACCGCCTCGGCGGGGGCGATGGCGGCCTTGGTGAGGCCGGTCAGATCGTCGAGCAGGATGCTCTGGCCGAGGGCGATGTCCTGTCCGTCATGTGCCATGAATCACTTCCTTCTCCTGGGTCTCGGTGGGGATACCTACTTTGCAGGTGCAGCGCAACAAAAATACCCCTTGAGGTATTCCATAGTTCTATTGTTGCGCGCAAATTTCAGAAAGACATGCCGCGCGAGCATGTTATGAGCATCCCATGGACACGATATTTAGCCTGATCCCGCCCTCCTTGCTCGTTCTTTCCTTCGGGGTCTCGGCTCTGGCTGGGTTGGTCAAAGGCATGGTCGGGTTTGCCCTGCCGATGATCCTGATTTCGGGCCTTGGCAGCTTCCTGTCGCCCGAGCTGGCGTTGGCCGGTCTGATCCTGCCCGCGCTGATCAGCAACGCGGTGCAGGCGCTGCAACACGGCTTCCGCGCCGCCCTGGCCTCGCTCAAGCGATTCCGCGTGTTTCTGGGCGCGGGGCTGCTCTGCCTGCTGCTCTCGTCACAGCTGGTGCGGGTGCTGCCCGTTCCGGTGCTTCTGGCGATGATCGGCGGGCCGGTGGCGCTGTTCTGCATCATGCAGCTGGCCGGATGGCGGCCGCATCTGAAGAACGGGCAGAACCGCTTTGCCGAGGTGGTGATCGGCAGCGTCGCGGGCTTCATCGGCGGCATGTCCGGGGTCTGGGGGCCGCCGATGGTGGCCTATCTCACCGCCATCGACACCGAGAAGCGCGAGCAGATCCGCGTGCAGGGCGTGGCCTACGGGCTTGGCGCGCTGTCGCTGACCGGGGCGCATACGGTGTCCGGCGTGCTCAATGCTCAGACCGTGTGGTTCTCGGCCTTTCTCGTGGTGCCCTCGATGCTGGGCATGTGGATCGGCATGAAGGTGCATGACCGGATCGATCAGGCGGCGTTCCGCAAGATCACCCTCTGGGTGCTGCTGGTCGCGGCGCTGAACCTGCTGCGCCGCGCCTTCCTGGGCTGAGCGCCCTAGCCGAGCGCCTCGGCCTGCGCGTATTTCGCCAGCATCGCCGGGTCGACCGCCACCCCGAGACCGGGGCCCTCTGGCACGTGCACCCGGCCACCCCTGACCGGGAAGGGCTCGGTGAGGATGTCCTCGCTCGCATAGTAGGTCGACATGTAGAACTCGCAGTCGAGCCGCAGTTCAGGCAGCGCCGCCATCAGGTGAGCGCCGGCGGCATGGGCGAGACCGGTCTCGAACATGCAACCGCCATAGACCTCGATCCCGGCGGCGCGGGCGATGGCGCTGACCTCGAGCGCGCGGCGGATGCCGCCGGACTTCATCACCTTCAGCGAGAAGATGTCGGCCATGCGGATCTGCACCCCGTGAAGCGCCTCGCGCACGCCAAAGACCGACTCGTCGGCCATGATCGGGGTCTCGATCACATGGGCGATATGGGCCAGCGCGTCGCGCTCGTGCATCTTCACCGGCTGCTCGACAAAGGTCGGGCGGAAGGCCTCGAGATCGCGGATGCAGCGCACCGCGTTATAGGCGGGCAGGCCTTGATTGTAGTCGATGCGAAGGTCGGCCTCGGCGCCGTAGATCGCCCGCAGCTTCTCGAGCCGCATCAGGTCGAAGCCGTGGCTCTTGAAGCCGGTCTTGATCTTGAAGATCCGCACGCCCTCGGCCCACATCGCCGCCACGTCCTCGAGATCCTTGCCGAAATCCGGGTTGGCGACGGAAAAGCTCAGCCCCATGTCGTCGCGCATCCGGCCACCCACCAGCTCGCAGACCGACAGGCCCGAGATCTGTCCGGTGAGATCGAGCAGCGCCATCTCGAGCGCCGCCTTGGCCTCGGGGTGGCCCACCACGAGTGCCTCGGCGTCCCGCATGTGGCGCTCGACCTGCACCGGGTCCTGCCCGATGAGATGCGGGCGGAGATAGGTATAGAGCGCCGCGACGGTGCCCTCGGCGGTGCCGGTGAAGGCGGGCCAGGGCGAGGCCTCGCCCCAGCCGGTCAGGCCGGTGTCGGTGATCACCTCGAGGATCACCGCATGGATGCCCGCCACGTCGCCGATGCCGTGCGAATGCACCGCATTGCCGGGGATCAGCACGCGGTGAACGCGGATGCGGTCGATCTTGTGGTCGCTCATCATGGGCTCCGTCTGGCTGTGGGCCACGTCCGGCGCGGCGGTCTTGCGGGCTTGTTAGCGTCGATCCGTGGGCTCGGCCAAGGGCGGGCGACCGTCTCGCCGGAATTTTCACGGATCGTGTGACCGGGGTGCGGAAATCGCCGTGGAAACAAGCGCCCTTCGGGCCAGTCATACCTGCAAAGGCTTGCATGTGATGCATGGGGGCTTCCCGCGCGCCGCCTGATCTCGATCAAGGCTCGGGCGAGGGCTGCATGGTCTTAGAGATGCAAGCGATTTGCATGAAAGGACAGGCCATGAGCTTCAAGGACCAGATCAGCGCCAATGCCGGCTACATGCGCGAGCTGCGCAAGGCCATGCCCGAGACCTTCGCCGGCTTCATGGAGCTCCAGAAGGCCGCGACCGTCGACAACGCGCTGAGCAAGAAGCAAAAGGAATTCGTGGCACTTGGCATCGCCGTGGCGATCCGCTGCGAGGGCTGCATCCTGTCGCACGTGGCAGCGCTGGTGAAGGCCGGTGCCACCCGTGAAGAGCTGGTAGACGTGCTGGGCATGTCGGTGCAGATGGCAGGTGGCCCTGGGCTCAGCTACGCCGCCAAGGCGCTGGCGATCTTCGACGAGCTGATCGCCGAGGGCTGAGCGGAGAACGGTCTTCACCGCGTCGCGACAAAGACGGCAAGGGCATGGGCCATGCGCAAGGTCCGGCGCACGGGAGCTGCGTCTAGGGCCCGCAATGCCCATGTGCCGGCAACGGAACGCCGCGCGATGAACGCAAAAGGCGCGGCCCTCGCGGAGCCGCGCCTGTCCTGTCTCAAGCGGTGAGGCGGGCTCAGCCGCGCAGCGTGCCGCCGGTGGCCTTGGTCACCTTCTCGACGATCTTGGCGCCGACCGCCTCGATATCCTTCTCCTTCAGCGTCGCGTCGGAGGGCTGCAGGCGCACGGTGATCGCCAGCGACTTCTTGCCCTCGCCGAGGCTGCCGCCGATGAACTCGTCGAACACCCGGACCTCCTCGATCAGCGCCTTGTCGGCGCCCGCCGCGGCGTTGACCAGATCGAGCGCCGCCACGTCGGCATCGACCACGAAGGCGAAGTCACGCTCGACCGCCTGCAGGTCGTTGAGCTTCAGCGCCGGACGGCCCGAGCCCTTGGAGCGAGGCAGCGGGATCTCGGACGGGTAGAGCGTGAAGCCCACCGCCGGGCCCTTGACGCCGAGCTCGGCCAGCACCTTGGGGTGGATCTCGCCGAACACGCCGAGCACCTTCTTGGGGCCGAGGCAGAGCTTGCCATGACGGCCCGGGTGCCACCATTCCTCGGCGCCGCGCAGGATCTGCATCTTGGCGGGTGCGCCGATCGCAGACAACACCGCCTCGGCATCGGCCTTGGCGTCGAAGATGTCGACCGGGCGCGAGGCGCCGTGCACGTCCTTGGGGCCGCTGCGGCCCACGAGCAGGCCGGTGATCTGGGTGTGCTGCTCTTCCGGCTCGCCGCCCTGAAAGGCCGCGCCCACCTCGAACAGCGCCAGATCGGCGAAGCCGCGCGCCTGGTTGCGCGCCGCCGCCTGCAGCAGGCCCGGCAGCAGCTGCGGGCGCATGTGGCTCATCTCCGAGCTGATCGGGTTGGCGAGCATGGTGGCATCGTCGCCGCCGCCGAAGAGCTCCGCCGCCGCCTTGTCGATGAAGCTGTAGGTGACGCATTCGTTGTAGCCAAGCTCGGCCACGGTACGACGCGCGATCTGCTCGCGCTTCTGCATTGGCGACAGGATCGGGGCGGGCACGCCCGCCTGCGGGCGCGGCATCGGCTGGCCCTTGAGCTTGGTGAGCGAGGCCACGCGGGCCACTTCCTCGACCAGGTCCGCCTCGCCCATCACGTCGGGGCGCCACGAGGGCACAAAGAAGCCGGTGACTGATCGGCCCTCTCCGCTAGACTGCGTTTGGTGCTCTGAAAGATTGGTAATTGCGTGGTCCTTTGAAGGATCCATCTCCCTGAATCCTAGGGCACGCAGCGTCGCGCGCTGCTCTTGCGCGGGGATCTCCATCCCGACAAGCGAGATCACCCGCGCCGGGTCCAGCTTGTAGGCGCGTGCCACCTCGGGCTCGGCACCCGCCTTCACGACCTCCGAAGCCTCGCCACCCGCGACATCGAGGATCATCCGCGTCGCCGCCTCCACCCCCTGCGCCGCGGACATCGGGTCGATGCCCCGCTCGAAGCGATAACGCGCGTCGGAATTGATCTTCAGCGCGCGGCCCGTGTAGGCGGTCCGCACCGCGTCGAAATAAGCTGCCTCGAGGAAGACATCCGTTGTCTCGTCGGAGACGCCCGTGGGCTCGCCGCCCATGACGCCGCCAAGGCTTTCCACGCCGGCATCATCGGAAATGACGATCATCCCCGGCTCCATGGTGTAGGTCCGCTCGTCCAGCGCCTCGAGCGTCTCGCCGCCCTCAGCTGCGTGCACCCGCAGGTTGCCCTGCACCTTGTCGGCGTCGAACACGTGCAGCGGGCGGTTGCGGTCGAAGGTGAAGAAGTTGGTCACGTCGACGAGGAAGGAGATCGGGCGCAGGCCGATGGCCTTGAGCCGGTCCTGTAGCCATTGCGGCGAGGGGCCGTTCTTCACGCCTTTGATGACGCGCCCGTAGAACACCGGGCAGCCGTCCCTGGCGCTGTCGTCGATGCTCACCGAAATCGGGCAGGGGAAGCTGCCCTCGACCGTCACCGGTGCAAGCGGCTTCAGGGTGCCGAGGCCGCGCGCCGCGAGATCACGGGCAATGCCCTCGACGCCAAGCGCGTCGGGCCGGTTGGGGGTGATGGCGATCTCGATCACCGGGTCGACCTTGGCGGGATCGTTCTCGGCGAGCCAGTCGGTGAAGGGCTGACCGACCTCGCCCGAGGCCAGCTCGATGATGCCGTCATGCTCTTCCGACAGCTCCATCTCGCGCTCCGAGCACATCATGCCGAAGCTCTCGATGCCGCGGATCTTGCCGACCTGGATGGTGGTGTCGATGCCGGGCACGTAGGTGCCGGGCTTGGCGATGACCACGGTGATGCCCTCGCGGGCGTTGGGCGCGCCGCAGATGATCTGGCTCTCGCCCTCGTCGGTCAGCACGGTGCAGACCCGGAGCTTGTCCGCGTCCGGATGCTTCTCGGCCTTGAGGACCTTGCCGATGGTAAAGGCCGCCAGCCGCTCGGCGGGGTTCTCGACCCCTTCGACCTCGAGCCCGAGATCGGTCAGTGCCTCGGTGATCTCGTCGACCGAGGCTGTGGTGTCGAGGTGCTCTTTCAGCCAGGAAAGGGTGAATTTCATCGCGAAGCCGCCCGTGTTGGTGTCACGTATCGCGCCGCTCTTAGCGGATCGCCGCGCAGGGGGAAAGGGGCGGCCGGCCAATGCGCCCCACGCGCGGCGTCCTCTGTCCGGTTTCGCGTGCCGCCCGCGCGCCCACCCGGGACAGATCGTGCAGCCCCCATCTTCTCTTCGTCGAAAATACTCCCGCCGGAGGCATCCCGCCTGACCCGCTGCCGGGCAAGGCCGGGACAACGCGCCCCGTCAGCGCGGCTCGAAGTAATCCAGCGGGATCTTGAGGTAGCGCCGGCCATCGCCCTCCGGCGCGGGCTTGCGCCCGCCGCGGATGTTGATCTGCAATGCTGCCAGCATCAGCTTGGGCAGCGGCAGGGTGGCGTCGCGCTTGTCGCGCACGGCGCGGTACTCGGCCTCGGACGGCGCGTCCTTGAGGTGGATGTTCGAGGCCTTGTGCTCGGCGACGGTGGCGCAGCAGACGGCGCCGCGGCCCTCGGGGGCGTAGTCGTGGCCGACATAGAGCCGGGTGTCGTCGGGCAGCGACAGGATCTTCTGGATGGTCTCGTAGAGATCCTTCGAGGAGCCGCCGGGGAAGTCGGCGCGCGAGGTGCCGCTGTCGGGCATCATGAAGGTATCGTGCACGAAAGCCGCGTCGCCCGCGACATAGGTGATCGAAGCCAGCGTGTGGCCGGGCGAGAAGATCACCCGGACGGGGATCTCGCCGACCATGAACTCATCGCCATCGGCAAACAGCCTGTCCCACTGGCCGCCATCGGTGGGGAAATCCGGCCCGAGATTGTAGATGCCCTGCCAGAGCTTCTGCACGCCGGTGACCCTCTCGCCGATGGCGGTGGGGGCACCGAGCTTTTCCTTCAGCCATGGGGCGGCGGAGAAATGGTCGGCATGGGGGTGGGTGTCGAGGATCCAGACCACCTCGATGCCGGTCTCCTCGACATAGGCGAGGATCTTCTCGGCGTTCTCGGTGCTGGTGGCGGCGGCCTGCGGGTCGTAATCCCAGACCGGATCGACGATCGCGCCCTTCATGGTGGCGGGATCGTGGAAGACATATTGCCAGCTTCCGGTTGCTTCGTCCCAGAAGCTCTTGACGATCGGGCTATGGGTCATCTTGGTCCTCGTTGTCCTGTGGGGCTTGCCGAGCCCATGGCTGCGGCGCTCTCGTATGACATGTTCCGAATTGAAGATATGTTCCAATCCGCATGGGTATCCAGTGCCGCCGGTGCGCCACAAGGGCGCACCGGCCGCCGGATCAGAGCTGGCGGGTGGAGAAATACCAATCGACGGTGTCATAGCCTTCGCCGGCGCGGGCCATCGCGGCCTCGGGGGTGGCCGGGGTCGGCACGATCACCGGGTCGCCCGGTGTCCAGTTCTCCGGCATCGCGCATTTGTTGGCGTCGGCGGTCTGCAGCGCCACGAGCAGTCGATAGATCTCGTCCACCGATCGGCCGGCGTTCATCGGGTAGTAGACCATGGCACGCAGCACGCCCTCGGGGTCGATGATGAAGGTCGCCCGCACTGCAGCGGTGTCGGAGGCGCCGGGCTGGATCATGCCGTAGGACTGCGCCACTGTCATGCTCAGGTCGGCGATGATCGGGAAGCGGATCTCGACACCGAACTTTTCCTTGATGTTCAGCATCCACGCGATGTGGCTGTAATGGCTGTCGATCGACAGGCCGAGCAGGGCGGTGTTCATCTCGGCAAAAGCGTCCTGCTTCCTGGCGAAGGCGATGAACTCGGTGGTGCAGACCGGGGTGAAATCCGCCGGGTGCGAAAACAGGATCAGCCACTGGCCGCGGTAGTCCTGAAGCGTCTTGCGGCCGTCGGTGGTGGGAGCGTCAAAGGCCGGGGCGGGCTCGTTGAGGCGGGGCATCTGCGGGCAGGGTGCGTCGAGCATCGGGGTCTTCCTTCTGTCAAAACCAGAGTCTGTCGTTCGATGACCCCGATGTACTTGTGATAGTCATATTCTTGAAATTGATTGTATCGCTCATTGTGATAGAAAACTTCTATGATCAATCCGCAGATCACCCTGCGCCAGCTGCGCTTCCTCGCCGCGCTCGCCGAGACGCTGAACTTCTCGCGCGCCGCCGAGCTGTGCCACGTCACCCAGCCCACCCTGAGCGCGGGGCTGCGCGAGCTCGAGGAGCGGCTCGGCGTGCAGCTGGCCGAGCGCAGCACCCGCTCGGTGATCCTGACGCCGCTCGGGGCAGAGATCGCCGGGCGAGCGCGGGCGCTCTTGCTGGCGGCGGGCGACATCGAGGCGCTGGCCGCCGCGCAGGGCCGGCCCGACCAGGGCGACCTGCGGCTGGGGGCGATCCCGACCATCGGCCCCTACCTGATCCCGCGGGCCCTCCCGGCGCTGCGTGGTGCCTTCCCCGAGCTGCGGCTGTTCCTGCGCGAGGAACTGACCGAGCAACTGGTCGAGGGGCTGCTCTCTGGGCGGCTCGACCTGATCCTCTTCGCCCAGCCGTTCGATATCGCGGGCATCGAGACGATGCATCTCTTCGATGACGGCTACCACCTCGCCACGCCGCCCGGCCTGTCGGGCTATGGCGGCGGCGCGGTGAGCGGCGAGGCGCTGGAGGGGGCGCGGCTGATGCTGCTCGAGCGCGGCCATTGCCTGCAGCGCCATGCGCTCAAGGCCTTTCCCGACTACGAGATCGAACAGGACGAGAGCTTTTCGGCCACCAGCCTCTCGACGCTGATCTCGATGGTGAGCGAGGGGCTGGGGATCACGCTGCTGCCGGATCTGGCAATCCTGTCCGGGGTGCTGGCAGGGCAGGAGGTGGGGCTGTCGCCGCTCGAGGGGGCCTGTCCACGCCGGGTGATGCTGGGCTGGCGGCCGGGGACGCCGCGGGCCGAGATCTTTGCCCGGCTGGGCGGCATCCTGCAGCGCACCCGTGCGGCGATGCAGCAGGATATGGCCTGAATTCCGGCCTGAATCTGGGCCTGTAACCCGGATCGGAAGACCGCGCCTGAAATCTTGACCTGAAAGCTGGGCCTGAAACGAGAGCGCGCCGCCCGGGATGTCCCGGACGGCGCGGCCTGTTCTTGCGATAGCAGGGGGGTCAGGCGGTCTCGGCCTGTTTGGCTGCGAGCTCCTTGGCCTTCTTGCGACCGAAGATGCGCTGCACCACGACGAAGAACAGCGGCACGAAGATCACCCCCAGCACGGTGCCCGTGATGGTCCCGCCAAGCACCGCCGAACCCACCGCGGTGCGGCCGCCGGCGCCGGCGCCGGAGGACAGCACCAGCGGCACCACGCCCAGCGAGAAGGCCAGCGAGGTCATGATGATCGGGCGGAAGCGCTGCTTCGCCGCCTCGGCCACCGCCGCCAGAAGCTCCTCGCCCGCCTCGTAGCGTTCGCGGGCGAACTCGACGATGAGGATGGCGTTCTTGCCGGTCAGGCCGATCACCGTGAGCAGGCCGACCTGGAAGAACACGCCGTTCTCGAAGCCGAACCAGTAGGCCGCGCCCATGGTGCCGAGGACACCGATCGGCATTGCCAGCATCACCGAGAACGGGATCGTCCAGCTCTCGTAGAGCGCCGCGAGGCAGAGGAAGATCGCCGCCAGCGACAGGGCGTAGAGCAGCGGTGCCTGACCGCCCGAGTCGCGTTCTTCCAGCGACAGGCCGGTCCAGGCGAGGGCGTAGCCCGGCGGCAGCTCCGACACGAGGCGCTCCATCTCGGCCATCGCCTCGCCCGAGGTCACGCCGGCGGCCGGCTCGCCCTGGATCTGCATCGAAGGGATGCCGTTGTAGCGGCTCAGGCCCTGCGGGCCGTAGGCCCAGTCCTCGGAGGTGAAGTTGGCGAACGGAACGAGCTCGCCATTGGCATTGCGCACCCGCCATTTCTGCAGGTCCGACGGCGTGGCGCGGCTGTCCGCCTCGCCCTGCACGTAGACCCGCTTGATGCGGCCGTTGTCGTTGAAATCGTTCACGTACTGGCCTGCCCAGGCCACCGACAGGAGGTTGCCGACATCGGTGGGAGAGACACCGACCGCGCCGGCGGCACGCCAGTCGATGTCGAGGTTGAACTGGGCAGCGTCCTCGAGCCCGGAGGGGCGCACGGAGCCGATCAGCTCGCTCTGCGAGGCCATGCCAAGCAGCTGGTTGCGGGCATTCAGGAGCTGTTCGTGGGTCTGGCCAGCCTGCGCCTGCAGGTAGAAGTCGAAGCCCGAGACGTTGCCGAGCTCGATCACCGAGGGCGGCACGATCGGGAAGACCTGCGCATCCTGGATGCCCATGAAGGCCGGGAAGGCGCGTCCGGCGACGGCCTGCACGCTCTGGCTCGGGTCCGGGCGTTCCTCCCAGTCCTTAAGCCGCACGAAGGCGAGACCCATGTTCTGGCCCTGACCGGCGAAGGAGAAGCCGACCACGCCGAACACCGACTCGACGTTCTCTGCCTCGTTCTCGCGGAAATGGGTCTCGACCTGCTCGACCACGTCGAGCGTACGCTCGGCGGTGGCACCGGTGGGGCCCTGCACGAGGACCATCAGGATACCCTGGTCCTCGTCCGGGAGGAAGCCGGTGGGGGTGTTGTTGAACAGGTAGACCATGCCGCCGGCGAGGGCGAGATAGACCAGCATGATCCGCAGCGGGCGCTTGATCAGGTAGGCCACGGTGCCGCGGTAGCCGTCGGCGGTCTTGTCGAAGCCCTTGTTGAACCAGCCGAACGGGCCGCGCTTGGTGTGGTTCACGTCCTTCGCCTTGAGCAGCGTGGCGCAGAGCGCCGGGGTCAGGGTCAGGGCGACCAGCACCGACAGCGCCATGGCCGAGACGATGGTGATCGAGAACTGCCGGTAGATCACACCGGTGGAGCCGGGGAAGAAGGCCATCGGCACGAACACCGCCGAGAGCACCAGCGCGATGCCGATCAGGGCGCCGGTGATCTGGCCCATCGACTTGCGCGTTGCCTCACGCGGGGAGAGGCCCTCTTCTTCCATGATGCGCTCGACGTTTTCGACCACCACGATGGCATCGTCGACCAGCAGGCCGATGGCCAGCACCATGGCGAGCATGGTCAGCGTGTTGATGGTGAAGCCCGCCATCGCGAGGATGCCGAACGTGCCGAGGATGACGACCGGAACCGCCAGCGTCGGGATCAGCGTCGCGCGCAGGTTCTGCAGGAACAGCAGCATCACGAAGAACACGAGGATGATGGCCTCGATCAGGGTCTTCTGCACCTCGTGGATCGAGATCTCGATGAACGGGGTGGTGTCGTAGGGAATGACGTAGCCCACGCCCTCGGGGAAGAACTCGGAATACTCCTCGATCCGCTCCTTGACCCGCTCGGAGGTGTCGAGCGCGTTGGCGCCCGAGGCCAGCTGCAGCGCCATGCCCGAGGAGGGCTGGCCGTTGTAGCGCGCGATGGTGGAGTAGTTCTCGGCGCCGATCTCGACCTCGGCCACGTCCTGCAGCAGCACCAGGCCGCCATTGGTCTCGGTGCGCAGCACGATGTTGCGGAAGTCTTCCGGCGTGGAGAGCAGCGACTGCGCGGTGATGGTGGCGTTGAGCTGCTGGCCCTCGGGGGCGGGCAGGGTGCCGAAGGAGCCCGCCGAGATCTGCGCGTTCTGCGCCGAAACCGCGCTGACCACGTCCGAGGGTGTCATCTCGAAGGCGGCAAGCTTGGACGGATCGAGCCAGATCCGCATGGCGTATTGCGCGCCGAAGACCTGCGCCCCGCCGACGCCCTCAATGCGGGCGAACTCGTCAACGAGGTTGGAGTTCAGGTAGTCCGACAGGTCGGCCTGTTCGAGCCGTCCATCCTCGGAGATCAGGCCGATCACCATGAAGAAGGACGACGACGCCTTCTCGACGGTGACCCCTTGCCGCTGCACCGTCTCGGGCAGCAGCGCGGTGGCCTGGCTGAGCTTGTTCTGCACCTGCACCTGCGCCACGTCCGGATCCGTGCCGGATTCAAAGGTCAGGGTGATCGAGGCGGTCCCGGCCGAGGTCGACGAGGACGACATGTAGCGCATGCCGTCGAGCCCGGTCATCTGCTGTTCGATGATCTGGGTGACGGTATTGGCCACGGTCTGCGCCGAGGCGCCGGGATATTGCGCGCTCACCCGCACCGAGGGCGGTGCGATCTGCGGATACTGCGCGATGGGAAGGGTGAGCAGCGACAGCACGCCGACGCCCATGATGAGGATCGAGATCACCCAGGCAAAGACCGGACGGTCGATGAAGAAACGGGCCATAAGAGGGACTCCTGACGCTCGCGGCGCGGCTTATTCGGTGGCGGTCTCGGCGGTGTCTGCGGCAGTGTCTGCCGCCGCGGACTCCTCGCCCTCGGCAGCGGCGCGTTCCTGCGGCGACACGGTCATGCCTTCGGAGACCTTCTGCAGGCCGGCCACGATGACGCGGTCGCCGGCGGCAAGGCCGTCGGTGACGACCCAGGCATTGCCCTGATCGCGCTGTACGGTGAGCTGGCGGCTCTCGACGGCGTTCTCGGCATTCACCACCATCGCCATCGGGCGGCCACGGCGGTCACGGGTGACGCCTTCCTGCGGCGCGAGGATGGCATCCTCGACGGTACCCTGCGGCATCTCGACCTGCACGTACATGCCCGGCAGAAGGAACTGGTCGGGGTTGGGGAACTCGAGGCGCAGCACGATGACGCCGGTCTGCTCGTTCACGTAGGGTTCCGCGGCGGCGAGGCGGCCGGTGTGCTCGTAGGTCTCGCCATCGGCGAGGGTCAGCGTCACGAGGCCATTGCCCTCGCTCTCGACATCCTGCCCCGACCGGCGCCAGCGCAGCATTTCGGCGGCGGACTGGGTCACGTCGACATAGATCGGGTCGAGCTGGCGGATGGTGGTCAGCGCGGTCGACTGGCCCGAGGTCACCAGCGCGCCCTTGGTCACCTCGCTGAGGCCGGCGGAGCCGCTGATCGGCGCGCGGATGGTGGTGCGCTCGAGATCGATCTCGGCAGAGAGCAGATTGGCCTGCGCCACCTTCACCGCCGCCTCCGCCACGTCGCGTGCGGCGAGCGCGTCGTCGAGGTTCTGCTGGCTGGCGACGTTGCGCTGGCGCAGCTCTTCCTGACGGTCGGCATCACGCTGGGCGGAGCTGAGCGTGGCTTCCGCTTGCGCCAGAGAGGCTTCGGCAGCGGCCATCGCGGCCTCGTAGACCGCCGGGTCGATGCGGTAGAGTGCCTCGCCCTGCTCGACCTCGGCGCCTTCTTCGAACAGGCGGTCGGTGATGATGCCGTTGACCTGCGGGCGCACCTGCGCAACGCCGGAGGCGGCGACGCGGCCGGGCAGGGTGGAGGTGAGCGTCACGTCGGACGCTTGAAGCGTCACCACGGTCACCGGTTGCGGCGGGCGTTCGCCGCCCTGCTGCTGCGCGGCTGCGGGCAGGGTGGCAGCGGCCGTGACCAGCGCGGCGGTTGCAAGGCGCAGGGTGCGGGTAAGTCCTCTGAGCATGGGAGCACTCCAAAGAAGGCAAAAGGCCGCTGAAAAGCGGAACGGTCTTGAATGGCGATATGGAAACTGTGTAGTTTTGTAAAGCTCGCCGCGTCGGGAACAGAGTTTTTTTCTCTGCGTTGCGGCACAGGAGATGTGCAGTGCCAGATCAATCATCACAGACCGGGGCGGTTTCGCCAAGGCGTCGCGGCCGCCCGGTGCAGATCGATCACGAGACCCGCGAGGCCATGGTGCTCGACGCGGTGGGCGAGCTGCTGATGCAATGCCGGCTCGAGGACATCAGCATGTCTGGCATCGCCCGTAAGGCGGGGATGTCAAAGCGCACGCTCTACACCATCTTTGCCAGCCGCGAGGAGCTGCTCGGGGCGACCTTCGCGCGAATCGGGCAGCGCATCTTCCGCCCACTCGCGCCAGAGGAGCGCGACCTCCCTCTCGTCGAGCGGCTCGACAAGCTGCTGACGCTGAACGAGATGCCGCAATTCGAGCAGGGCGCGGTCGAGGTGCTGCGCGCGGTGATCGCCGAGGCGCCGATCCATCCGGGCATCGCGCGCCAGTGGGATGCCGAGGGGCGGGGCGCCCTGATCAGCTACATTTCGGCCGAACTGGCCTGCGCCGCCGAGAGCGGCGAGGTGACCCTGCACGAGATGACCGCGACCGAGGCGGCGGAACTGCTGGTCGACATGATGATGGGTGAGGTCCTGCACGATCTGCTGATCCCGAACGAGCGCCACCTCGACGCGTGCCACGCGCGCGAAGACAAGCAGATGCGCCGCCGTCGCGCGGTTCGGGTGTTTCTCGAAGGGGTTCGCGTGCGCTGAGCTTTGCGCGGCCCGCGAGCCGGTCTAGGGTCGCGGCGACAGATGCCGTCGCAGCGAGGATCCGAGACCGTGACCGCCCAAAGCCCTCTTGCCGCCCCGATGGGCGCGGCGCGCCTTGCCGGTGCGCTCTATCTTCTGATCATCCTGCTTGGCCTGACCAGCGAGGTCGCCCTGCGCGGCAGCCTGATCATGCCCGGGGACGCCGTGGCCACTGCCGAGGCCATCCTCGCCGAACCCGGCACGCTGCGGCTGAGCCTTGCGGCCGACACGGTGATGGCGCTGGCCGACGTCGCGCTGGCGGTTCTGCTTTACCTGCTGCTGCGCCCGGTGAGCGCGGCGCTGGCGTTGATGGCGATGGTGTTCAGGCTGGTGCAGGCGGCTCTGATCGCCATGTCGCTGCTGTTCCAGTACGGCGCGCTCTTGATCCTGCATGGGGACGGCGCCCCGGAAGCGGCGATGCTGGCGCTGGAGCTGCACGGCCACGGCTACGACCTCGGGCTGGTGTTCTTCGGGGTGAACAGCCTGCTCACCGGCTGGCTGCTGGTGCTCTCGGGGTTTGTTCCGAAATTGCTGGGTTGGCTGATCGCGGCGGCGGGCGTGGTCTATATCCTTGGCAGCGCGATCCTGTTCATGGCCCCGGAGATGGCCGACCTCTTCGCCCCGGCCTACCTGCTGCCGGTGCTGTCCGAGACCGCCTTCTGCCTGTGGCTGCTGATCCGCGGCCTCGGTCCCCGCGCCCCGGGCTGAGCCCGCATGGCAGAAAATCGGCAGCGCTATCACAGTCGCGCGCCGATCCACACGCGGCGCCGCCCGGGAGCTTGCCAAATCAGGGCGCCGGTTTCAAAGATGGATCATGCAGATCTACCTCCCAATCGCCGAGGTTTCGGTCAACGTCTTCCTGCTCTTCGGCCTTGGCGGGCTGGTCGGGGTGCTCTCGGGCATGTTCGGCGTCGGAGGCGGCTTCCTGATCACGCCGCTGCTGTTCTTCATGGGCATTCCGCCTGCCGTGGCGGTGGCCACCGGCGCCAACCAGATCGTCGCGAGTTCGGTCTCGGGGGTGCTGGCGCATCTCAAGCGCAAGACCGTTGACCTGCGCATGGGCACGGTGCTGCTCGGAGGCGGCCTCGTCGGTGCGGCGCTGGGCGTCTACGTCTTCAACCTGCTCAAGCAGGTCGGTCAGGTCGATCTGCTGGTACGACTCTGCTACGTGGTTTTCCTTGGCATCATCGGTTCGCTGATGTTCGTCGAGAGCCTGCGGGCGCTCAGGCGCTCGAAAAAGGGCGGCCCGCCGAAGCGGCGCCATCACGGCTGGGTGCATGGCCTGCCGCTGAAGATGCGCTTCCGCACCTCGGGACTCTACATCTCGGCGATCCCGCCGGTGATGGTCGGCCTCTCGGTGGGCGTTCTGTCGGCGATCATGGGCGTGGGCGGCGGCTTCATCATGGTGCCGGCGATGATCTACCTGCTGGGCATGCCCACAAAGGTGGTGGTCGGCACCTCCCTGTTCCAGATCATCTTCGTCACCGCCTTCACCACCATGCTACACGCGGTCACCAACTACACGGTCGACATCCTGCTGGCGCTGGTGCTGCTGATCGGCGGCGTGATCGGGGCGCAGTTCGGCACCGCCTTCGGCACGCGACTCAAGGCCGAGCAGCTGCGCATCCTGCTGGCCTCTCTGGTGCTTCTGGTCTGCGGCAAGCTGGCGCTCGACCTGTTTCTCACCCCCGCGGACCTCTACGAGCTGGGGGTGCAATGATCCGGCTGCTGCTCCTGCTTCTGGCGGTCTTCGCCCTGCCGGCCCGGGCCGAGGAGGTGGTCATGGGTCTGAGCAAGGACCGGGTTTCGATCACCGCCGATTTCGACGGCTCCGAGATCCTGATCTTCGGCGCAGTGAAGCGCGAGACCGAGATCCGCACCGAGCCGCCGCTCGAGGTCATCGTCACGGTCTCGGGCCCGGTCACCCCGGTCACGGTCTGGCGCAAGGAGCGGCGCTTCGGCATCTGGGTCAACACCGACGCGGTCGAGATCGATGCGGCGCCCTCGTTCTACGCGGTGGCCACCTCGGCGCCTTGGCCGCAGGTGATCTCCGAGGTCGAGGACCTGCGCCACAAGGTGTCCGTCAATCGTGCCATTCGCTCGGTCGGCGCGCCGATGAACATCGTCGATTCGCCCAGCTTCACCGAGGCGCTGATCCGCCTGCGCGAGACCCGCAGTCTTTACCAGCAGCGCCCGGTGACCGTGACGTTCAACGAATCCACCCTGTTCGACACACGGATCTCGATGCCCGCCAACATCGTCGAGGGCACCTATACGGTCCGCGTCCTGCTAACGCGCGGCGGCCGGGTGGTGTCGCAGTACAGCTCCGAGCTCGAGGTCGGCAAGGTCGGGCTCGAACGCTGGCTCTACAACCTCTCGCGCAACCAACCGCCGCTTTACGGCCTGCTCTCGCTGGTGATCGCCATCGCCGCCGGCTGGGGTGCCTCGGCGGCCTTCAGAGCCCTGAGATCCGGATGACCCGCAAAGCCCCGTCGCCCCGCTCCGCCTATCGTGCCTTCTTCTCCGTGCAGACCCGCTGGGACGACAACGATCTTTACGGTCACATCAACAACGTCACCTACCTGAAATACATCGATACGGTCGTGGCGCTCTGGCAGACCGGGCAGGGCGTCGATCTCGGCGCGGATGCGGATCTGCGCTACCTCGTGGTCGAGAGCGGCGCGACCTACCATTCCGAGGCGCGCTTCCCCGAGCAGCTGCACGCCGGGCTGCGCGTCGGTCGGCTGGGCAACAGCTCGGTGCGCTACGAGGTCGGCATCTTCCGCGAAGACGACGAGATCGCCTGCGTCGAGGGCTTCTTCATCCAGGTTGCCGTCGACCGCGACACCCGCCCCGCGCCCGTCCCTGCCGGGCTGCGCGCCGCGCTTGAGACAATCCTCGCCTGAGCGCCGGGAATCCGGCGAGGGCGTTTGACATCGCGCCGCGCCGTCCGCAGGGTCCGCTTCGAAAGGAGTGCCGCCATGCTGCCCGTCGACCCCAAGCGTTTCCTCGAGGACCTGCATGCCCTGCGCCGCTTCGGCGCCTCCGGCGTCGGGAAGGGGGTCGCGCGCCCCGGCTTCTCGGACGAGGACATCGCCGCGCGCGACTGGCTCGCGGGCCGCATGTCCGAGGCGGGGCTCACACCGCAGTTCGATCCCGCAGGCTCGCTCTTCGGTCTGGCCGAGGGGCGCTCGCTGCTGATGGGGTCGCATTCCGACAGCCAGCCCGAGGGCGGCTGGCTCGACGGTGCGCTGGGCGTGGTCGCGGCGCTGGAGGTGGCCCGCGCCTCTCGGGAGGCCGGAGGGCCGCCGGTTTCGGTGGTGTCGTTCTCCGACGAGGAGGGCCGCTTCGGCGTCACCACCGGCAGCTCGGTCTGGGGCGGCAACCAGACGCTCGAAGGCGCCGACGCGCTGCATGACGCGCAAGGCGTGAGCTTTGCCGAAGCCCGGGCCCGTTTTGGCGACCGGCGCGGCGGGTTTGTCGATCCCTCCCGCTTCTCGGGATATGTCGAGATGCATATCGAGCAGGGGCCGGTGCTCGACACCAGCGGCGAGAAGATCGGCGTGGTCGACGCCATCGTCGGCATCCGCGACATGCATCTGAGCTTTACCGGCCAGCAGAACCACGCCGGTACCACGCCGATGCACCTGCGCCGCGATGCCTTTCAGGCGCTCGCAAGCTTCAACGCGGCGCTCAACGAGCGCTTCGCCAACGTGGTGACACCGCAGACTGTCTGGACCATCGGCCATGTCGCGCTGCATCCCAACGCCGCCTCCATCGTGCCGGGGCGGGCGCGCTTCTCGATGCAGTGGCGCGACGGCGATGCCGACCGGCTGGCGCGGATGGAGACGATCATCCGCGACACCGCCGCCGAGATCGCTGCGGCGCATGGCATGGGGCTCGAATTCGGCCCGATGCTGGGGCTCGACCCGGTGACGATGGATGCCGGTCTGCGCTCGGCGCTCGAGACGGCGGCCGAGGCCGAGGCGCCGGGCAACTGGCGGGTGATGCCCTCGGGCGCACTGCACGACGCCACCAACGTGGCCCGGCTGATGCCGGTCTCGATGCTGTTCGTGCCCTCGATCGGCGGCATCAGCCACGACTTTGCAGAGGACACCGACGAGGCCGATCTGGTGACCGGCCTCAACACGCTGGCGCGCGCCGTGGCCGCGCTCGGCTAGGGCAGGGAACCTCTCGGCCTGAAGGACGTTTTCAGAAAACTGTTCCCGGAGAAACCGTTATGACCGATCCCCAGCCCGTCAGCGCAAGCGACGACCAGCTTTCGACGTTGCAGGACCTGCTGTCGCGCAGCGCCGAGACCCACGCCTGGTTCGAGGAAATGGCCGAGAAGGCCGAGCCCGACTTTCGTCACGTGGCGCTGAAGTTCCGCGGCCTTCACGTGGAACAATGCGACCGCATCACCGCGATCATGACGGCGCTCGGCGGTGAACCCGACCGCTCTGGCGGAGTGCGCGCGGCGGTCAACCGCACGTCTGTGTCGCTGCGCTCGCTCTTCGAGGAGATCGACGACGACATGATGAGCGCCGTCGAGGACGCCGAGGCGCAGCTTCTGGCCGAGTTCGACGCCGCGCTCAGCAGCCTCGCCCCCTCGCGCTACCGCGACGAGCTGGAGCAGATGAAGGGCGAATTGGTGACGCTGCTCTCCGAGGAGCCGGGCGACGCCTGAGCGCCGCGCAGATCCAGAAACTGTGCTACCCTGCTCGCGAGGGAACGGGAGGGTAGCATGGATCCGGTCAGTCTCGTCTATTACGCCATCATCTGCGGGGTGCTGTGCTGGGCCGGTCCCCGGATCGGCGGCCCGGTGCCGAGGGTAATTGCCGGGGTGATCGTGGGTGTGCTGGCGGCAGGCGTATTGCCGGCGCTCAAGGGGATGCTTGGCAGCTGAATGTCGCTTTGGGTCGAGGCGCTCGGGGCCCCAAAAAATGCGACGATCGCCCCGGCGCGGCAAACCTGTCGATCAGCAGTGGTATCTTTGATGGAGGCCAAGAGCTCAGGCCCAGGCGCTGTCCCGGAGGCTATGCCCGCCTCACGCCCACTCCACATCTCCCAGAAAGATATACCCCGCGCCGTAGATCGTCTTGATCAGCCGCGGGTTCTTGGGATCCTCCCGCAGCTTGGTGCGCAGCCGCGAGATCCGCACGTCCATCGCCCGGTCGAAGCTCTCGCCTGCCGCGCCGCCAAGGCTCTCCTGCATCTGCGCCCGGGTGATCAGCCGCTTGGGGCTGTCGAGGAACAGCCGCAGCACCTCGCCCTCGGCATGGGAAAACGGCGTCTCCCCGCCGGCCTCGTCCTCCAGCGCGTAGCGGTCGAAATGCGCCGTCCAGCCGTTGAACCGGGCGGTGTCGCTCTGCCGCAGCGCCGCGCGGGGCCCGCGGAGACGGGCCCGGATGCGCGCGACCACCTCGGCCGGATCGAAGGGCTTGATGATGTAGTCGTCGGCGCCGAGCTCGAGCCCGGTCACCCGGTCCTGCACCTGCGCGCGGCCCGAGATGATGATCACGCTCGCCCCCTGTTCCAGCGCCAGCCGGTGCACCAGTGTCAGCCCGTCGCGGTCGGGCAGGCCGAGATCGACAAGGCAGACATCCGGCGTCGCCCGTTTCAGCGCCGCCTCGAACTCCGTGGCGCGGGCGAAGCTCAGGGTGCGGAACCCGGCCTCTGTCAGCGCCTCCGACAGGATCGTGCGGATCGCCGGCTCGTCGTCGAGGATGAAGACCAGAGGCGCGCTCATGCGGCATCCCTCCGGTGGCCGAGGAACGTCCGCAGCTCGTCCGCGGTGAACGGCTTGGCCAGCACCGGCGCCGCCTGCCGCGCCTCCACGTGCCGCGGGTGATCGGGCGGCAGCGAGGTCATCAGCCGCACCGGCAGATCCGGCAGCAGCCCGGGCAGGGCGCTTCCCGGCAGCGCGCCCTCGAGCGAGATGTCCGACAGCACGAGATCGATCTCGAGCCCCTCGGCCAGCGCGCAGGCTTCCTCGACCGAGCTCGCCTCGATGACGCTGTGGCCGATCCCGGTGAGCATCTCGCGCACCTGGGCGCGCAGCTCGGGATTGTCCTCGACCAGCAATGCCAGCCCGCCGGTGGGCTGCGTCTCGGGCCGGCGCAGCGGCAGGCGCAGCGTGACGCAGGCGCCGCGCACGCCATTGCCGAGCTTCACCTCGCCGCCGGCGAGCTTGACCATATCGTAGACCATGGCGAGCCCCAGCCCGGACCCCTCGCCACCCTTGGTGGTGAAGAACGGGTCGAGCCCGTGCGCCAGCGCCTCCGCGCTGAAGCCCGGTCCACTGTCGGCCACCGAAAGCTCGAGCCAGGTGTCCTGCACGGCGCGGGCGGTAACGGTGATCTCGCCCGACGCACCGCAGGCATCGGCGGCGTTGAGCACGAGGTTCAGCGCCGCGTCCTGCAACATTCCGGGGTCGATCAGGAAGGCGCCCTCGGCCTCTTGCACGATGCGCAGCGCCAGTGCCTCGGGCAGGGACGGCCGCGCCAGCGTCTCGAGATCACGCAGGAAGCGCGCCAGCGCCACCGGCTCGGGGCGCCAGGCCCGGTGGCTGGTGATGTCGGCGATGCGGTTGAGCAGCTCGCCGCCGCGCCGCGCCGCCTGCAGCGTGGCGGTGATCAGCGCTTCGGCTTCGTCCCCTTCGACCATGCGCGCGAGCTTCGCCTGCATGCCGAGGATGATGGTCAGCAGGTTCGAGAAGTCATGCGCCAGCCCCGAGGTCAGCTGTGCCGCCAGCTCCCGCCGCTTGGTCTGCTGCAGCGCCGCCCGTGCCTGCGTCTCCTCGGTGACATCATGGCTCAGGATGTAGACCCCCCTTTCGCAGGGATCGGGGGTGAACACCGCCCGGATGCGCCGCGACGAGCCTTCGTCGGTGAATTCGAAAATGCTCTGCGCCCCGCCGAGCGCGCGCTCGAGATGCGGCCGCACCTTCTCGTAGGCTGGCCCCAGTGCCTCGGAGACATGCAGCCCGAGGATCTCAGAGGGCCGCCCCGGCATCACCGAGGACAGCCGCCGGTTGGAAAACGTGTAGCGCTCCGCCGCGTCGACCCGTGCGAGGTGCGCCGGCATCATCTCGGTGGTGAGGCGGGTGCGCGCCTCGATCTCGGTCAGCTCGCGCCGCGCCTCCTGCAGCGCCGCGTTGGTGGCCTCGAGCTGACGGTTGCTGGCCGACACTTCTTCCGAGCGCCGCAACACCTCCTCCGAGAGCAGCTCCGAGCGGGTGCGCAGCAGCTGCTCCTGTCGCTTCATGCCGGTGATGTCGGTATAGACCGTCACCCAGCCGCCCTGCGGCAGCGGCGAGCCCTCGACCGAGATGGTGCGCCCGTTGGCGCGGGTGCGTTCCATGTAATGCGGCTCGAAGGCGCGGGCCTGCTGCACCCGGACCGCGATGAAGCTCTCGGGATCATCCACGTGACCGTATTCGCCGCGCTCGACGAGATGCCGGATGGTGTCCTCGAAGCGCGCGCCCTCGTCGGTGAGGCGCTTCGGCAGATCGAACATCTCGGCGAAGCGGCGGTTGCACACCGCCAGCTTCAGGTCGCTGTCATAGATCGACAGAGCCTGCTGGATCAGGTTCAGCCCGGCCTGTGTCAGTGCATCCTTGCTCATGGCGCCTCCCGCCTCCCGGCCCCATGGCTAGCACTCCCCACCCGCGCGCGGAAGCCGAACCGACGCAACGTCGGACAAGGCCCCCATATCTTCTTTGGTTCGAAAATACCTCGGGGGTGAATGCGGCCCTGCCGCAGAGGGGGCAGCGCCCCCTGCACCCGGGCCCCCAGGTGCCCCGCCGGGCAGGCAGCGCTGCGCCCCCGTCACTCTCCCGCCCCGAGCTGTTACAATTCGTAAGAATCCGGAAATCATCACGAAATGATTGACCATCAGCCTCACCCTGACCCTTAATGAGGCCAGACGCGCGGGAGACGCGTCGGACCTCGCCAAGACGGGGTCACCGCCCGGAAGAGGAGCCGGGCGCATTGGGAGGAGACAACTTGGCTTACATGTCCGAGGGCGCGGAAGGACTGCGCTCGATTCCGGCTCTGTTGCAGCGCAACGCCACCCGGTTCGGCACCCGTCCGGCCTATCGCGAGAAGGAATTCGGCATCTGGCAAAGCTGGAGCTGGTCCGAGGCCGAGACCGAGATCGAAGCCTTCGCGCTGGGTTTGCTGAACCTCGGCGTCGAGAAGGGCGACCACGTCGCGGTGATCGGCCGCAACCGGCCGACGCTCTACTGGTCGATGGTGGCGGCGCAGATGTGCGGCGCGGTGCCGGTGCCGCTCTACCAGGACGCGGCGGCGGAAGAGATGGAATACGCGCTGCAGCATTGCGGTGCCCGCTTCGTCATCGCCGCCGATCAGGAGCAGGTCGACAAGGTGATCGACATCCAGGACGACCTGCACCAGTTCGAGCACATGATCTATGTCGATCCGCGCGGCATGCGGAAATACGATCACCGCCGGCTGCACGAGTATTCGCATATCCAGAATCAGGGCCGCGCCGCCTATGACGAGTTCATCGGCGAGCTGACCGCGCGCCGCGAGAGTCTCGGCTACGATGACACCTGCGTGATGCTCTACACCTCGGGCACCACCGGCAAGCCCAAGGGCGTGGTGCTGTCGAACCGCAACATCATCGAGACCGCGAAGAACTCAGCCGAGTTCGACAAGCTGGGGCCGGGCGAGGAAGTGCTCGCCTACCTGCCGATGGCCTGGGTCGGCGATTTCATCTTCTCGATCGGGCAGGCCTACTGGACCGGCTTCTGCGTCAACTGTCCCGAGAGCGCCGAGACCATGATGACGGACCTGCGCGAAATCGCGCCGTCCTACTATTTCGCGCCGCCGCGGGTGTTCGAGACCCAGCTGACACAGATCATGATCCGCATGGAAGACGCGGGCGCGCTGAAGCGCAAGATGTTCCACCACTTCATGGCCCATGCCCGCGAGGTCGGGCCGAAGATCCTTGATGGCAAGCCGGTGGGCCTGCTGGACCGGCTGAAATACGCGCTGGGCTCGGGGCTGGTCTACGGGCCGCTGAAGAACACGCTGGGCTTTTCCAACGTCCGCGTGGGCTACACCGCCGGCGAGGCGATCGGGCCGGAGATCTTCGATTTCTACCGGGCGCTCGGCATCAACCTCAAGCAGCTTTACGGCCAGACCGAGGCCTCGGTGTTCATCACCCAGCAGCCCGACAACGAGGTCCGGCCCGACACGGTGGGCGTGCCCTCGCCGGGGGTCGAGATCCGCATCGCCGAGAATGGCGAGGTGTTCTACCGCTCGCCGGGCGTGTTCGTGGAGTACTACAAGAACGCCGACAGCACCGCCGACACCAAGGACCCCGAAGGCTGGGTCGCCACCGGCGACGCGGGCTTCTTCGAGGAGGGCACCGGCCACCTGCGCATCATCGACCGCGCCAAGGACGTGGGCAAGATGGCCGACGGGGCGCTGTTCGCGCCCAAATATGTCGAGAACAAGCTCAAGTTCTTCCCCAACATCCTCGAGGCGGTGGTCTTCGGGGCGGGCAAGGATCGCTGCACCGCCTTCATCAACATCGACCTGACCGCGGTGGGCAACTGGGCCGAGCGCAACAACATCGCCTACGCCTCCTACCAGGAGCTTGCCGGGCACCCCCAGGTGCTCGAGACGATCCGGGGACATGTCGAGGAGGTCAATGCCAGCGTCGCCGAGGACGAGATGCTCTCGGGCTGCCAGATCCACCGCTTCCTGGTGCTGCACAAGGAGCTCGACGCCGATGATGGCGAGCTGACCCGGACCCGCAAGGTGCGGCGCAAGATCATCGCCGAGAAGTTCCACGACCTGGTGACGGCGCTCTATGACGGCTCGGACAGCATCTACACCGAGACCGAAGTGACCTACGAGGACGGGCGCAAGGGCAAGATCCGCGCCACGCTCGCGATCATGGACGCGAAGACGGTGCCGGCGGCACCGCCCGCGATGGCGGCAGAATGATGGGGATGGCTGGACGGCGCTCTTGCTGCGCAAATCGCCCCGCCCGCCATCCCGCTGACCGCCGTACCTTCGGGGAGGGTCGGGCATGATGGACGGGACCGAACAGACACACTGGACGAATGACGAAAGGCAGGCGGCCGTGAAGGACAGCGAAGGCTACGTGACCGCGGACGGGCGGCAGATCGGCGGGGTGCTGATGGAGCTTCGCAACATCACCCTGCGCTTCGGCGGCGTGGTGGCGATCAAGGATATCTCCTTCGACATCCGCGAGGGCGAGATCCGGGCCATCATCGGCCCCAACGGCGCCGGCAAATCGTCGATGCTCAACATCATCTCGGGCTTCTACACGCCCTCCGAGGGCGAGCTCTGGTACAAGGGCGCCAAGCGGCCGCCGATGAAACCCTACGAGGTGGCGCGGATGGGCGTGGCTCGCACCTTCCAGAACATCGCGCTGTTCGAGGGCATGTCGGTGCTCGACAACGTGATGACCGGGCGGCTCACCCATATGAATGCCGGCATCGCTTCGCAGGCGCTGTGGTGGGGCAAGGCCCGCGACGAGGAGATCGCCAACCGCGAGGTGGTGGAGAAGGTGATCGACTTCCTCGAGATCCAGTCGATCCGCAAGACGCCGGTGGGGCGGCTGCCCTACGGCCTGAAAAAGCGCGTGGAGCTGGCCCGGGCGCTGGCGGCCGAGCCCAGCATCCTGCTGCTCGACGAGCCGATGGCGGGGATGAATGTCGAGGAGAAGGAAGACATGTCGCGCTTCATCCTCGATGTGAATGACGAGTTCGGCACCACGATCTGCCTGATCGAGCATGACATGGGCGTGGTGATGGACCTGAGCGACCGCGTGGTGGTGATGGATTACGGCAAGAAGATCGGCGACGGCCCGCCCGACGAGGTGCGCGCGAACCAGGACGTGATCGACGCCTATCTCGGCGTGGCGCATTGAGGGACTGAGAGACATGCTGAACGACATCTTCATCAAGCCTTTCGTGGACATGTTCACGGCGCCCGACTTCCTGCTGCAGGTTCTGTGGGAGGGTCTGGTCTCGGGCATCCTCTACGCGCTGATCGCGCTGGGCTTCGTGCTGATCTTCCGGTCCTCGCGGATCTTCAACTTTGCGCAGGGCATCATGGTGGTGTTCGCCGCGCTGACCCTTGTCGGGCTGCACGCCATGGGCGTCCCGGCCTGGATCTGCGTGCTGCTCACGCTGGCGGTGATGTTCGGCCTCGCGGTCACCATCGAGCGCGTGGTGCTGCGCCCGCTGGTGGGCCAGCCCGACATCATCCTGTTCATGGCAACCATCGGCATCACGCTGTTCCTGATCGGCCTCGGCGAGATCATCTTCGGCGGCGAGAACAAGGTGATGATCACCGAGGAACTGGGCATCCCCACGGACAGCGTCGTACTCGAGCCTTGGGGCGGCCTGCTGATCCTCGAGCAGAAGGATATCACCGCGGTGATCGTGGCGGCCCTGCTGGTGGTGGCGCTGCTGGCCTTCCTCAACAAGACCCGCATGGGCCGGGCGATCCGGGCGCTGGGGGACGATCACCAGGCGGCGCTGTCGGTGGGCATCTCGCTACAGCAGATCTGGGTCCTGGTGTGGTTCATTGCCGGCATCATCGCGCTGGTCACGGGCATCGCCTGGGGCGCGCGGGCGGGCGTCAGCTTTGCCCTCGAGGTGATCGCCTACAAGGCCCTGCCGGTGCTGATGCTGGGTGGACTCGAATCGATCACCGGGGCCATCGTGGGTGGCCTGATGATCGGGATGCTCGAGAAGCTGTTCGAGATCTACTGGGGGCAGCCGCTGCTCGGGGGCAATACCGAGACCTGGTTCGCCTTCGTGCTGGCGCTGATCGTGCTGCTGTTCCGCCCGCAGGGGCTGTTCGGGGAACGCATCATCGAAAGGGTCTAGTGCCGGTCCGCGGCTCTGGCGCGCCAGACCCTCCGGGGGAGGGTCCGAGGCGCCAGAGAGCGGAGCCCCGGCAACCGGGGATCCCGGCGAGCCTTCGGGCGAAGAAGAGGTGAGAGCGGCGCGGGATGCGACCGGATCACCGCGAGAGGGTGGAGCCCCCTTCAAGGCTCCGAGGAGACGGGTGGGTGGCGCCGGGAGGAGAGCTGGCGGCACCGCTGCAAGGGAGAAGAAAGAGATGGCGAAGCTGATCGCGATCCTCAACGTCACAGCCTGGGCCGGCTTCTGGGCCTTCGGCTATCTGGCCCTGACCGCCGACAGCGGTGCCGACGGGCAGATGGTCACGGCGCTGATCCTTGCCGCCATCGGCGGCGGGCTCGGGCTCTGGGCGTGGCTCTGGCTGGTGCGGCACAGCGAGGTGACGGGCTATGCCCCGGCGCCGAAGCGGGCCTACCCGGACGAGGATCTGCGGCTGCACGAAGGCAGTCTCTGACACCGCGATACGCGGCTCTGGAAACGACGATTTCGCGGCGGATCTTCCGACCGCGCCGGGCCCCTGCGGCCTGACAACAAGGGAGAGGACCCGGGATGCTCTATCGCACGGCCGGACAATTCAAGACCAGCTACCAGGCCGATCAGGCGCTGTTTCCGGTGCGGCAGGACGCGTTCCTGCTGGCCGTCATCCTCGCCTTTGCTTGGGTGATCTTTCCGCTGATGGCGAGCGAGTTTGCCTTCCAGACCCTGCTGATCCCGATCCTGATCTACTCGCTGGCCGCCCTCGGCCTGAACATCCTGACGGGCTATGCCGGCCAGCTCTCGCTCGGCACCGCGGCCTTCATGGGGGTGGGCGCCTATGCCTGCTACAAGATGGTCACGCTGATGCCGTGGCTGAACCCGGTGGTGGCGATCCTGTTCTCGGGCGTGTTCAGCGCCGGGGTGGGCGTGGCCTTCGGCATCCCCAGCCTGCGCATCAAGGGCTTCTACCTCGCCATCGCGACGCTGGCGGCGCAGTTCTTCCTGGTCTGGCTGTTCGAGAAATGGGGCTGGCTCTACAACTATAACGCCTCGGGCGCGATCCAGGTGCCGAATCTCGAGATGTTCGGTGTCTACGTCGCCGGCCCGCAGGCCTCGTCGACGGTGCAGTATTACGTGGTGCTGGCCATCGTGACGCTGCTCACGCTGCTCTGCATCAACCTCACCCGCGGCAATCTGGGCCGCACGTGGAAGGCGACGCGCGACATGGACATCGCCGCCGAGCTCATCGGCATCAACCTGATGCGCTCCAAGCTCACCGCCTTTGCCGTCTCGTCCTACGTGGTCGGCGTGGCGGGCGCACTCTTCGTCTTCATGTGGCGCGGCGCGGCAGAGCCCAACCTGTTCGACATCCCGCTGAGCTTCCGCATCCTGTTCATCGCCATCATCGGTGGGCTGGGCTCGATCCTCGGCAACTATCTTGGCGCGATCCTGATCGTCGGCCTGCCGGTGGTGCTGAACACGCTGCCAGAGGCGCTGGGCATCCCGATCAGCTCGGCCACCGTCGAGCACCTGAACATCATGATCGTGGGCTCGCTCATCATCTTCTTCCTGATCATCGAACCGCACGGGCTCGCCCGGCTCTGGGCGCTGATCCGGGAGAAGCTCATCATCTGGCCCTTCCCGCACTGACGGGCCGGCGCAAGATCATCGAATAAAAGGGAGGAGACTTTGACGATGAAGACTTTCACCAGGATCGCAGTGGCGGCGACGCTCGGCGCTGTCATGGGCACCACCGCCATGGCCGAGGGCCTCTACGCCCCGAACCTCGCCTACCGGACCGGTCCCTTCGCGGCCACCGGCATCCCGCTGATGAACGGTCAGGCCGATTACATGAACATGCTGAACGCCCGTGACGGCGGCATTGGCGGCGTGATGATCGACTTCGACGAATGCGAAACCGGCTATTCCACCGAGAAGGGCGTGGAGTGCTACGAGAAGACCAAGGGCAAGGCCATCGTGACCCAGCCATGGTCGACCGGCATCACCCTGCAGGTGCTGCCCAAGTCCAATATCGACGAGATTCCGATCCTCGCCCCGGGCTACGGCTTCTCGCCGATGGCCGACGGCAAGGTGTTCCAGTGGGCCTTCAACACCCCGCTGAGCTACTGGGACGGCGCCTCGATCATCCTCAAGTACCTGCAGGATCAGGGCGACCTGAGCGGCAAGAAGATCGCCTTCCTGCACCTCGACCACCCGTTCGGCAAGGAGCCGCTGCCCTATCTCGAGCAGAAGGCCGAGGCGCAGGGCTTCGAACTGGTGCCGATCCCGGTCGGCCTGAAGGAGATGCAGAACCAGTCGGCGCAGTGGCTGCAGATCCGCCGCGAGCGTCCCGACTATGTCATCATGTGGGGCTGGGGCGCGATGAACGCGGGCGCCATCACCGAGGCCGTGAAGACCAAGTTCCCGATGGAGAACATGCTCGGCGTCTGGTGGTCGGGTCATGACGCCGACCTCAAGATCGTCGGCGAGGACGGCAAGGGCTACAAGTCGGTCAGCTGGTCGTTCCCGAACCCGGACGCGCCGGTCATGGCGGACGTCAAGCAGCACGTGGTCGATGCCGGCAACAGCCAGTCCAATGAGGAAGAGATGCAGGGCGTCTTCTACTCGCGCGGGCTGGTGATCTCGGCGATCCTCGCCGAGGGCATCGCAGTGGCACAGGAGCATACCGGCAAGGCCGAGATCTCGCCTGCCGACCTGCGCTGGGGCCTCGAGAACCTGAACTTCACCGAGGAGCGTCTCGAAGAGCTCGGGATGACCGGCATGGTGCCGCCGTTCTCGACCTCGTGCTCGAACCACACCGGCCACTCCGGCGGCTGGATCCTCGAGTGGGACGGCGCCAAGTTCGTCAAGGCCTCCGACCTGATCATGCCCGACAGCGAGGCGATCTCGGAGCTCGAGATGGCCAAGGCGCAGGAATACGCCGAGGCCAACGCACCCTGGCCGGTCAACGAAGACTGCGAGATGTGATCCGCACCCGTCCGGCGATGGCCTCGATCTTCGCCGGACATACCGACACTGATCCGTCCGGCGGCGGCCCGTTCGCCGCCTGACACACCGACACTGGAGAGACATGACATGCTGGACGCCGGTCAGACGCGCGAGACCCTGCTCGAGGTCAACAACATCGAGGTGATCTACAACCACGTGATCCTCGTGCTGAAGGGGGTGTCGCTCTCGGTGCCCAAGGGCGGCATCACGGCGCTGCTCGGTGGCAACGGGGCGGGCAAGACCACGACGCTCAAGGCGATCTCGAACCTGCTGCATTCCGAGCGCGGCGAGGTCACCAAGGGCACGATCAGCTATCGCGGCGAGCGGGTGCAGGATCTCGACCCGGCGGCGCTGGTGAAGAAGGGCGTCATCCAGGTGATGGAGGGCCGGCACTGCTTCGAGCACCTCACCGTCGAGGAAAACCTGATGACCGGGGCCTTCACCCGCAAGGATGGCAAGGGCGCGGTCGAGGCCGACCTGCAGATGGTCTACGACTACTTCCCGCGCCTCAAGGAGCGCCGCAAGTCGCAGGCGGGCTACACTTCGGGCGGCGAGCAGCAGATGTGCGCCATCGGACGGGCGCTGATGTCGCGCCCCGAGACCATCCTGCTCGACGAGCCCTCGATGGGCCTCGCGCCGCAGCTGGTGGAGCAGATCTTCGGCATCGTGAAGGCGGTCAACGAGGGCGAGGGCGTGTCGTTCCTGCTGGCCGAGCAGAACACCAACGTGGCGCTGCGCTTCGCCCATTACGGCTACATTCTCGAGAACGGGCGCGTGGTGATGGATGGTCCCGCCGCCGACCTGCGCGAAAACCCGGACGTGAAGGAATTCTATCTCGGCGTCTCGGACGAGGGCCGCAAGTCGTTCCGCGACGTGCGCTCCTATCGCCGCCGCAAGCGGTGGCTGGCGTGATCCGCGACCGGCGCGGCTGAGACATCTCAAGAGGGAGGGAGATGCGGTGCTTTCTTGCCCTGTCGATCCCGGAGCCTCTCCTGCCGCCGCTGATCGCGGTGCAGGAGGCGGTGCCGGTCGGCCGCGCGGTGCCGGAGGACAACCTGCACCTGACGCTGGCCTTCCTCGGGGACCGGCCAGAGGCCGAGCTGCGCGAGTTGCATCTGGTGCTCGGGCAGCGGGCGCTGCCGGCGGTGACGCTGGCGCTCTCGGGGCTGGCAACTTTCGGCGGGCGGCGGGTCAAGCTGCTGGCCGCCGAGGTGACGAAGGTGCCCGCGCTTGTCGGGCTGCAGCGCGAGGCGGTGCGGGCGGCCACGGCAGCGGGGATGGCGCTTCCGCGGGAGCGCTTTCGCCCGCACGTGACGCTGATGCGCTTCGGCGCCGGGCTGCGTGACGCCGACCGGCCGCGGCTCGACGCCGCGCTGGCGCCGCTCGCGGGGCTGAGCACGGCAGCCGAACCGGTCGCGGAGATGCGGCTGGTGGGCTCGACACTGACGCCCGAGGGGGCGGTTTACGACACGCTGGCGGAGTATCCGCTGGCGACAGGATCCGGGACGGGATGAGAGGGAGGCTCGGATGAGCAGCTACTACGACGAACTCGAAACGCGCAGCGCCGAGGCGCGCGCCGCGGCACTGGCCGAGGCCCTGCCGGAGCAGATTGCCCGCGCCAAGGGTCTGCCGGGCTATGCCGAGGCGCTGGCCGGGGTCGACCCCGCCACGGTGACCGACCGCGCGGCGTTGGCGCGCCTGCCGGTGCTGCGCAAGTCGGACCTGGTCTCGGCGCAGGGGCCGGGGGCGCCGCTTGGCGGCTACGCCGCGAGGCCGGTGCATGGCTTTGCCCATGTCTTCCAGTCGCCGGGGCCGATCTATGAGCCGGGCGGCATCGAGCAGGACTGGTGGCGGCTCGGGCGCTTCCTGCATGCCTGCGGCATCGGGCAGGGCGACATCGTTCAGAACTGCTTCGGCTATCACCTGACACCCGCCGGGATGATCTTCGAGAACGGCGCCCGGGCAGTGGGGGCGGCGGTGCTGCCCGCCGGCACCGGCCAGACCGAGCTGCAGGCCCGCGCCGCGCATGATCTGGGCGTTACCGCCTATGCCGGCACGCCGGACTACCTCAAGCTGATCCTCGAGAAGGCCGACACGCTGGGTCTTGAGCTGAACATCACCCGGGCGGCGGTCTCGGGCGGGGCGCTGTTCCCATCGCTGCGTGCCTGGTACGCCGAGCGCGGCATCGCCTGCCGGCAATGCTATGCCACCGCCGATCTCGGCATGGTGGCCTACGAGAGCGAGGCGATGGAGGGGATGATCTGCGACGAGCGGGTGATCGTCGAGATCGTCACCCCGGGCACCGGCGATCCGGTCGCTCCGGGCGAGGTCGGCGAGGTGGTGGTGACCACGCTCAACCCTGACTACCCGCTGATCCGCTTCGCCACCGGCGACCTGTCGGCAGTGCTCGAGGGCGAGAGCCCCTGCGGGCGCAGCAACCTGCGCATCAAGGGCTGGATGGGCCGGGCCGACCAGACCACCAAGATCAAGGGCATGTTCGTGCGCCCCGAGCAGGTGGCGGCTCTGGTGGCACGCCACGACGAGATCGACCGGGCGCGGGTGGTGGCCAGCCGCGAGGGCGAGATGGACGTGCTGACGGTGCGCATCGAGACCAGTGCCGGCGACCCCGCAGCCTATGCCGGCACGGTGGCGGAGGTGCTGAAGCTCAAGGGCACGGTGGAACTTGTGCCGCCGGGCGGGCTGCCCCGCGATGGCGTGGTGATCGAGGACGCGCGGGTCTACGACTGAGGGGTGACGGGTGAGTGACGTGGGCCATGTGCTGCTGTCCCGGCGGGGCACCTGGGGGCGTGGGCGGAAGGGGGCGCTGCCCCCTCTGCGGCAGGGCCGCATTCACCCCCGAGGTATTTTTGAACCAAAGAAGACGGGGCGTCTGGTTGGCGGTCAGAGAAGGTCGAGCACCTTTTCCGGAGGGCGGCCGAGGATGGCGCGGGGGCCTGCGATCGCGAGCGGGCGTTCGATGAGCCTGGGCTCGGCGGCCATGGCGCGCAGCAGGGTGTCGTCGTCGGCGTCCCGGGCGAGGCCCATTTCGCGGAAGGCGGGCTCCTTGCTGCGCATCATCTCGATCGCCGGCAGGTTCAGGGCGGTCCAGGCCGCCTTGAGCTCCTCGTAGCTGGGGGCGTCCTCGAGATACTTGCGGATCTCGGGGCGGACGCCGTGCGCCTCCAGAAGCTTGAGCGCCTCGCGCGATTTCGAGCAGCGCGGGTTGTGCCAGAGGATCACAGCCAATCCTCCCGGCCCGTGCCCACCGCCTCGGCGACGGTGGCAAAGCCGTCGCGGGCGAGCAGCGCATCGAGGCCGCGCACGATCTCGGGCACGAGGCTCATGCCGCCGAAGACCAGTGCGGTGTAGACCTGCACCGCCGACGCGCCGGCGCGGATCTTGGCATAGGCCTGTTCCGCCGAGCCCACGCCGCCGACGCCGATCAGTGGCAGCCTGCTCTCGGTCAGCTGCGACAGCCGCGCCAGAACGCGGGTCGATTTCTCGAACAGCGGCTGGCCCGAGAGCCCACCCGCCTGCGCCGCGAAAGGCGAGCTCAGCCCCTCGCGCGAGAGCGTGGTGTTGGTGGCGATGATGCCGTCGATGCCGGAGGCCAGCGCCACCTCGGCCACGTCCGTCAGCCCGGCCTCGTCGAGATCGGGGGCGATCTTGAGGAACACCGGGATCGGTTTGGCCAGCCCGTCGCGCGCAGCGAGCACGCCGGCGAGTAGCGCCGACAGCGCCTCCTTGCCCTGCAGGTCGCGCAGCTTCTCGGTGTTGGGCGAGCTCACGTTGACCGTGGCGAAATCCAGATCGCCACCGCAGCGTGCCAGCACCTGCGCGAAATCCGCGGCGCGGTCGTCGCTGTCCTTGTTGGCGCCGAGATTGAGCCCCAGCACCATGTCGCGCGGGCGATGCGCCAGCCGGCCGGCGATCGCCTCCATGCCGTCATTGTTGAAGCCGAACCGGTTGATCGCCGCCTGCTCCTGCGTCAGGCGGAACAGCCGCGGCTTGGGGTTTCCGGGCTGCGGGCGTGGCGTGGCGGCGCCGACCTCCACGAAGCCGAAGCCGGATTTCGCCAGACCGGGCAGCGCCTCGGCGTTCTTGTCGAACCCGGCGGCAAGCCCGACCGGGTTGGCAAGCGAAAGACCGGCAACGCTGCAGCGCAGGCGCTCGGAGGTCAGGGGGCCCGCCGACGGGGCCAAGCCCGTCTTGAGCGCCAGCATCGCGAGGCCATGCGCGGCCTCGGGATCGATGCGGTGCAGCACCGCCAGACCGGCGCGTTCGATCAGGCTCATGTCATGTCATCCGGGAAGATATGACCGCCGAGGCCGAGCGGCAGCGGACGCGACCAGCGCACGTCGGCGAGCTTCAGGGGGCCGTAGAGATGCGGGAACAGGGCACCACCGCGCGACGGCTCCCACTTGAGGGCCTCGCCGAGATCGTCCGCCTCGAAGGCGAGGATGTAGAGCCCGTCATCGCAGGCAAAATGCTTGGCAGCGGTTTCGCGCACCTGCGCGAGGGTCGAGAAATGGATATAGCCATCGGCCTCGTCCACCGGAGCACCGGTGGTCTCGGCCTCTGCCTGCAGCGCGGTCCATTCCCCGGACCTCAGGATTTTGTAGATCAGCATGGTCCCCAGATGACCGCGAACGCCGCGCCGGTCAATCCCCGGCGGCGTCGTTGCCTGTCAAAGCCAGCGGCCGCAATGGCGGTGAATGCGGGGAATGATCACCCAGATCATCGTGACGACGATGATCGGCACCATCACGAGGTTGCGCTGCCAGATCTCCCAGCCGACGGTGAGCGGGGCGAGGGCATAGATCAGCGCGGTCACCAGCGGGTAGACCCCGAGAAAGACGAAGATCGCGAGCCGGGCGCGGGAGGGAGGACGGGCGGCAACGGTCATGTACGGATCCTTGGTAGTGCAGGTATTTGAACGGAACGTATCGTTTCTATAGGGGCTGGCCTCGGTGCTTGTAAAGACGTAAGACGGGAAAAAAGACCGGATCCATCGCCAATGACCGAAAAACGAGCCTCCATCGGCGCCCGCCGCAATCCCGAGACCGAGGCCGCGGTGCTCGACGCCGCCGAGGCGCTGGTCGAGGAGAAGGGCATTTCCGGGCTCAGCATGGAGGCCGTGGCCAGGCGCGCCCGCGCCGGCAAGGCGACTCTCTACCGCTGGTGGCCGACCCGCGGCGCGCTGCTGATGGCGGTCTACCAGCGCCAGAAGCGCATCGCGGGTTATCCCGATACCGGCACGCTCGAGGGCGACGTGAAGGGGGTGCTCGACACGCTCTTCGCGCATTGGGGGCGTCCCGAGGGCCGCATCTTCCGCCACATCATCGCGGCATCGCAGGCGGACCCGGATGTCCTCGAGGCGCTGGAGGCCTACCGGCTCGGGCGGCTCGAGAGCCTCTCGGTGCTGTTCGAGCGGGCGCAGGCGCGCGGGGAGCTTTCCGGAGAGGTCCCGGCGCGGGACATGGCACGGGCGGTGATGGCGATGGCGTGGCTGCACCTTCTGGTCGACCGGCTCGACGCCGATACCGCGGGCATGGCCCGTACGCTGGTGCGGGGCTGGACCGTCCCATAGCGCGCGAAACAAAGCGCCCCGAATAGGCGCTGCCGCGCTGCTGCGACGGGCGGGCGCTACGTCAGGTGAAGCCGTGCTTTGACTCGCTCGCGGAAGCGTTGCAACAATCCTGTCATAATAACGCCCACAGAGAGGTTTCCCCGATGAATTTCCGTCTGCTGACCAGTGCCGCCGCGCTTGCGCTTGCCGCCGGCGCTGCGAGCGCCGAGTATTCGCTGACCATTCTTCACACCAACGATTTCCATTCCCGGTTCGAGCCGATCAGCAAGTACGATTCGACCTGTGGTGAAGAGGACAACGCCGCGGGCGAGTGCTTCGGTGGCTCCGCGCGCCTCGTGACCGCGCTCGAAGAGGCCAAGGGCCGGCTCGACAACTACCTGCTGGTGGATGGCGGCGACCAGTTTCAGGGCACGCTGTTCTACACCTATTACAAGGGCAAGCTCGCCGCCGAAATGATGAACAAGATGGGCTACGACGCGATGACCGTGGGCAACCACGAGTTCGACGACGGCCCCGAGGTGCTGCGCGGCTTCGTCGATTCGGTCGCGTTCCCGGTGCTGATGTCGAATGCCGACGTCTCGGGCGAGCCGCTGCTGGCCGATGCGATCATGAAGTCGACCATCATCGAGAAGAACGGCGAGAAGATCGGCCTCATCGGCCTGACCCCGCAGGACACCGACGAGCTTGCCTCGCCGGGGCCGAACGTGATCTTCACGCCCCCCGCCGACGCGGTGCAGGGCGAGGTCGACAAGCTGACCGAAGAGGGCGTGAACAAGATCATTGTGCTGTCGCACTCGGGCTACAAGGTCGATCTCGCGGTCGCCGAGAACACCACCGGCGTGGACGTGATCGTCGGCGGCCACTCCAACACACTGCTGGGCGAGATGGACGGGGCCGAGGGCCCCTATCCCACCATGGTGGGCGACACCGCGATCGTCTCGGCCTACGCCTATGGCAAGTTCCTGGGCGAGCTCAGCGTGACCTTCGACGATGACGGTACTGTCACCGAAGCCTCCGGGGCACCGCTGATCATGGATGCCAGCGTCACCGAGGACGAGACCACCAAGTCGCGCATCGCCGAGGCCGCGGCTCCGCTCGACGAGATCCGCAACGAAATCGTCGCCGAGACCGCCGAGGAGATCGTCGGAGCCCGCGATGTCTGTCGGGCAATGGAATGTTCGATGGGCAACCTCGTGGCCGATGCCATGCTCGACCGTGTCCAGGATCAGGGCATCCAGATTGCCATCGCCAACAGCGGCGGCCTGCGCGCCTCGATCGACGCGGGCGAGGTCACCATGGGCGAGGTGCTGACGGTGCTGCCGTTCCAGAACACCCTCTCGACCTTCCAGATCACCGGCGCGACGCTGGTGGAGGCGCTTGAGAACGGCGTCAGCCAGATGGAGGAAGGCGCAGGCCGCTTCCCGCAGGTGGCGGGCATGTCCTTCAGCGTCGATCCCTCCGCTGAGCCGGGCAGCCGGATCTCGGAGGTCATGGTCGGTGGCGAGCCGGTCGACCCCGAAGCCACCTACGGCGCGGTGTCGAACAACTACGTGCGCAACGGTGGCGATGGCTACAAGATGTTCGTCGATGCCGAGAACGCCTATGACTTCGGCCCCGACCTTGCGGATGTGACGGCGGAGTACCTCGCCGCCAACGCGCCCTACGCGCCCTATACCGACGGTCGAATCACCGTGATGGAATAAGTCTCCCGAACGGAGCTTGTTGACCGGGCGCGCGGCTTGACCACCGCGCGCCCCTTGCATGCGTGCAGGGGGCCTTTCGCCGAAAGACGTTCCGCAAACCGGGCCTGGCCGCAGGGGCCGGACTGCCTCCGGCGGGAGTATTTTTGACGAAGAGAAGCCAGGAGCGCAGCGCCCCTGAGGTTCTTCTGGCCTGAAATATCCCGGGGGAGGCCGCGCCTCGCGCGGACGGGGGCAGCGCCCCCATCGGGGCGAACCCGTGCCGCGACGTCTCGCGGATCTGCTGATAGCCATGCGATCACGGCGCTGTTAAGGCAGGGCGCATGAAGGATTTCGACAAGTCGCGCTCCGCCGGCTACCTCGCCAATCACCAGGCCCGGCTCTTTGCCCAGGCGCTGGCCGAGCGCATCAACCCCATGGGGCTGGCGCCGGCGCAGTTCCAGTGCCTGCTCGAGCTCTGGCGCGAGGATGGGCTGACCCAGCGCGACCTGGTGCAGCGGCTGGATGTCGAACAGGCCACCATGGCCAACACGCTCAAGCGCATGGAGCGCGACGGGCTGATCGAGCGCCGCGCCCACGCGGGCGACGCCCGCGCCCGCACCATCCATCTGACCGAGCGCGCCCGCGATCTGCAGGGGCCGGCCCAGGCCGAGGCGCAGGCGGTCAACGCCCGCGCCACCGCCGAGATGAGCGACGAGGAGCGCACAGCCTTCCTCGACCTGATGACCCGGGCCGTCGACGCGCTGCGCAAGTAAGCCCCGAGACGGGCTGGAAGCGGGGCCCGAACTGCGGCATCCTTGCGGTCCATGCCACCCGGCCCATGCGCCGGTTCAGGAGACGCCGATGGATCATCCGCTGATCGACCTGATCAACGCCCGCATCGCCAAGGCCGAAGGCGAGGGCGCCTTCGACAACCTGCCCGGTGCCGGCAAGCCTCTGCCTGCCTGCGACGATCCCGAGGGGGCGGTGATGACCCGTATCCTGAAGGACAACGGCGCGGTGCCCGAGTTCGTCTCGCTCTCGCGCGAGCTGTCAAAGCTTCGCGAGGCGTTGCGCGACACCGCCGACCGCAGCGAGCGGCGGCGGATGATGCAGGACATGTCGCTGCTCGAGGCGAAGATCGAGATCGCCCGCAAGGCGCGCTGAGGCTTGGACAATCTCCAAGCGCCGTGGCAGGGTCGCGGCCGCATCAAGGAGGGCCGCGCCGGATGGTCAGTGTCAAGGAACAGTACGAAGCCTTTCCCTATCCCGAGCGCGATCCCGAGGACGAGAAGACCCGGCTGATCACCGGCTCGCCGTCGCACCCGCTC
>Ga0115012_10000065_pt1 | contig 61201 bp, 37 predicted proteins | sample TroAtlMetagenome_FD_88706 | JGI IMG/M metagenome (GOLD analysis project Ga0115012, IMG submission 88706) | Marine eukaryotic phytoplankton communities from Atlantic Ocean - Tropical Atlantic ANT10 Metagenome | ecosystem: Environmental > Aquatic > Marine > Oceanic | place: Tropical Atlantic... | reverse complement strand
GTGAGATCCTTGTACTCTTGAGATAACCATTTATCTTTAGGATGTTTTGCTAGTATCTCGTTAGCCCAACCATTAAAATCTCTTCTAGAGATATCATACTTCTGTCTAGTATCTTGAATAGCTTTGTCTCTTAAACTCCTTAGATCTTCAGTAGCATACAGAGACTTATGCCTAGCAATCTCACGTTGCATAATAGGAATAGCTTCTTTTTTATATGCTTCTATATCTACATTGTCAAATAACCACTGTTTACTTCTATTCCCCTCAGCAGCATTGTCTCTCATTTTATTATAAAACTCTCTCTGATATTTATATATTAACTGATTTACTAAAGATCCCTCTTCTTGTCGATATATTTTTCTTACTATTTCTTTAAGATTACCCCCTCTATCTACTAGCTTTTTTCTAATAGCCATTAACCTTTCTACATAACCTCTAGACTCACTATCTGCATCATCTTGTGCTCTTCTAGCTGACCTTGATAGTATTCTTAAAGAAGGTAAAGGTAAATCTGATAGACGTGTAAATAGTCTGCTGAAAGATAAACTCTTTATAATTTTTGTAGGATTTAAAAGTCCTGTAACATTATATTTATTCCCAATAAATTTGTCAGCAAACTCTCCTGTAATTCTTTGAACCTCTTCTCTATTGGCCATTATCTCTTGTTGCTTTCTATTTATCTCATCTTGAACCTGTTGTTTCTGGGACTCAGCAATATTTAGAAATGGAATTAACGGTGCAATTTCTACATTTATTTTCTCAAATGCTATAGACTGATCTAAGTAGTCATTCATTCTATCAGAAAATTCATTTAATTGTTGGTTATCAAAAGTATTTTCACTTGGTTTAACACCTTCATAAGTGGTAATATACTCAGCTACAATAGAATCTCCTTCATTTTTCATTACTGATATTGCATCTATAATTCCCTTAACATTTAAGTTAGCTTGTGTAAGTCTAACTGCTTTCTTTATAATGTTTAAACGATCTTTTTTAGAACTTTTAGATGCCTCATCGGTTGCAGTCTCACCTGATATAACATCATATAACTTATTAAGTTTTGTTAAAAGTTGATCTAATCCTGGTATATTAGTACTCTCGTCTGTTACTGGAACAACTGTAAGATATAAAGGAGTCTCTTCTCCTTTCTTGGGAACTACAGAACCTATAGCTATACTTGTTAACATAAGCTCAGAAGTTTGATCCTGAAAGTTTTCTCTTTTTAAGTTAAGTGCAATAGGTACAGCTCTGGTCTTTCCTACCTTCTTTACACCATAGACATTTTGTAGTATAGCACGATATGTTTTAAGTTGTTCATTAAATGCTCCTTGTTTATACCAAGCTACATCTTGAGTGTTCTTACCCATACTTATGAACTTCCAATCATATATATGTGTCTTTCCGTCTTGTTCTACTATAAGAAGATCTATGGTACCTGCTTCATCGTTAGTAGGATCATATACCATTACTTCAGAAAACACTAGAGGATTTCTTCCATTCTTAGAAAAACTTGCAATTAAATCTGTATAGTATTTTTCTAATTTAGTGTGAACTTCAGCTCTCTGTCTGTCAGCTATGTACATTCTTTGACCAGGTATCTGTCTTCTAGTTCCATCAGGATTAAAGAATCTAGCATGTATCTGTTCAAACATATCATGAAATTCAACTCCTAGTTCTCTCTTAACATTATTATCTATCTTCTCTTGTTCGGTAAATTCCATTCCACCTCGAAATCTTTGTCTGTACCACTGCTTTACTCTATCTGTTACTCTATTCTTTACTCTTACATACTCATCTCCCTGCTTTACCTCATAGAAACTATTACCATTTTCTTCATCTTGAAGTAAAGGATTTATTGCTTCATTACTTTCTATCTTTCTTATATTCTTTTTAGTATTAAGAAGACGATCCTGTATTTTCTTTTGAGGATCCGTAAGTGTAAAGTATAGTTCTCTAGGAGTACCATCTAATAGTTCTCCTTCTACTCCTTCTGTTGTAATTATACCAGCAATCTTTTGAAATATATCTACATTAGATTCTGCGTAAACGCCTCTAAACCAGCCAGTTATAGCATCCCATATTCTTTTAAATAAAGATCTATCTTGTTCTGTTAACTCTTCTGGTTCTACTACTGTATCAGAAGCTTCAACATCAGATAACTGTTGGCCTACAATATATGCTATAAGTTTATCAGCTGCTTCTTTCTTTATCTTTCTTATATTTGGTCTTCCATCTGGTAGTTGATAAGCTGGTATTTCTCTATACTTTTCTAAAGTTTCATTATATATTTTAAAACCACCTATCTTAGATATCATTTCTGTAACTAACTCAGGATTCTTTTGTTCTAATATTTGAGTGGCAATGTGTACCATCTCCTCTGTTATATCTTCTTGAGTTGCTCCTTCACTAACTGCAATAAGTTTACCTACAGCATCTGCAATAGAGTTTGCTCCTCTAATATCCATGTCAGGATTTTCTGATGCATAGGTTTGTAGATCAGTTAAGTTAACACCCATCTTAGCTATAAGCTCTTTTACTTTAGAAATATTACTCTCTACTGGTACAGTGTTAGTATACTCTCCAGGCACATTACCATCAAACATATTCCATAGGAAGTATGCTTTCTCTTCACCTTGAGCTTTAACTAGCTCTTTCCATTGTGGACTATTTATGTTAGGACATATCGCCATTAGCAAAGTCTTTTATTAATTGCACCTATTTGTTCTTCAGAATATCCTAACTGAGTTAAGAGAGGTGCGTTATCTTTTATTTCTTCTACTGAAAACTCTTGAAAAGGTCGGAAGGCTAAGAACTTATCACCTCTTACTTCCCATTGTCTTACATTTGTTGCTGCTCTGTATCCACTGTTACTAGATAAATTAGACTGAGCTGCCTCAAAGTAATAAATAATTTCTTCATTTCTTTTCTCTATAGCTTTTAAAGTACCATTATCAAAAACTGAAGGTTGTGCCCCATCATAATATTCTACAGCTCTGAAACCATTACCTAATGCATTTACATGTTTATAGATTACATTTTTATATACCTTCCCTCTATATTTAGTCTCATAAATATATGGAGTACCATTATCATTAGTTACCATTTCAAAAAGACCTCTGTTTATAAATGAAAAGTCTCCTCTAGAAGCCATTTCCCTTCTTTCGGTATCAGAAATACTTTCATTAGTCCAACTATACATAATAAACCTTTCGTTAGCACTACGCATATAAGTAGGAACTTTTAGTAGTTGAGGAATATCATTAGTTTCAATTGCTATACTAACTTCTGTTGGCATGAATTTCATACCAATATTTCTAATTAGTCCTCTTGCAGTTTTAACATTTTTCTCCTTCATTGAAATTACAGGACCGTTACTTAGAGCCCAAGCATTTCTTTCAAACATACCCAGTGTATAGAAGTCTTCTAAGTTACCATTATTATCTAACCTAGACAAGGTTTTATTATACACTTTTTGAAAATCTTCATAAGGTATTAAGGAGGTAAATGATAGATTACTGTTATTTAATCCAGATTGTAATATTGATGTTAGTACAATTTTATTATAAAGATTGCTGTCTGAAGATAGATATTCTTTAAGTTGTTCAAAGCCATAGATGATAGCATTTTGATCATATACTTTTCTATCGTTACTTTTAAGTGTCAGATTAATAGGAACTACTCCTACTCTTCTGGAAGGATTAGTTGTAAATAAATTTATAACCTCATTGTTATATAAAGGATGATCAACATCTTGTTTTACATCATTAACAAAATTTATAACCTCTCTTGCAACGTTTGTCTTTCCTGTCAGATATTCTTTTAGTAATGTATTTAATTGTTGATTTGTCTGTACAGCATAGTCAAACAAAGCATTAGTGGCTGCTCTAGCTATTCTTACAAAGTTGTAATCTGAAGTATTGACATATGGAAGAAGCACCTTGTGTAGTACACTTGTTACAGCTGGTTGATCGGCAGTTAAAGCAGTGGATATTCCTCTTCTTGCATTCACCACTGTATCCGCTGTAGTAGCTAAAAATGTAGACTCCATAGTAGCATCTGGTGCATCTATTACTTGACCATTTACATAAGCTTTTATCTCAATATCCTTGGCCTGCATTTGTTGTACTGTTTTCTTAAACACTATATAAGGATCATTAAATACAGTTACATCCCAGTTGGTACCACTGTTTAAATCAAATAACATTTTCGATTGCTCTGCATATTTTACAAACTCCTCTAACATATATCCTTGAACCTTCTTCTCTTGAACACTTAAGCTTTCTAAACTTTTACCTATATACTTTCTTAGATAGTTAGGTGCCGGAATAGTACTACCTGTGAAATTTATTCCTTGAACATTTATACTTTTTAAAATTTCATCTTTAATATCCTCTCTTACTATTGTTATTCCTCCTTGATTCTCTATAGTTTGTAGATACTCTTGTATAGCTGGTTGATTAATAAAGAATGCTACATCTCTTAAAGGTACACCAGCTCTGAGTAAATACAACCAGGTAGATACATTTCTACGTGTAGCACCTAGGGCATATATCCATGGATCTTTTGCAATGTCTACATAACCATCCATAAACTGTCCCATTATATCGGATATAAAATTATCAGCTGCATTTTTTCTACCAGAAAAACTAATCATCTCTTCACCTTCTATGTTCACTGTATTCTTGTTCTTGAAAGAAATGTAATTTGTAGGAAGAAATAATGTTATACGTTGTGCTAGAGCTAAACTAGTTTGACCAATAGCTGCAATACCAATAGCCTTCTTACCTGCTACAAATGCATTTCTCAATCTCTGCATAAATGGTCTATCTAATAAATTGTCTATATTATTAGAATTGAAAGATGTTTGTCCTTTTCTCTCTACAATTTCAGCTGCAAGGGCTTTAGCTTGATCAGCATTATTTGGAAGAATTAGTCTCTCAAAGTTTTCTGGTAAGGTGATTAAATTTTCCATAGAGTTTATATACTCATTCTCTAGGGACTCTTTATATATCTTATCGATAAATGTTTTCTTAGCTCCTTTATCTCTTATTTCATCAACAAAGTCTAAAGTAGTTTCTTCACTATCAAATAAACCAACCTCTTTAAGTAGATTAATTAAATTACCTGGATCAGCTGAATCGCTATCTTGAGCTTTCTGTAATGATTGCTCTACTCTATCCATCTCTCTTACAATTTGATTGAGTTCTTTTTCTTGAGCAGGTGATATAAACTCTCCCTTATCATAGTCTTCTGTGATCTTTACTTTAGCATCCTCTCCTATACCATAGAAAGGTACAGGTTTTAGCCTACCACCTATCACACGCATGTTTTTTAGGAATAGATTTAATTTATCAATATCAAAATCCGATCCTACTTTCTTGACTATAGCTGACGGTACAATAACTTGATCTGAATACTCTTGAGGTAAGAATTGTTTTATCTTTATAACATCTATAGAGTTTTGTTTCTGTGTAGGTATACGATACGCAACACCACGTAAAGCTTGTTGTCCTTCTTCTGTATTGTTAAGATATTCTAGTAGCTCTGTATCAGACATTGGACTATTAAACCAACGTCCCACCATAATTTCCATTACTCTTTCTCCATCTTCATTCTCATAGAACTTAAGTATATCTGAGGTGTATCCATTTAATTCTTCATTAAATTCTGCACGTTTGCTTTCTAAATAAGCAGAAGGCATTTGTACTTTCTCTCCTCCAGATATTTTAGGTCTTACTATGTTTTTCTGTACAATAGAGTATAAAATATTTCTTACCTCATTATACGCAGGGGTAGATTCTAGTACAGATTGCCCTTCTAAGAAACCTGTAATAGCCTGACTAAGATTATCATTTGATTCTCTTTTAAACATTTCTTCACGTAGAGTAGTAGCTATTTTACTTAAGTCTTTTACTTGGAATCCATCTTTTGTTCTTTCTATACCCAGTCTATTCAACACTTGTTTACCTGCTTCTTCTGTAAGAGCATTAACTAACCTTGTGTTTCTATCTATTTCTCTATAGATTGCAGAATCAGCTATCTTCTGTTCTTCACTCAGTTTATTCCATTCATCGAATGTACCGTCATAATCATAAGGTACACTATTATCTAAAAGATCTAAAGTTACCAATTTAGTAACCTGACTACCTCTAGTAACTGTACCACTAGTTTTAGAAGGTACATCTGATTGAAGACCCATTATAGAGAAAGGTACGTTTACCGTATTGCTATATGGAGCATCATTAAACTCTCCATCTACATAAGGTGCATGTACTGGTCCAGCTCCTACCTTTCTACCACTTTTAAATACTATGTAGTCTATATTTTCATCCTGCATCTTATTATATAGCTTCACCATATTAGAATCAGGATCAAGTTCCTTCATTATTCTATAAGAGATTGGGAACAATGCAAATTTATCTAGTACTGTTTCGTTTATAAAGTTGTCTCCTCCTTCATATCCAAGTCTAGCTCCTGATACTATAGGTTTTAAAGCAACTATATTTACTCGAGGGTTACCTTCCTTAAGAATATCTCGTTCTCTACGAGTTAGCTTTTGTTTTTTGTCTCTCTTTTCCCATGCAACATTATATCTATATTGTCTTTCTTTATCTGCATTCCATGTACCTGTTCTAAGTTGGAAGTTACGATCTGCTTTTTCTGTTATTAATCCCCCACCATCTGTCTCTTCAAAATTACCATCATATAATTCCGATACACCTAAGACATCTCCATATGTGACGGTAGAGAAATAATCTTTTGTAAAGTCTGTATAACCTATTGTTTCAGGTGTGTAGTCTCTGTTATATAAGTCATTAGCTTTATTGTTCCATTCAGGAGAACTATTAATTACAGGCTGTCTAGGAGATAAGAAACTTTTAGTACGCTTTAATTCATCCTTATATTGATAAGGGTCACCGTATACTAATTTGTGTTGGTCTATATTCGCAATTATATAATTAGCAGTCATTGTTGCCATAACGGTAGTGAGACCTTCAGGTTGTATAGTTCTCATCCCTTGAACATTGTTTATTGTATATCCAGCTGGATTACCTAGATTATCATATTGTTCTTGGACAATTCCATTTTTTACTAATTCAGCTATAGTTTTAGAAGTATTCTTTAATACATACTCAAATGTTTGAGTTTTAATTGCTGCTTCCTGACTGTCGTATATAGTTTCTGCATCCTGTAAAGGATCTAAGATTTGTTTTTCTATTTCCTTATTTGTTTCCTCTGTCAATATACCTTTAAAGAATCTTAAATCTGTAGACTTTCTACCGTCTATTAACTCTAGATTATCACGTTGTTCTTTAGCTAAATTCACCTCTGCTATAAAGAAGTCTTTCATAATAGAATTAAACACAGCTTTATCAGTTCGCAGATCACTTTCTGTAACTGGATTACCCATCTCTAATGCCCATTCTAATGAAGAATCACCAGGAACTAAATTTAGATATATTCCATTTATATTTAAGTTTAGCTCTTGTGTTAATCTTTGAGGAATAGATAGTTGAGTAGATTTAGTATTTCTACCATTAGCTTGATTTATTATACCTCCTGCAGTTACTGAAGATAATAACTCATTAGATCCTGGTAACTTATTTCCATCTATGTCGAATATTCTCTTGAGGGTACTAGATCCTTGAGCAAATACATCTGTAAGTAAATAAGAAAAAGGTGTACCAGCTAATTCAGATATATTAGAAATACTTTTTATCCAGTCATGTAATTTAGAGAACGAGTTTGGAGCTATATATGTTTGAGCCTTTTGTCCTTCTACATTAGTAAAGGTACTTCTTACCTCAGGATTTTGGAAAGCAGATTTTACAATAGCTAATTCCATAAGTCTACCTGCCATATCTAAGGCCTTAGAATTAAATATACGTATGTTTCTTGATTGAAGAATACTTGATTTAATTCCTCCTACTGCTTCATTTAATATAGCAGCTCCATTAACAGCATTATTAATAGCTCCTCTACTTATATTTATACCTATAGCTTTTAAGAACGAAAGATTTTGAGAAACTGTTCCAATAGGCTTTTTTAATATAACAGGATTAGGATTAAATATACCATCTGTATTTATAAACGCACCAGAGCCAGATCTAGATTGGGTAATAATATTATTAACAAACTCTTTTGCTATCTGACGAGCAGCTGGAGCAACACTTGCTTCAGTTACCTGAACTTCATTACCTTCTAACACATTTACCACTGGAACCTTATTTCCAGCTTTGTTAAATGTTTTCCATAGTGTAGTTATTAAAGCTAGTTGATGATCTTGTGTTATATTATCTAAGTTAGGTATAACATTAGGTTCGGGTTTAGCTCCTACTACACGTCTATAAAAACTGTCATAATTGATATCTTCTAAAGCTAAGTCTCTAAGTTTAGATAACATGTCTGTTATACTAACTGCACTAGCCAGTTTAGATAGAAGAGTTATATAAGTTTGACTCTGAGGTAGTAACTGAACTCCTCCTATACTACTAGGAGATACTGCTATACTACCCTCACTGCTTACTTGTACTCTAGGGATGGTACTAAGAAGTAATCTGAATCCTGAATTAGTTTGTTTGTAATTATCTACAAGAGTAATATCCGTATTCCATCCCTTGTTTGATTTTACCTCTTGAAGTTCTAGTTGACCTTGCTCATCAAAGGTGATAGAGAATTGTCTCAAGAACTCTTTATGTTTTTCTATAATCTCAGGCCATAAGGTATTTACATCAGATCCTAGAGTTAAGTACTTTTCTTGTAGAACAGTTATATAATCCTGAATACTTCCTGAATTGTAGTCTTCATTTTTTCTATCCTCTTCTAATTGATATATACGTTGGTCAATCTTTTTCTGAACTCCGTCTTTTAACTTATCATAAAGCCCTGTTAGATCTTGTGTAAATCCACTAAGTAAGTCTCTTTTGGTACTTACCAGAGGAGTGATCATATCATAGGTCATTTGATGAAGTATGTCACGCATCTCTTTACCACCTATCCTTCCTCCTAAACTAAATACTCCATCTGTTACGGTTACTGTATCTATGTCCATGAAGAGAGCAGGACCAGGTGTAGCATAATATCCATCTCCTATTCTATCAAATAATTCTTTAGTAAACTTACTAGAGTCTGGACTTCTAAACCAACTAGTTATAAGATCTTTTAGTTGTTTAAATATCTTTACGTAAAAAGGTTTTTGGTTATATTGTACATAGTCTTTAAACTCCTCTGCTAAGTGTTCTCTCATTTCGTCTTGAGTAGCCTCAGAGAACTTTATATTTTTACCTGTAGGTCTATCTACAAACGTACCTTTACGTTGTTTAAACTCATTATATAAATTAGCTTTCTCCTTACTATCTAAGAACATTCCATACACAGCTTCAAATGCTTCGTGATAGGCTGTACCCACCTCTGCATTTTCATAGATATACATAGCTGCATCTTGGAACATACCCCATGCTTGTTTACCGTTTCCGTTCTCTATAATATTCTTAACTCTAAATACTGGAACACTAGGTAGGTTTGTTTTCATCCAACTGGTAACTTCATTCCAGTTTTTATCAGACATTCTTTTTACAGCACGATCAGTAATCTCACGTAGCACTGGATCACTACCACCTCTTCCATTGTTAAGTCTTCTTTTGAGTTCTGCCTCTTGATTATCTTCTACTACCTCTTTACTAGTTTGTTGTGTTAGTTGAATAGGAGTTCTATTTTCTAATGAATCTTTTATTGCTTTTTTAGTTAATGCGTCAGCTTCTAATATGTTTAAAAAATCGTCTATAGTTCTACCCCATCTTTCATCGTTTAAATAGTCATTTAAATATACTAAAGGTTCCCAAATATAGGAAGATTCCCATACTCTTACTATACCTCCGTAGATGTTGGTTTTATGAGGTGTTTTAGATACTTCATTAACTATATCTAATACGACATTTAAAACATCTTGATGTGAATTTTCAATAGACATATCTGGTTTAACTGATAAATCATTGTACGTAGTTCCATTTGGAGCTTTCCTTACTTTAGATTTAATAGTTACCTTTCCTTTGTTTCGATATTTTTCAACACTAGTTTGTTGTTTTGGTTGTTCTTTAAACTTTGTAAAGTTTAGTTTCTTATTAAGGGCAGATGCTTTTTCATTTATATCCTTCTCTTGTTGATCATTTCTTTTTGCTTTAGCAATAAGAGGATTAACATAGTTATATATAGCAGCCTTTACTGTTTGATTAGCTTTCTCGCTAGTCATACCTTTAGCTTCTCTAAGATCTTTTTTAACCTTTTCAAAATCCAAACCAGCACGCATTTGAATAGCTTGCATGTAGTTTTGAGAATTAATACTAGGACTAACTGTATAATTTAATCTATTACCATTAACAGAAGTAAAGACATTAATTGTCTTTCCGTCTAGTACAGGAACATCAGCAGGATCTACAATCATAACCTCTTCCTCTACATTTAAATCTATTTCTCTACTTGTGTCTACAAGATATATAGCTCTCCTATTTATTTGCTTAGGAGCATCTGGATTGAGAACATCTCTAGAAGGCTGTATGTTTACATATAAAGGAAGATCAGAAGCAGATCTAGTTTGTCCACTTGGGTCTTGAGAAGCTAGAAGGTAGTCTTGATAGTTTCTCCATTTTACTTGTTCTATATTACCTCCAGCATCTATACTTTTAATTTGAAAGAATGGCTCATCAGATTTAACATAGGAGTTATTAATGTTAGAATACATATCCATCAACGTAGTGATGATAAGCTCTTCGTTAGCTTGTAAACTCCTTACATTAAAGTCTATAGGATCTCTTTGATTCTCTACTCCAAAGTTTATAACTGCTTTTTCAAACATCTCCACACCACTAAACGTACTGGTCTTAATAAACTCAAAGTATACACTGTTCTGTCCTGCAGCATTACTTGGTTTACCCCAATAAGTAACTCCTCTTAGAAACTTTAATGCATTTTGTGCTAAGTCTGATCCTTTTCTTTTTGCAAATAGTTCTGTGGCATAAGTTAAAATAGCATCATAGATAGCTTTAGCTTCCTCACGAGTATGTTTTCTATTTTGTGCCTGCACATAACCATTAGATGTTTTTATAAATACACTACCTAAAGGTTGCTCAAAAGATTGAGATCCATTCTCTGAAGAAAAAGTATTATTATTTGTAGGAATGTAGATAACTTTGTCTTTTATACTACCTTGTTCTTCTACTAATCCTGCTTCCCAAACACTAACAGGAGAAGGTGTTGATTCAGTAATACCAAAGGAAGGTGATATTGTAAAAGGTTCACCTAATGGATTGTTTAAAATATTTGATCTCCACTCTTTATACTCCTCTACTATTTGTTTAGCTTGATTAGAGTCGGGATTTCTAAACATGCTACCATTTTCATAGTACTTAGACTTGAATCCGTTCTCAGGCATAAACATATAGATAGCATTATCTAGTACATTTTCACCTTCTGGTATCTTTGCTCCATCTTTACCTACAAGATCACCATCTGTGTCAACTATAACCATAGCTATAGCTGTTTTCTTAAAGTTTTCTAAGTTCTCTTCTGGTGCTCCCTCTAACATCTTTTCTATAACGCCAGGTAGTAATTCACTTTGAGTGCTAGATGTTACATACACTCCACGCATCTCATCCCTTCTCTCCATAGTAGGAAGATTAAAACCAAACTCATTAGCTCTAATCACTGCATCAGTAGGATCTTTTTGTATATCATCCAGAGGGATTGTAGACCTAGATATCACTTCATTTGACTTCTTAGCTACAGGGTCAAAAGTTTTAGGTACAGCTTCTATAACAACAGACTTATCTCTATTGTTTTCAAGTTCCTGTTGTGTTTTTATATCTTTAGATATTTGATCTTGCTCTGCTCTTTCTTTATTAGCCTGATCTATATACTGTTGAAATCTATTTACTATTTCTCTCTTTACTTTGTATTCTTGTCTGAGTGCATCGAGTTGATTCTCTAACTCTTCAGTCTTTTCTAAGGCTTCAAATGCAGCCTTCTCTGATATGGTAACTTCTTTAAGTAAGTCATTTGTAAGATTAAAGTCTGCTAGCATTTGTTTTAACAAAGGCCAGGTAGATTCTAGGTCTTCTCCTTTTGCAGCTTTTTTTAATAGAAGATCCATGTCTATTGTAAAGTCTTCTCCTACTTTATATCCAGACTTGATAGCAGATTTTAGTAATTTAGCTGCAGATTTAGCAGCGTCTATTAATTTATCTATAAGTTTTTTGTTCTCAGCAATCTCTTTGTTTACAGCCTTACCATTGTCTTCTAATAACTTTAGTTGTTGTTTTAATTCATTTAAGAATGTTTCATTGTTACCAGGTATATCTACTAAGTCTTTTGTGAATGTATCAAAGTATTCTACGTTTAAGGTATTTTCTTGTTGCTCTAGTTGTAATTCCTCTACACGTTTTTGTGTATCAGCCTGCATCTTAGTGAGCCTATTGATTGTTCTAGTAAAGCTCTTTGATGCCTTGGAGTAAGTCAACTTAATAGTTTCTCCACCCTCTTGCATAGAAGCTATAGCGTCTAAGTCTTTCTTAATTAGATCTAAAGTTTTATTATCTTTCTCTATCTGTCTATTTATCTCTTCTAATCTTCTTTTAGATTCTATACCTAAGTCACGCATAATCTCTAATCGAGCTTCTCTACTCGCTGCTAAAGATTCTTGTTCTTGTGCTAGGTTATCATCAGATAAATATTCCTCACTAGCTCTTCCTTGATTTTCACTTAGAACTCCTACTGGTTTAATAATTCCATCTTTAAAAAACTTCCCTGTAATCTGCTTTCTAAGCACAGTTCCATTAGAGTCCTTGTAAACAAAATACATTTTTCCATCGGAGTATTGTAATCTACCTTGACGAGCACCTCCTTGAGTAGTAGGTAAGTTAAATTCAAATACTTTATTTCTGTTCTCAAAGTAATATGCTGCAGCTTTATCATTCTCTAGACTGGAAAGTGGTGCTACTTTTAAATTAAGTAACTCTTCCTGTGAAATATCTTTAACCAGTCCATTGTTATCTTTTATTTTTATAGTCCCATCTTCATTCTTTCCTAGTACTTCAATCTCAGATATTACAATAGGTTGGTCTATTGCTGTATCTCCCTTAAAGTCTACTCCTCTTCCTACATAATATCTCCCTCCTATATCTAATGTTCTTTCTCCATCTTTAGTAGTTACTACAACAGAACTATCTTCAATATCTGTTTCCTCCTCCTCATCATCTGGTTCTACTCCGGTAGGAGCAGAGGAATACATGTCAGGATTGTCTTTAATCTTGTCATACTCTGTAAGAAATTGTTCTCTCTGTATAACCATCTTAGCAAGATCTTCTAGAGCTTGTTTTTGACTATTTTTAGTATCTGATAGTATGTTCTGTGCCTCTATAAGATCCATTGCATTAGATAGACTTGCTCCATCTCCAGCAAGAATATCTTTTATCATAGTATCAAAGTCTACTCCTGGTAAAGCTGTATTAAATTCACTTATTACATCTTGTAGACGTTTGTCAAAGTTTTGTACTGTAGCAGCTGCATATATCATTTGATTTATAACACCTTCATCGTACACTGTTTCCATTTTACCAGTAGTCTTGTTTAGTCTTTGGATACCTCCATATCTTAAATTAAGTGCTTGATATAAAGTGTTAACTTGATCAGCCACATCACTTAGATTATCTAAACGATCAATGTATCTTTGTTTTGTATCTCCAGGTGCAATTTTTCCTTCAGCTTGTAGCTGTGTAAAGTCTCCTACAGCTACATCTCTAAGAGTTTTTATATCATATTTTACTAAATCATATCTACCATACTTTATTCTAGGAGTTAGATAGTTTATTATAAAGTCACTTTCTAAACTCTTGTAAGCATATTCATCTCCTCTTTCTACTGCCGCATTTAACTCATCTCCTAATACTCCTGCTCTGTTAACTGAATAAATTGTCTCTTGAGTAAATTTAGATAGTGTTGGAGAATCATTAAGTTCCCTAATTGCATTAGCTGTATTAGTATTTCTACCTATACGCTCTCTGTTCATTCCTCTAATAGTCATTATTCTACCAGAGATACCACCAATTAATGCATTCTTAGCACCTTCATTACTAAACACACCGTCTGTTAGTCCTACCCCCATAGAACTTATCCAACTGGTTGCTTCGTTATTATATTGTTTATTGTAATAATCTTTTGTTGTAACACTAATTCCATATTGAGAAACTTCTTCTAGTGCTTCTGTAGTGGAAAATAAATAAGGTCGGATGTTATTTAGTGTACGAAGATAAGGATGAATTTTCTTAACATCTGGAGCAAACGTTCCTCCTCTAGCAACTATACCATTAGTTCTCTTTATGGTATTATTAAGAGCTGCCTTTTGTGATGTATAACCATTACGTGCAATACGAGGGAACATAATATAGTTACTTGCAGTTAGAACACCTACGTTAGCCCAGAAAGAAACATTACCTGCACCTTCTACTGCAGCATTTATATCCGCCATCGCTTGTCCACCAGGCATTACTCCATACTCCTGTTTATATTCGTCTATTAAGGTTTGTCTAAATTCATTACTGTTATGGAGTGCTTCAATACCAGCTTCACCTTGTGTAGATAGTCCTGCTACTGCGATTCTCTGAGCTGGATTTAAAACATTATATTGACTTAAGAAGTTTTTTGAAAGACTCTCAAGTTCACCATATACACCAGCTCCTCTATTAGCTGCAGATAATCCTTTTTCTGTAGCAGCCAATGTTGCTGCTGCATTAGGTTGTCCAGTTACTACCATACGAGCACTTAAACTAAGTGCTCTCAGGACACCAGCGTAAGCTGCACCTGTATAGTATGCACCTACAGCAAAACCTAAGTTCTTGACAATACCATCCCATAGAAAATTTCCTGTCATCCAATAGGTAGGAGAATACCAATCTGCATCTAGTTCAGCTTGAGAATAATAATTAGGTAATGCATCTTCTAAATATGCTCTACCTTCATCTAATGTTCGATTAAATTCATTATCATAGAAAGAACTAAACTGTCCAGTATCAGCCCATTGATAAAGACCGTTAACTGCTCCTACGGTACCTTGTAGAAAAGTACTTCCTACAAGATATGTACCTTTTAATAAACCGTTAACAGCTTTCTCTCCCCATCCTTGATTAGCAGCAGCTACCTCTTCATTATTAACACCTATACTAGAAGGCATAAAGTAATCATATCTTCCTGAGCCATCCATTTCATTTTCTGTAATAACTCTTCCACCTGCTCCATAATCACCTGGAGTAGCTGCATTTTGCATGAAGTTTTCAAAGTTTAAATTACCTGCTACTCTAGGAACACCCATAGGTTGGAAGTCAGGACTTAAATTCATACCACCCATTAATGAACGTGAAGGTTGTTGGTATCCACCAAACGCTTCTTCCATATACTTTTGATTTTGTAAAGGAGCACTTCCTCCAGACATCACTGGTGGTAAGTTAGGTATACCAGAGGAAACTGATTTACCTTTTTGGGCGTTCTTAGGGCTTTTCTTCATTACTTTTTAGGTGTGTTAGCAGCTTGTATTAATTGGTTTTGAGAACTACGAGTGTATGGGGTGTTCGGATTTAATAATTGCCATATAAATTGATCGTTTAATTGTGAAATAGTAAATGCTACTTTAGATTTATCTACTATACCAGCACCTCCAGAAGGAGGCACCATCATAATATTTTCATGTACGATACCAGTAATAGGGTCGGTTATATTTAAAAATAATCTAAAACGATTTGTCTCTTTAGGATTTCCCTCACTTACTAAATTTCCTTCTACACCATAGTAAAGTACTTCCATAAAATGAGATTGAGGTATACCAGCATTACCAATTTTAGTCTCATATGAACTATCTGTAGCAGTAGTCCAGAATGATTGTGGTTCTCTATAGTATACTGGAAAGCTATCTGGTCCGTTAGGATAACTTTCCATCAATGGGGTTCTTGATTTCAACATCAGAGGTAAATACTCCTCATTAAATGTTTGTATGGCTGGGGACTGATAATACTGTCCACCTGGAAATAACATATCAAATTGAGCTTTGGTTAGATTTATTTCTTCTGTATATTGTGATCCTTGAAGACCTCCTCCTCTAACAGTTAATCTAAAATCATCTTCTCCATCTGTTACAACACTAGCTGCATCTAATCCATCTATAAGGTTTGGAAAGTTATCTATATTATCGAGCAGTATACCTCCTTCACCACCCCCATCACTTCCTGCTTCTTGGTAAAGAGCTAGAAGTTTAGATTTCATTCTAGCTTTCTGAGCTGCATTAGCTAATGGTACTTCATATCTCATACTCTGAGACATAATATTATTTTCCTTTATACCATCGGCTATATATTTAGATCTTAAATCAGCATTAATCTCATCTCTTCTATATGTCTTCTCTTGGAACTGTTTTACTTGTGTATATAAGTTCTCGTATTTATCTCCTATTCGATGGTCTCCAACTAATCGTGTAAAGTCATCATTCCATTGGAAAGCCTCTGCATCATCTAACCTTCCAGCTCTCCATATATCATACATACCTCTCATTGATGGATCAAGATCTTCAGGATAAGTTCCCATGTCACCTTCTGGAATCAGCCGTGATGGTGTGTAGTCTGAATAAGGTACAGTAGGATCGTATAGTGAACCAGAACCATCTGATACCCAATAGTTATTATCAAAGTATGAAAAGGCTGTAGCTAACTGTGCATAATCTGTGTTAGGCATCATAGTGCCACCATCCTCCATTGTTTGAGTTGGATATATATAACCATCACCGGTTTCATTATTTACACCGCCACTAGGTATATAAACTTTTTTATTATTACTATCATCTGCATACTGTAATAAGAAACGTGGATTAACTTCTCCATTCTCTAAATACTGTGTAGGAAATTGTAGATCTGCTTCTACTGCTAAAGTGTAATCCAGAAGTTCTGATCTCTCAAGATCTTTCTTAAGTAGATTATATTGAGCTAAATCTGCTGTGAAGTCAGCTCTATTAAATAATCTATTTGTTTTATCAGCTGCATCTGCTTCATTAAGAGTCATATCATTTATTCCATATTTGGATTCCATCATAGACTTCCAGTCATTTAACTCTTTCTTTTTAGATGCTAAGTTACTTTTATAGATGGCAGCAACTTCATCATTGTCTTTTTCTGTAAAGTCAGTTACACCCACTGGTACTCCCCATACACCATTAAACTGCATCTCTTGTACTTTAAGATTATAATCCTCTCGATGATGTGCTTCTCTTTGATTATAAGTAGCTAACCATTCTTGTTGTCTTTGAAGTTCTTTCTTTTTCTTAAAGTCAGCTTCGAACCATGGATTAGTTTTGTAAGTTTCTGATACATTTCTATAGGAATATGCATTACTAAAGTTCTTCATCCAATCAGTTGCATACAAATTAGCTTTTGCAGCTTCTACATCTCCATTTGCAAATCCTTCAGATATACTGTCATATTCTGATTGTAGATATTTAGTTTGATTATCAAGAGCATCTATTTGCAATTGAATATTATCTTTTTCCTCTGGTGATTTTGCTAATTTCTTTAGTCCTACTAGTTCGTCTCTTTGTTGTACTAATGCATCAAATGTATCACTGTATCTGGTATTTAAGTCTTGAGAAAATTGTTCTGGACTTACTCCTGAGTATTGATATAATCCATCTATGCTCATTTGTCTTTTTGCTTCTGGTGTAAGACCAGCTTGTAATGCTGTTTGAATTCTATCTGCACTAACCCCCTCTACTTCTACACGTGTTATAGCATCCATTATTCTCCATTTACCATTTGCATCTTGTTCAAAAGCTATCTCTTGAACATCTTCTGTTTTGACTAAACCTTTTATTATCTCTCTAGCTTCTTTGTTAAAGTCTACATATGGTGTATACTGTCCTGTAAACTGAGCATCTAAACCTCCCCCCATCCAGTCTTCCACTTGTTGATTGAAGAAAGCATCATTAGAAGCTGAACCTTTTCCTTCAGCATTAATTTTTTCTTGGTTTTCTTTTTGTTTTCTATAATAACCTGTAGAAGCTACAGCATTTAAAATAATAGGATCATTAACTAATTGCTTAGTCATACCATCAACTGAGTTAACAAGTTGGAAGTTTGAGAAATCGGACGCTGCAATACTATTGAGCTGTCCTCCTAAAGCATTAAGCTTAGATTGAAGATATTCTCTTTGTTCTGGTTGAATAATATCCAGTCCAGCAATATTATCTATACTGTCTTGAATCTTCTTTACTCCCTCATTATATGCTTGTTGTTTGAACAGACCAACCTTGAGCATATCATCCTGAGGACGTTGCTCTACATATTCATTAAAGGTAGGTATGTTATCGAGATATGATGCCATAATTTCACAAATGTATTATTATTTACAGAATTATCCAAGGTAGACTAATCTCTTTTGGTAATTCTTTATAATCAGATTAGTTATTGTTTTTTGAATTGTCTCAAAATATTACTATTTTTCTGATTCCTTTTTACTTTTTTCTTGATAGGTTTTAGTCTTGTCCCGTATGCACTCTCTGCAATAGTAGTGGTGTCTGTAGTAGTATTATTTTGTCCACCACCAATTCCACCACCAGTCATCCAATCAAAGATAGTTTGATATGGGCCGAAAGGAGATGTCTGTCCTCCACCAGGTATATTGAATTGTGCATTTCCTTGATTAAATAAATCTAAGTCTTCCGTAAATCTAAAGTTAGGATATAATTCACGCAGAACTTTCTCTCTTCTGTTCTCTAGTTTATTTTGCTGATACTTATCAGATATAGACTTAACAATTTCTTGCTGTGTTTCTTTTGTATTAGCTACAGCCTGAGCTTGCCTTTGTTGTTGTTGATCATATATACCCATATTAGTAAGTCTTGCCTGATTAAGAGTATCTAAATTACCAGAGTATACACTATCTTTCATTGCTTGGTTAAGTCTAAACTCTTCAGCCGTTGTAGTGTTTATTGCATCATACATAGGAGCAGCCATAGCAGCTGCTAATGCAGGATTATTTTGAACAGCTGGGTTCTGACTCATAGCTCTATAAGCTCCTGTAATTTGATTTCTCCTATCCTGTAAACTAATATCGTAAGGAACTCTTAGTCTAGGTTGGAAAGATTGTGCATATACAGGATCAAGTTGATTGTTTGCAGCAGCATTTATTTCAGGTAGTATCTGATTGTAATCCAGATCATTATCTATTTCTCTAGGGAAAAGTCGTTTAAGTAGATTTGCATCAAATGGAGTGTTTGGTTTTACTGTTGTAGTTGTTTCAGTTGTTATTTCTTCTTCTTCTACTTCTGCATATTCATACTCAGGACCTGCAGCTTCTTGCATAGGAGAGAATCTAGCACTAACAGTTTCTTCACCAACAATACCATCTACACTTAATGACACATCTATACCTGCATCTTTGTTTCTTTTATTGAATTCTTTTTGGAATCTTTTTACATCTTCTTTCTTTCTACGATCAAAGTTCTCCCAATCAAACCAAGGATTTTCTGTTACAAGTTTTTCATAGTCTGCTTCCGTTACATTACCAGCCAGTCCTGTTTTATCATCATACTTCTGTCCTTCAGGCATATCACCTATATCAGAACCAGTAGCATCTGCACCTTCTACTTTCTCCGCTTTAATTTTTCTCCATTTCTTAGCCTCTTCATCAAACTCATAACCTGCTTCAATAGCTTCTTCTTCAGTTTTAAATATTGTAGGAAGTTCATTTAATTCAAGACCTTGATCTGGATTAGTATTTTGTTGACCATCTCCTTGTGCTTTAGGTATCTTACTACCCTTCTTAGCGTAGTCTTCTGTATCCTTAACAGCTTCTATCTCACCTTTAGAGATAAACTTGTTACCATCTATACCACGTTCATTAAACGTATCATTTAAAGCTTCTTGTAAATCAGCTAATATAGTTTTCTTGTTTGCAATGTCTTGTAGTTTCATATCACCACCTTGTATAATAGCTTCAGATGTAGATCTTTCTAGTTCTCCCCATTTAGTATTATCACTTTCACCAGCACTCACTACAGCTTTGCCCATTTGTTTATTTATTCTTGCCTCCTCATCATTAAGATTATTTACATAATGCTTAAATTTCTTACCTCCAGCGTCTGGATCACCTATCTCATTTACATACTCGTTAGGTATCTTTAGATCTCCATATATAACTAGATTCTCTTCTCCATTCTCGTTAAGTATTTGAGCTGGTTCATTTTCCACTTCAACTACTGGTTGATTTGTAGCCATAGACTGCGGTCCATATGCCACACCTATTCCAGTTTGACCTGTTTTAGGATCTTTATTTTCATGAGAGTTACCAGAGAAATATAGACTTTCACCACCAGCATATGGATTATATGCTACAGCACTTACATCTCCACCCCATAGAGTTTTGACATTACCATTGCCTGCTACTGATCCACCTGTCTTAAGGGTATCAGGCATTCTAGAAGCTTTTTGCAACATGTTGTTTAAGTTCTTTCCATCAAAGGTTTTTAAGATTTGTGGGCCTGGTGCTCCTATCATTCCATAATCATTATTAGGACCAGGAAGTTTTCCACCTTTTTTCATATGAGAGGCATAACCTGCATGTATCTGAGGTCCTATCTGCATATTAGTCATGTCCTGAATATTGTCATCTATTTTAGATCTTTCTCTTTTTTGTCTACTATCATTTCTATCTAATAAGTCACCAATACCAGCACCAGCAAACTCACCAATAGCACCACCTAGAGGTCCTCCAATCGCATAACCAATAGCATTTCCAATACCACCACCAATGTTACTACCTGCATCTCTCTCAGCTTTAGGTCCATATGCTAAGTCTCCTCCAGCTTCAATTATTTTTCCCCAAGGCACACCACCACCTTCTTGAAATTTCTTTACTTGATTTAGGTTTGTTAATGGAGTGAATCCAGGATTATCAAACATATTCATAGTTCTACCATGCTTAGCAAGTACATTTGTACCTACACCATAGATAGGAAAGAATTCTTCTCCTGTATTTTGAATATCTTCAGGACGTACATATTCTCTTTCTATCTCTTCTGGTTTAGTCATAGCAGCAGCTCTTGCAATACCAGTGACTTGTGACATTTGTTTTAAGTCTTTTAAAGCATCTTTCTGATCCTTTATCTTACTTATACCCATCACTATATCCCCAATAACAGGAGCACTCTTAAGTTGATCTGCAAGTTTTCCACCAAAAGCTATATCTGTACCATCAGCATTAGCTCTTCTCAAGTTACCTGCACTATCTTGAATCATTCCATCAGGAACTTCGAACTCCACTCCCTCTTGTCCTTTAGGTACTTCATGTCCCCAACCTTTTTTCTTAAGTGCTAAGTGCTCTTTGTAAGTCATAACTTTCTTACTCTTCTTAGTCTTAGGATCATACATCATATGTGGTTTAAACTTACCACCTTTCTTACCAATAGGTAACATTTCTAATTCACCAACTTCAACAGATCCTGTGGCACCACCTCCACCTCCACCAAATAAACCACCTATTGCACCTATAGCACTCCCAATATCTAAGCCTCCTAATGGTCCCTTCTTATCATCTTTATTTAAAGCGTTAGCATATAGAGCATCTATTTTTGCTTTATATTCATAGTCTTCTTTCTCATCTTCAGTAGTCATAGAATCAAGGCCCAGCTCATAGGCTCTATCTTTAAACTGATCAAATTGAGAAAGGACATCTTTGTTAACATCCTGTATAAGTTCTGTACCATCAATTACTTTACGGTTATTAGTTGGTGCTACATCAGTGTATTGGATAACATCACCTACTGCAGCCTTCTTAAGCTTAGCTAGTTCTTTTCCGTGTTTCTTCATAAAAGCTGCCTCTGTAGGGAACTTTTTGTAGAATTCTTTTTCAGACTTTACGCCTGCTATTTTTAATATTTGAGCTTTCATATTATTAGTATTTATCTAACCAGCCGCCTGGTTGTGGGGTATTATAGTTTGTAAAGTTAGTCAATTGATCTAATCTGACCAAAGATCCTCCCTGTTTCATCTGTATTATTTTCTTGGTTTCTGGGTCAATATATATTCTTTCATATATTTCAAATGGTTTTCCTGCTCCAAATAAAGCAGATACTTCTGATTCTGAAGTAGCTTTGTTCTTACTTTGTTTATTAAACCAATTTAACAAAGCCCGACCTGCCTTATTTACAGATGATCCCTCTCCCTGTTGGAATGGATTCAAGTCCCATATATCATATATAGATATGTAAGTTCCTTTTTCATCCTCTCCCATATCAAATGTAAAATCTCCTAAAGAGTTATCTGCCTCAGGCCATGTTGTACCATCTCCTTGATATTTTCCTCTTGGTAGTCCTCTTTCATTACCTATTGTTTTTTTATCTTTATCAACATATCCATCTTTCTTTCTTTGAAAATACTGATCTACTAATGCCTGTCTAATAGGAGCTTCATTAAAGTAATTAGGTTTTAAATAAACCATACTCTTATCTTCTGAGTCACCCGGTCTGTAATCACTTACAGCAAAACTATTATTAACTTGTGGCATTCCTAGATATAGTCTAAATGCATCTTCTCGGTTAGGTATAATGTAGTGTCTCTTATTATCTTTGGGGCCCGAATGCCACAAAGCTTCTGGATCACGTCCTAGGTCTTCATCATATCTCTTTTTTCTATCAAGATTTTTTAGTATGTTTCCATAACCTTCAGGAGTTATATTATTATATGCTCTTTCAGACTTACCTTTAACATAACCTGCTGTTTGAAAATTAGGAATTCCATACTCTTCCATTTGTTCTTTAGCTAATGCTATAGGACCTTTTGAATCAACAACTACTTCATCTAACATAACGAGTTGTTCAGGATTACCTTCTTTGTCTTTCCATACACTACTTGGGTAAGTTAGTCTTTCTAGTTCGCCAAACTTATTAACCGTTTTAAGAGGTACATTCATACCACCTTGTGCCATAGGATACTCTGTAACAGAGTTACCATCAAACTTGTAATCTTTACCTGGTTGCATCATCTTCTTATCACCAGTGTCAGATATTCCTAGCACAGGAAAGTCTACTCCTTTCATTGTTATGTTGTTGGAGTTTATTTTAGTTATCTTTCCTGGGTTGGTTAACTGTCCCATGTCATCTTCTATCACTTCATACTTATCTAACCATCCTCCTGTTTTGAAAGTTTTATATCCCCCTTCTATACCTTTCTCTTTAGCTGTTTCTCTACTGTGTAAAAAAGATTCTCTATTACCTGGAACTTCTACATTCTTATGTCCTTGTAACCATAGATCTATTAGATCTAGTTCACCTTTTGGATATTTTCCTAATTCTGCATCACCTTCTAACAGGTTTACATAGAATAAAGTATACTGATCTTCTAGTGATAGTTCATCTGCTGATTTAGCATTCAAGATGTTAGGATTAAAATCTAGACCCATTACATTAGCAACAGTCTTGTATCTGTTCTGTGCTGTAATAAGTGAAGGACCTTCAAATTGAAACGCACCTCTACCTGGGCCTCCACCTATTTGTTTTTGCTTAGGGTTCATAGTATGTCCAGATTCATGGTAAGCTATTGTATCTGCAACCTCTCCCACATATCTCTAGTTCCGTCTCTAGTTTCTACTATATAATCTAGTATATTATCAAATCCTAAAACTTCTCCCTCTTGTGCTTTATCAACATTACCTCCATATTTAAGAGGTTTTATTTTTGAACCAGTTTTGGACATGTTCATTAATATACCTTGCAACCATTCTTTTGTAGTAGCTACACTACCAGGTACATTTCCTTGCACGTCATCTATAAAGTCGAAGAATTCTGAGAATCCTTTTTTACCTCCACCCAATCCTGTACCAAGTTCCCCAGCTTTTCCAGCTCTAATAATTTCTTCTACTGTACTCATATCCACCTGTTGCCCTGGTTTAATATTATACAGGTTTCTTATTTGTGTTATTCGAGCATTTATTTCTGGTGCTGTACCTGCATATTTTGCAAACTCAAGTTTTGCGAATGCCTCAGGATCACTTTTCTTTAAAGCTTTTGCAGCATCAGATTTCAATATTATTTCACCAGACTCATTCATGTATTTACCATACTTATTTATTAGACCTTGTTTAAAAGGCATAAGTAATTTTATATCAGTAGCTGTTAAGTTTCCTCTTGATCCAACTCTGTAGAAGTGATCTCCTTCATGAATTGCAGTTTGATAGATCTTATCGAAATTGGCATTATCATATAGTTTACTTTTTCCAAAGGGGTTGATACGAAAATCTTTATAATTCTTTAAACCTGTAAAAATAGGATTACCTATATCTATCACACGATCATTATGGATATGAGAGTATCTACCTAAAACATTAGAAACACCAGCTGAATTGTCTAAAGGACTCAGTGTTGAGTGAGTAACCCCAGGGTTCATTCGATTATACCTAGACACATTTACACTAAGTTGATTAGCTAAGTTCTGAGGAGTTACTACCATGTTAGGATTTAGCTTTTGATATTTTAAAACCATATCAATCACCTCATCATCAGGTAAACCCGCCCTCAGCTTTTTGTAATCATTAACTACTTCAACTGGACTCATTGCGAAGTTAAATGAAGTCACTCCTGGTGGAGATATAGGAGGAGCAGAATTAAAACCTGTTAGCATTTCATCAGACATCCTTGTTGTTGTTATAGGATTATTAAAATATCTCTGGCCCCACATATCTGCTGACTGCAAGTGTTTTTGAGCTACTCTTTGATACTCTCGTCCTGCTTTAGTATTAGCTGTTATAGTTCTTCCTAGGTCATCTATAAAAGGAGAAATTCCACTGGTTTGTGGTCTAATATATTGAAATCCAGTGTTACCTGGTATCCCAACTTCTAGAGCATTAAGTCCTAACCAACCAGCATTAGACCAAGAAGGATCATCACGCATATTACGATAACTCTGTGGGAACCTTCTAATACCATCAGCTAAAAATCCTGTATTCACTACGTTCCCTACTGTAGGCTGAAACCCAGGACCTTTAAATGGTGTATAGTTCCATGCTTTTGAAACCCAAGGAGCAACCTTACTATATATTCCACGACCAGCACCTCCAAGTGCTTGTGTGATAGGTTGTCCTAGTGGGGACATAAGAGCAGCAGTACCTATTGCTGTATATAATATAGGATTAACAACATCTAGTGTGTCTTCATATAATCCTCTGTCTGTTCGAGCAGCTCTTTGTACACCTCTACCAATTGGTCCATCATCGAAATAATACTCTTTCTGTTGTGGAGATAGAAGATTATAACGAGAATGCTTTTCATAATCAACACCTGCTCTAACAACTACTTCATCTAGTGGTATAGTTCCATCTCTTCCAATAATTCTTCCTTCTTTATATGCAGCTTCATACTCTGGAGTTCCATACATAACTAAATCGCCTACTTCTTCTTTTGTTCCCTTTTGAGCTTTAGTTAATGAATCTGCAAATGAAGGAGCTTTCATTTCTGATTGAGTAAATAATGGAGGCATTGTATTAGAACGTCCGTACATCATACCTGATGCACCAGGAAGACTACCTCCCATTGCATACTTGTCTAACCAACCACCGTTGATCTTTTTCATAGGTGTTGCACCTCCAGCTATAGCACCGAAGTATCTCTTCTGCTTATCAGTCAGAGATCTACCATGGACAGTTCCATCGTCTAACATTTTCTTTGCTTTACCTGGTGTTAATGCCATTATTTATATGATATTTGTGCTGGTGCTACAATAAACTGACTCACAATATGTGTAGTAGAGGAGTTGTCTAATATGTGTCTCACCTTTACGTTCTTAGCTCTTAGTTGTGACTTCTTAAATGATAAGTCACCATAGTTCATGTTGTCCTGATTAACCACCTTATCTATTGATTTAGATTCACAGGATGTTTTAAACAGAGGTACTTTATCATCTTTTTGTAATGCCCAGAAAGTATTATATTGATAGAAACTATCTGTCTTTGCAAATGTAATAGTTTTACTATCACTATTTAATATAGGGTATTGTAGATATTCACTTAAGTTATTCATTGGTTTAGGTACAAGTTCTATTATACCAGTTGACTGTTGTCCATTATATAACACAGCCTTATTAAAGTATTTATCGTCTGTTTGTATTTTACTATTAGAATCAAATGATCCTAGAGTTGATGGTATATATGTATACACCTTACTATAATCTTTTATATTCTGTAGTATCTGGTCATGATACTTATATGCAAAAGGATACTCAATTATATAAGGAGCAATATCTCCGTAGTAATAATTATACAAAGTATCGTTTCTCAAATGGGTCCACAAACAACCTGTTCTTAGTTTAGTAAATGTTGCATTTATGTACTCTTGATTAGGAATACTGTCTCTTACTAAAAAGGTTTTTGTGAACTCACAATCTCCTGTAGAACGTACAGTAACTGCAGCCACAGCTGAAGGTACCTCATAACTTACACCGTGTACTAAATCACTTAAGCTTAAACCAATAGCTATAATATCTCCGTTATCAAGAATTATATCAAAAGGTCCTGATCTAGGGGTAGCTGCTGTTATTTTTAAATTTATTACTTTTGACATATTGTTATAAATTACATGCTCCTAATAAGGTTATTCCTGCTCCGGTAATAGTATTATCGGATGAACAGAATTCGAGAGTTTCTCCACTAGGTACAGATATTGTTTGTTCTTCTCCTACACAATTTGGATACCACACCACTTGTGGTCCTACTACTTCATAACCATAACATGGGTAGACAGAAGTTGTAGTGGTAGTAGTTGGGGATGCTGTAGTACTAGTAGTAGTAGTGCCCCATTGGTCTGTATCTTTATTAACACAAGCCATTTGTTGAGTAGAATTAGTAACACTCATAGTACTCCATACAGGTATATCGTTATCATCCAGCTCTACAGGATCTGGAACATAGTCTTGACATCCTTGTTCAACTACAGTATAGGGAGATACATTCTCTACTCTAAAGGCAAAATTCTCACAAGTAGAACCTTCAGCCATAATACTTATAATACAATCACATTCTGCTATCCATCTACAATCTACAAACTCTGAACTGGTAATTGTGGAATCAATTTCTGGTACTACCGTTGCATTATCATAATCCCATTGGAATTAATGGAAATCTGTTGTTCCAGTGTTTTTTCCTATTGTTATTAGTTTACCTGTTCTAGTATATAGTAGATTTGTTGTCCATGTATAACCAACTGGTAAAGTAAACTTAACTGTTACTGCTGCTGTTGAAGTATCTATCTCTACTACATCACCTGCAGTTGTGTCTAGTGCTATTAGTGTATTATCATCTTTAACTACCACTCCAGCTGTTGTATTAAATCCAGCTGGTGTTATATCTAACTCTTTTACTGCACTCCAGTTAGTTGTATTTATAGTCCATTTGTTAAATGCTAAACTACCATCCCATGCATATAAAGTATTCGGTCCAATTGCTAGTTTAGTACCAGCAGTATATCCAGGTATTGTAATTGGAACACCAGTATAATGGAAAGAGTCATATAATTTAACATTACCATCATCATCATTTAATAACCATGCACAACATTCATTAAAGCTTCCTGTATATGCAGTGGTGGTAGGTGCAGTAGTATTACAATCACACGGTACTTCTTGTCTTATAAACCCATTTTCTACATAGTAGACATTGTTAGGTTCTCCTTGATTACTATACCAACCATCAGGAACAGATGTACAATCATCACCTAAACCTAACCATACTTGAGCATTAACAATACTATTTGTTGCAGGGAATACATAATGTTCATAATTAAAGTTAATAGGAATAATCTCATCGTTTGATGTAGCATTAAAAGCAAACGAAGCTACAGCACATGCTCTTTCTGCAGTGGCTGTTCCTACTACTGGAGTAGCAGTTCCTTTTATTTGATACCCTTCTACAAATATATTTGATGCGAGAGGTTCAGGTCTCACACATATTGTTGTAGTGGTAGGACTAGGTACAGTTATATACCCTACTCCATCTATCTCACATCCTAGTTCTTCTGATATCGCTATGTTAATAGAGCAGTCAGGTATATATGCAGTAGTTGTAGTAGTGGTAAATAAAGGATTAGAAGTAGTAGTTGTACTAGTTGTAATAAGAGCAACAGGATCCAGCACTCCTATTATCATATCAAGAGCAGGTTCCTCATCTCCAATTTTACTTCTATCAGGAGTTTCAAGTACTGCAGTAAAATTTGAACAGCATTCATTGATGCCTGAATAGTAGAAATTATTTTCCCCAATATAGAAATTAGGTAAGTAAGAGTGAAATGATATCCAACTCTTAGTACTAAAATCAAAAGACATAGTCCATGACTTATTACAGAAATAATTTTCATCAAATAAGAATACCTCTTGTCTTACACTATCTTCTTCTGGCGTAGAAGGATCATCTGGTATATCTATATAAAAGTTTTTATCTGATGGGTCATAATATATCCCATCATTTAGAGGAATATAATCTAGTTTGGTAATAATTATTCTATCAAACTTACTATCATAAACTCCGTGTAGTCCTATTCCAGCAAAGTGGTTATCTACATTTACCTCTGGGAAGTACTCTAGTATTTCAAAAGGTAAACTGTTTGTTATAAATCGATTTACTCCTGATTGCACTCCTGTTAGGTCAATAGACTTTCCTCCTGATATAAGAAAAATTTGTCCTCTTTTAGCATCTGCAGTAACTTGACCATATGGTAACTTAAGTAAGAATTTATGTTGAGAACCTACATAACCAAGATCAGTTTCAGCAAAGTCTATTGGAGGAGAACTAGAAAACAATCTAGGATTACCTATGTAAGCTGCTTGAGGATTACTTGTATCTATTGTAAGTAGTTTATTATATAATAGGGCTTTGTTTTCAAATCTTGCTAGTACTCCCTTATCTTCAATACCATCTAATGATGTTAAAGCTCCATAGTTTTGTGGGAAGTCAAAGAAAGATGCAGCTCTATATACCAACCAATTATTCACTCTATTATCTGGACTGTCTGTTTGTGTATCTGAATAGATAGCTCTAAATGGAAAGAATGTAAAACATACATCGGACCAATCTAAAGGTAGTTGAGTAAATACATTTTCTTTGTTTTGTTTAGAGAATGTAACATTATAATAGTATGTATTATCTTGTGCGATAGGTACATTACTTTCTTGAACCCAATCATCCGGAATACTACTATTTACATGAGGCCAGAAGTCTCCTTCTTTAGTATTAAATGCTTGACGTAAGTCGGTATTATATACACTTTCACAATAGAAGTTAGGAATACCGTATGCAAACAAATACATATATCCATCATAGAAAGTTCTGTAAGTACCTGCTATATTATTAAATGTACCCTGAGTATAAGTCGAAGGATCAGAAGCACAATCTAAATTATGAGCCTTAGTAGATATAAGATTGAACATATTTTGAGGTGCATCGTCTCCTGAGGTCACAGTATAGTTGGACAATATAGACCTAGCTGAATGCCAGTATTTAGCATAGGCCACATTACTTATTTCATCAAAGAATATATCAGAATCATCAGGAGCATTTACTCTATTATCAATAAAGAATGGTAGTTTAGTTTTAAATGCAAAACGAGAGATGTATACATCTCCTCCAAATATACTAGATGTTCCTTCTGCTGTAACAAGACTCTGATAACCAGTATCTATTCTTTGGAAGGAGTTTATTTGTCCCCATTGGTTAGGTATTATATTCTTCATTGAAGCATAATAAGATACTACCTTTATGTCTTCTTCTTTACTAGGTTTATCACAATTACCTATCTGCCCAATATTGAATCTTGAAAACTCTACAATACTAGGATTACCATCAGTATCTAGAAGACTATCTGTATTTTGTGGAAGAGGTAGAGGTTCAGTAGTAATTGTTCTAGCTTTAGTTTTTATATATACTGAAGATTCTCTATTCCAATTATTTATAGGGAAGTCATTATTATTAAATGATTGTACTCCTGGTATTAAATATCTAGTAAGTTCTATTTCTCTTTGTTTGATACCACCGCTAACATTATTGTCAATAGGAAAAGAATAATCATAGTTAGCTCTTGAGTTAAAAGACATTGCATAATTCTGTCTTGTTATACCATTGATATAGATAGTAAGATAGGACTGATACACTGTAAACATTATACCAGCATTGAATCCATCGGAGCCCATGTTAGCTACTCTTTCTGAACTATCTAATGCATCTTGTTGAGCCTCCTTACTAAGTAGTTTATATTTAGCATTATCTTTAACCTCTACAAAGTGCCCTTTACCCCCTCCAAACATTACACTTTCTAACTTCAATACACTTCCTAAGAAGGGTTGTCCGAATGAAGTATCAGGAGAATTAAAAACTACTTTATCTAGAAGATTTTTTACATCCTCTGCATCCTGACCATCTAATGGTTTAATAGGTACATTTCTATCACACTTTAAACAAGACCTTCTACCGTGTCTACTATAACCGCTCAGTGCCCCACTCCCACCATCAGTGAAAGCTGTTTGAGGTTTAAAAGTATTTTCACTGGTAGTTGGATTAGGTTCTATTTCAGGAAGAGGATTAGTAGGTAGTCCAAATGCCGGAAGACCTGGTTCATTTCTTCCCTCACAACATTGACAAGCACTATTACTCGAACCACCACTACACGGAACATCATCTCCCTCTAATTGATCAAAACATCCAATTGGCCATGATGCTATATTTGAAGAATCTGGACACTCTGAAGCTTGATTATAGTTGTGTAATTTTACTCTTGCAGCAGTTAAATAATCAGGACCTGGTCTTTGAATCTCTGGACGCCATATATGATCATGAGCATTAGTACCAACTGCAGCTCCATCTGCATAATCAAAGTCAGGATCTATAGGAGTTAGGACAGTTCCTTTCTCATCCGTACCGATGAGACCAAACACTACATCAGTCTCCCAGAATTTACGTGCTGCAATAGTGCCATCAAAGTTTAGAGTATTGAAAGGGTTTTGAGATATAGTTCTGAAACCAGCAATAGCATTACTACCATTATAACATCTCCATGCATCATAATCACCAGGACCTATTGTCATTATTCCTCTAAGGCCTATAGGTCTTGTGAGAGAACATACTTCTACCACACATCCTGGCTTAATAGGTGCTGGAGTAGGTTTACCATTTTCTACACTGGTATATTGAAAAACTCCATCTTCTTGTTCGATAAAGTCACCAATCTCTTGCCACCATTCCATCTCCTCGTATGGATCATCCAGATCATATCCATCCTCCCAACTAGGAATAACTTCTTGCTTAGGGAAATATACAAGCCATGGTTTAGAATCTATGTTATAAGCATTATTATTCTCTTGTATAAATGCATCTTGTCCAGATACTTGGTTGTAAGGATAATTAGGATAGTAATATTCTTGATCTTCTCTAGTATACTTATTCATGTTTCTAAGTATACCTTTTGCTATTACTGATTTGTTTGTACCACGATCTCCTCTAACAATTTTGTATCCTACAATATCATCTTTTTGATCTTGTGTTAAACCTGAGGTTGCTATTAAAGTTGATATTTGAGTATTATCAATTTTTACTCCCAGAGGAAACACTGCACTGTCTTGCATGTCAGGAACTATTTGTCCATCTTGATATACAATTTCACTATTCTCTACAATAGGGCTTACCAATACATCTGGAAACTTATGATGTCTAATAGGTTTATCAGCTAACTCTCCCCACATATCTTCGTTACAGGGATACTTCTCTGTAGATTCCCAGTATGCAAATTCTCCGTATTGCCAAGGTCCTTTATAGTTAGGATCTGCTTGTTGGTCTGCAGATGCCTCATAATCTATTAATCGAGCAGTATTATATATCTTCCAATATGCACTGTATCCTATACCATTTTGATAATAATCAGGTTCTCCAATAAAGTCATCATTGGTATTAGGTACATCAGGATATAATACTCCAGGATTAGCAGGTCCAGGTATGTGGAACGAATCTGTTTGTTTTCCATTTCTTAAAAGGAAAGCTATTTCAAATGCATATATCTCATCACGCATATATCCACGAAGATTAGTAGCATTTAACTCATCAGAATAATTTTCGTCTGGAGGTAATCTATGTGTCTGCCAATCTAAATTTATTTGATTTGCTATACCTTGATAGTTGATTCTATCTATAGATGTTAAATTGTCCCACACTAATATATCTTGAACAGTAGTTAGATCTCCCGCTACATCATAATAAGGATATTTCTCAAAGATATCAGCAATAGATAATTGAATAGGACTTGCATCTGCTCCTGTATATGTTATAACCTCCTCCTTTTCAGTAATACTGTAAGTGCCTACTAATTCTACTGATGAAATATCATTTATAGTTTTTATTACAGCAATATTATAGTATCCATATTGTCCTGAAATATCTATGTTTGATACTTTTACTTCTATTGATTTACCCACAGGATAATTGAAGTTTACAGTAGTGATAAGAGGATCAGCAATTGGTGTAGGATTGGTAACAGAATAATAAGAAGTTAAGTCATTACCTAATGCATCTGCATATTGCACAGCAAACTGATAAGTTCCAGCCACTAAACTCCCTACATTTAAAACACTACTAATTTCTAATAAAGGTATATCAAAGTTCGGCTGTATCTTTAATTGATTACAGTCTAACTCATCACTATATACAGGAAAACAATCAGGAGACCCACTTAGTAATACATAAGGAAGATTAATAGGTACTAAATTTTCATCTAATTCTACATCTAAATATCTTCGAGGATTAAATCCATCAGTCCAATATATCTCTGTAGTACAGTTTGTTATTCGATGTACCACCTTTGGTATAGGATGATCAATACTAAAATTTAAACAAGGAGCATTTACTAGCTTGCGATATTGACAATCATTATTATACATGAAGCCAATTTCACTATCACTAGTGGCAGGATTAGTTAGAAAGAATATGTTTATCTTTTTCTCAGGAATAGTATGTTTTCCTATAAGTTCATACCCATTAGGAAAGGAGAGACACGGTTCATTACCAGGTTCGTTTTGATAGTTTACAGAACTAGAATCAAAGTTTTCTACAGTAGCATTCAATGCATAAGTAAGACTACCTGTCTTTACTTGATTGATAGTGCTATCCATATTAAGACCAGTCTGAGCTTGATTATATTCAAGCCTTACCTGTCCTTTCTGAGCAGCATCCATCTTCTGAGCAGCAGCAACTTTTTTCTTAGCCGCACTTAAACCTGAAGCAATGTCGTCTTTTTCTTTTTTAGTAGCCATATACTATTTATTAACTCCAACCATTACGTCTCCATAAACCATACCCGTATCTATTTGAGTATCTTCCTGATACTTGAGACTTTGCATCAGGTAATTCATACATGTTATTACGATTAAGATCAGTTACAACTCTTCTTTGTTTTTGATAAGTTGTCTCTTTTTTAAGTTCTGTTTCTGCCATAACCCAAGCTTCGTCTGCTAATTGTTTATAATAGACTAACTTTGTTTGTAATTGATTAAATGTTTCATCATTGGTTTGATTAGTTAGAGTTTCAAATACTTTAAATTTAATAAATGATTCTATGTATTCTCTTACACGATAGTTGTCTGGTACTAATTGATTACCTATTTTATCATAATCAGTAGAATAGAATACTAAATGAACTACTCCTCTTCTAAAGTTTGTAACAAACTTATTATCTCTTATATCAAAAGAATCGTAAGTGGAAGATCCAGGAGTAAATTCACGACCTGCTACAGCTAGTTGATTATATTGACTCCACGAACTAGTGTAGTCTACATTACAACTTTTACGTGCAGATATATTTCCTGGTTTAAGTAAGTAGGTTCTTCTGTACGCTCTAGGTATTTCACTGTTTGTTTTATATACAGCTTGTACCACTTCAGGCATACATGTTCCATCACAGTTAGGATGTTGACATTTAGGATTATTACAAGGTGTACCACCTATAGTTAGAGGTGCCACTTGAATAGTAGTAGCATTTGCAGCTTGAGTGTAGAAAGAAGATGCTGCTGGATAAGGGTTCCCTGGAATTACAGCACACATCCATGCTTCTCTCACTGCATGAAAGTTATCTGGTAATCTTGCCTGAAAGTCTTCTATAAATAAAACTTCTGTAGTAATTTTATAAGTTGTTCTGCCCATCTTTCTTAGACATTTGTCTAGATAGGTAGGGAATAATAAATCATCTACAGCACCAGTATCAAAATAACTTTTAAGCTCTTCTTTTACTGTAGCATATAGAGGCTCTGGGGATACAAAATCGTATTTATAGTAGTATGACATAACTTATTTTTTCCATTCATGATAGGTATGTTGGTATTTAGGATCTGCTTTTATATACTGAGAAAGATCTCTTGATGTTTTCCTAGATGGTTTAAAGTACCAAAGATCTGAGTTTCTAAATCTAGCAGTTTGTTTAAACCACATCCATCCAAAAAAATATCCTTCGGTATGATAATTAAAATTGTAAACAACCTTTCCTTTCTCTCTGGTCTTCTGCCAATCAATAGGAAGATTTATAAACTCTTTTCCATTAATACCTTTAGTTCTTCTTCTTTTCTTTTTATTAATTGAAAACTCTCCAAAACCTGTAGGGAGTTTTTCTTTTTCTCCTGTCTCTAAAATGTAGTGTTTAAATGACTCATTAAAACCATAAAGAATATTCCTCCACTCATCAAAAGTTAAGGATATTAAAGGGTGCTTCTTACAGAAGTCCTCGTAATTCTTTTTACTTGCACTTCGCCAGTCAACTGCTACTCGTGACATATATAATTTATTACTGAGTTGGTTGGGCATTTGGAGCTTGTCCATCTATGCCTTCATTACTCATATCGGTTTTAATTTGGAAATATGTAGCTAGAAGTTTCTGAGATACTAATCCAAGAGCTGAAGACTCTAGATAACCTGGTAGTGCATATTCTTTGTCTAAAGGGTTTTTACAATACTCTTCATCCGTATATTCTACACCTCCACAATCACAATCTGGATACATAATTTCACTAGGTACATCTTCTTCAAAGAATGCAGCTAGTCTTATTGCTTTTAGTAAAGGATTATTTACATATAGATATCCATTAGATATCCAGAAGTAATAATCATTTTTTACTATAGGTAATTTAAGTAAGTTTAAATACCTATTTATTGTTATTTCTTTTAGTTTACTGCCTCTTCCTCCCATAGCATCTATAGAATATACACCTTGTATTACATACTGATAGTTACCTTCTGATATTCTTGGTAACTTATGTACAGTTCTAGACACATTACATTCATCTGCATACTCACAACACTCTGAGATAGGAACTTCCTTCATCTCTAAACATGGAATAGTAGTGTATAATGTATCACTAGCCCATAGTTTTCTCAAATTAGTTTCTCTCTTTATCAACATTTGAGATGCATTCTTTATTTCAGACGCAATAACTCGGTCTGTAATAAGAGCATCTGTTGATAAAATCTTATGCGTTCCACGAACGTCTGAAACTAATTTTCTTAATGTTGCCATAATTTTCTTTTGTCAAGCTCTCTCTGTATGACATTCTTTTTTCTGGTCATAGAGGGACTAATTAATAGTTTTTTAAGTTCAGCAGTAGAAGTACTTGCAACTGTGTAATGTTTCCATTCCCACTTCTGTAACATCCTACCTCTTGAATCTCTTAAATATTCTTTTGTGCTTGGTTTTAATTTTGGTGCCATTTTATTTTTTATAATTACCGAATCCTTTTATTCCTCCCTCTTGGTCAGCTTCTCTCATATAATTCTTTTTCATATTATAAGGACGAACCTTAGGAGCTTTTACATTTTTACCTGGTGTAGGTTTTCCATATTTTGTTGCCATAATTATATTCTTTCTTCAAATTCAGCTACCTTTCCTACCTTATTATCATACACTAAGGCTAAAGCAGCTCGTACACTGTGTACAAAGTTATTATCTTTATGCCATCTATCTGCTCCAGATAAACTAGGCATTTGTTGTATTCTCACTCCCTTTATCTCTTTAGCCATGTAGTGATGTTTATCACCTGTATGTACTTCTCTATATGTAGCATCTCCAAACCATTTACTATATGTTGGATGTGTTGCAAATAACAGAGGTAGAGCATCAAGTTTACAGTTTCCATGATGAAAACCAATAAATGTATTACCAACTACCGTAGCCTTTATAAGACCTTCTTCTCTTACAAAAGTTATATTGTCATCAGCTTTAAAATATATATCCAAAGCATGAGCCAAATAATAAGACTTAGTTCGATCGTGATTACCTTGTACAAGTATTACTTCTACATGTTCACTATTAGCCTTTAACATCTTTATAGTATCTACAAGAACATTAAATCCTTGTTCATACTCTGTAGCATAATCCATCATTATATCTTGAGGAGTGCCATTAGTAGTAGACTTCTGATAATTATCTGTATGAAAGAAATCATTAGATATAGGAAACACCACTTTATTTATATCATAAACTGATCTAACCTTCTCTGTGAGGTTCTCTGCAACATCAAAGAATCTCATAACTCTAACCTCCGGATCATTATCCCCATCCACATGTCTCTTAGCTAAATGGTAATCAGAAATAGATAACTCTATATCTGCTTTTAGTTTAGACTCATTGCGTTTAGGGGAAGGGATTGGAATGTAGTTTGATTTATAGTTCTTTAAGAACTTGCTGAAATCTTCAGCTGTATAATCTTTCGCACCTTTTCTTCTAGAAAAGACTGAAGATGTGAACTTCCCACTGGGAAGAACTTTAGACCAATAGTTTGTAATAACATACCTTTCTAGGTCTATCTTGTGTAATTTAGCTAACTCTATATCACTTTTTGGTTCAAAGTCTAGAGTTATTGTGCTTTCTATTGTCCCTTGTTCATTGCTAACCTTTCTTACTGCTTCTTCAAATTGTTTACTGTTGGTTGCATTATCTAAGAACTTATCTCCATCCTCGTATTTCTTACCCTTTAGTTCTTTTATTAGTTCGTTTACTTCATCAACAGTTATGCTTAGTTTATCTGCATACCATTGTTTACTCCTTTTTCTTCTCAATAGCTCTTTAAGCTGATTAAGAAGACTCTGATTCTCAGACATATTTGTTGTATTTAATTAGTAAATATCCCAAAGATAGATAAATTATTTGAGTAAACATAAAAAAATTAACCACGAGTGTTATTCTTTATAATTAGTTTCGTTATAAATAAAAACTCCCAAGGGCATTATAGCCCCTAGGAGAAGTTCTCTAAAACCAACAAAAGAGAACTTTTTATATCTTATACAGGATCGTTACAACAGCTTTGATGAAACCATGTAAATTCAAAATCATCTCCTGAAACTCCACTAAAATCAAAGTCAGCAACATTACAAGGAGTTTCTAATTGATTTCCTACTATATCGTAGTTACTTATATTAAGTGTTCCTATATTACCGTTTCCATTGTTCTGAGTGTTTACCATCTCTATAGTATTTCTATAACTAATAAGAGAGGGATCAAAAAACGATAAAGTCATATTACCTAGGGGACATGCAAAGTTAGGTTGGGTTATAATTTGAGGAACATTACTAGCAACCATTACTGATCCATCTTGAGATGCTGCACTTAAATCAACTGATCCTATTGTCACTCCGTTTAATACTATATCAAAATTATCTTGTGTAGTTGCACCACTATTACATATAGAGATAACTATTGTTTGATTAGGACAAACTGGGGGTACATTTATATCAACATCTACATAGTTTTGGCACTCAGGATTGTCAGATATAATTCGGACTACTGTAGTTCCTACAGGAGCATTATAAGAAACAAACCCTATGAGCAACTGAGCTGCTGTTATACCTGTTTCAAAAGCTTGTGTGAAACCATTTACTTGAGAAAATAAGTTAAAAGGTTCTGCATCACTTCCTATGCTACTAGCTTGTATAAGTATTGCCATGTTATGTTGTTATGTTATAGGAGTATCTACAAAATTACTACAGTCTGCATTGTTATTTTGTATTCTAATAATTGTACTTCCAGCAGGTACATTAAATGTACTATATCCCAGTATACTTGTTAATACAGTGGTAGATATACCAGTTTCAAAAGCAACCGTATAACCATCTGCATCTGAATAAAGATCACAAGGTCCTGAGCATACTCCTGCTGATGTTAATTTTATATTTGTTAAAGCCATATCTAATTTATTTTAAGCGGTACAAGGAAATTTAGACAATATTACACCATTTGTATCTACTTCAATATTGTAAGAAGTACTTAGTGGATTTGCTATTGAAGGCTCATAGTGCCAAAACTCATTATTTCCGTTAAATGTAACAGTACCTCCTGCGTTATTATATAATATATCTCCTACCTCAGGTGTAGATGCTACTCCATTTTTCCATACAAAAGAAACTAAATCAAAGTCACAAGCTGCTCCTGGTGAGGAAGTAGGTGTAGAGTTTATTGATCTCAATCCTGCCCATAGATTATTTGTAGTAGTAGTAGTTGTTGTTGGTGGAGGAAATTTAGTAGTTGTAGTTCCTGTTGTAACTGCACTTGCACCATTTAATGAACAATCACATGTTGTAGTAGTTGTAGTTGTTGAAGAAGAAGTACTGGTCGTTGTAGTACTAGTACTAGAACTAGAACTTGTAGTTGTTGTTGTAAGTTCTTTATATGTATCAGCAACAAAACTAAAGTCTACATCAACTCCTGCTCCAGTATAATCCGGACTCATAAGAGTTACAAAAGTATTACTACACAAATTACATACATCTTGTGCCTGATATAATAAACCATCTTTTTGAATAGTATTAATAAAGTTGTATATACCTGTTCTATCACTATCTATCGTAGCAGAAACTACATCTCCTGGTAAGATTTGTATACTTCCACTTTGTGTAGAAGCATTACCTGTGATAGTTGCATCTACTACATTAACTCCATTAACATCTATTTTTAAGTTACTACTTTGTGGATCTGCTGCAAGTAGAGAACCTGGAGTGTTCGTTATCAGCTCCCAGTTAAGTTTATTTGGTGGTACTTCTGTTGTAGTAGTTGAAGTAGATGTTGAAGTACTTGTAGTGGTTGACGTACTAGAACTAGTTGTTGTAGTTGTAGTAGGACAGTTAGTAGGAATATCTACACAGTTAGTACATACACCTGTAGAACAAACTCTAACAGTAGAGGTGCCTGCAGGAGCTGCTACTACGTATCCAGCAATTAAACTTGCTGCAGGTACTTGTGTATCAAAAGCTGCTGTATAGCCATCTACATTTGAAAATAAATCAAATGGTCCTGCTTGTCCGTCTATTGTTAATGTTATCTCTATTAAAGCCATAATTATACTGTTGTGGTTGTTGTTGTTGTTGGTTGTTGTAATATAATATCAAAACTATTCTCACATAGTGAATCTGATGCCACTTTGATTGTAGTAGTAAAATCAGGAACTACCGTACTAGTGTATCCTGCTAATAAACTAGCTTTACTTATACTAGTTTCAAAAGCAGCAGTGAACCCATCCACATCTGAGAACAGATTGAAGGGTCCAGTGTTGTTTCCTGCAGTGGTTAGTTTTATAAATGCTTCCATATTATGGGCAACAAGTACTTAATGTATTATTTATATCAATTATGTTTTGTTTCATTAATGCAATCTCTTGTGTGTTTGTAAGTTGTTGATTCTTCAATGTACAAAGAAGTTCATCAATTTTAGATAAAGCAACGTTTAAATCATCGCAAGGTTGAACATTAGAACAAGGTAATATCGGTCCATTGTATGTAATAGATTTAGAAAAATGTACTCCAGTTTCACATGGATCACACGTTACAGTGCTGGAACATCCGCAAGGAGTGTTCACAACTACATCAGTACAACAAGGATTAGTAGGTAAGTATGCCATTGTTTTAGTGTTAAGGTAAATAAATTATATAATATGCTCCAATTCCAGGTTGGAAATTATCGTGAGATAAACCTCCACCAGTAGCGTTAATAGTAAGAGTGTGGGAATGATCTCCTCCCTCTTCAGTGTATGCTGCCTGTATACCTCCATTACCAGCAACACCACTATCCATTGTTCTTCTACCACCTTCTCCTCTTCCTCCAGGATTAGAGTAATCAGTGTAAACAGTAGCTCCTCCTTGTCCCATTACACCTGGTTTAACTAACATCTGGTGAGTATGAGTTACAGGATCAGGAGCTCCTACTGTACCTGTATGAGTATGAGATGGGATCTGTGTTGTTAATAATGTTACTTGGTTAACTCCATTAAGATCATTTAAATTGTATGTAGGATTACCCACTATAGCAGGGTCTACTTGTACATCCATTGATACTCCAGGCATATCTGTTGCTCCTACAGGAACTCTTCCTCTTAAGTCTGGTGTCCCATTGGATCCATTACATAAGAATATTCTATCCCATACTCCTATACCCGCACCAGATGCATCAAATGGTGTTAAGGGTCCAAAATATGGTTGAGCAGAGTATGGAACCATACTATTACTTATCAACTGTTGTTCCGGATTAGTATTTAAATAATTCTCTATGTATGTATTTATGTCAACAATTTGTACATAGTTAGTAGTAACATCAGTAATAAAAGTATTCAGTGATTGCTCAACTTCACATAACTTTACTATGGTTTGTTGTAACACATCTTGTGTACTAGTATTATCTGAAACTCCAGATACACACTCGACATTATAAGGGGTACTAGGTTGATTTCCTTCTATCTCTTCTATCTCTGTATTTAAATCACAGATAACTTTAATTATAGCTGTTAGATAGTTATTTAATGATAGAGGATTACAATCATCTAGATAAGCCTGTACTTCAGGACATATATCTGATGGTGGGACAACAGGATGTATTCCTGTGCCATCAAGTGTAGAACCTAAAAAGGTAATAAGTGCTTGCTCTACATAAGATAGAGAATCACCATTCTTTATTCCCATTATAGGAACGTCTACACCTGTATATTTAACGCACTTGTCTGAAGTAATTTCAGTACAGCCGTTATAACAGTTTGAGCAATTTTGTGTTGACATAATTTTATTATTTTATTTGTTCACCTTATGGTGATGTTTGACTAAATCCGATTGTTATAGTTCCACCAGTTACATTAGTTGGACTAAATGTAGTAGTAATAGGTCCTATTATACTTTGAGCTACACCTGTATCACTGTCTGAAACTAATGAAGCACCTGCCCCTACTGCTGTTTGTAATATTGTATCATCATCTCCAGGAGCTGATTTCTGATAAGACATTTCTAATTCATATACGTGACCTTCTTGGAAGAACTCAGTAGTGTAGGTTCCATCACTTGCTGTAGTAGATGTCTTCTCAAAGAACTTTCCTATATTAGAATCTGTTGTATCAGTAATACTTAAAAACTGAGCCGTACTTCCTATATCTTCCATATCTACAGTAATACTCGATGTTGAAGCAGCAGTTACAATAACTTTATATTTTATCTTTGGATCTGTTGGTGTAGCACCTATTGTTAATAAAGTTAAGGTATCTGTCTTAGAAGCATTAGCTGCTATAAAACCTGAATCCGTATCCAGTAAAGTTATACCTCCTGATACACTTCCTTTATACTGTTCATGTTCTGCATATTGTGGGTATGATGAAGGGTTGTTATCTGTAGTAAGACTTTGAGTTATCTTGTCTCCTGGACTCACTGTGAATGTTCCACTACCTGTAGGAGTACCTGCATCAAATGTTAGAGGACCTACTACTGTAACTCCGTTATTAAATATTTCAAGTGTTGTATCTCTCCAAGACTTAGTAGTACTAGGCTCTACACCTTCAAACTCCCAAGTCATTACAAAAGATGTAGTAGTAGAAGTAGTAGTGGTTGTAGGTTCAACATTTCCCTTCATTTCTAAATCCTCTGTAGCTCCTGTTTTTGTAAAGGAGAATGTAGAAACTTTTGATCCAGTTTCTAGTGATGTGTCGTTTAATAGAACAACACCATCAAGAATTCCTCTATTATTAAGATTATTTGTACCAGCCTTAGTGTTGGTTATTGTTACAGCTATAGTATCACCTGTATTACAGTCTACGAATCCAGTAGTTGGGGTTGTTGCTGTTGTAATAGATGAGGTGGCTTCAGATACACCATTTCTAGATATCTCCATACTCACAGTATCTATATCTGCAGGAGTATCAGTCTCAAGATACCAATTTAATTTAACAGTTGGAACTGCAGTAGTTGTTGTAGTGGACGTACTTGTACTTGTAGAACTACTTGTTGTTGTAGTGGTAGGTATAGGAGTGGTGGTAGTAGTAGTGGTTGGACCACAATTAGCTTCTAGTGAACCTGTAAATCCTACTTGCCAGTATTCTTCATTCTCACAATATATAATTTTCTCATCACTTGCACCATCAATAGTTATGTATGTAACACTATCAGGGTCTATCATTAATGATGATCCTACTCCTCCAGTGGTTACATATTGTTCTATTCCTAACTGATCAGCTACATCATCTATTCTACATGCGAGACCATATATAGTACCAGTAGCATCACCTGAACCAGCATAAACTAGTCCTACTATTTTAATTACTCCGTTAAAATCTGCTAATAACATAGATCCGGAATCACCACTATATATAGGGTTATAACATCCTGGAGTTTGAGAATTAGGATCTTCTTGTGTAGGTTTTACAAACTGTATAGATCTTGTAAATGTACATGGTACAGCATAATCACTATCAACACATAGAAGATTTAAATCAGCTTGTGTAGGATTTTGCATTTGATAGCATATTGGACTTACTAACTGAGGAGAAGAACTTACTCTTAGAGGACACTCAGGTTCCAATCCTTTAGCACCAGTTCTGTAACCAGCTGTATATAAAGGAGGATTTGTAGCTAATATATTATCTAACTCTTGAGTGCTTGCAAAAGGTGGAGCGTCTGGTCCCATTATAGATTCCAGTCCTACTTGTAACCAAGATGCAGTTGATGAAAAATCTTCCTGTGCTACTGAACATATAGCAGCATCCACTTGATTTACTTGTCCTGAAGCAATAGAATGTATAGGAACATATCTTAAACTTACTCCGAAGTTATTAGATGTAGGTGTACTAGGACCTTGTACATTATTATAAACTCTATTTACAGGAAATGCGTCATTTAATAAAAAGCCATTAATGTCTCTATCAGATGTAAAGAAAGCATCATTGATTGAAACGTGATTGTTTGTTAAACCAACTACACCATTAGTTTCACTATGTATTACAAAACCTCCTAGAGTTCCTACAGTTGAATCATTATTTCTACTTGATACAGCTATTCCACTTTTTAAAGGTCTTTGAGTAGCTCTATTGTCTGCATTATGTGGATTAGGATTTATATTACCACAATCACTGTCACATGTCATACGTATATTATAAGATATTTCTACGACATCAGTTTTTATTTTTAAACCATCTATATCCACTTCAGCACTCACTAACTCATCTGCTGGTATTTGAGAAATTGGTTTCTTTTCTGGAACTGCTATTTGAATAGCAAACTCTCCAGTGTCCACTCCATTAACTATCTTCTTCCCTAGCCCAATACCAGTAGCTTTAGGATACAGTTTGTGTAGCTCTAAAATCTTATCATGTACTGCTTGTGTTACTTCCATCTTATACTGATTGGTTAAAAAGGTTAAATTTAGTAAATATTGTTCTTACTCCTGGAACTGTAGTGGTTGTAGTGGTTGTTGTATTAGGATCTGTAGTAGTAGTAGTTGTACTTACTGGACTAGGTACAAAACCATCAGTTATTCTACAAGCAGGTACTGTACCAGCTCCTCCAGCTGGACATGGTTTTTCATTATTAGCAAGTAGAGTCCATGCATATGGATAGTTCCAGTCTATTTTAGCCCAAACTGCCGAACCTGCATAAAGTTCTCCGTCCACTATGGCAAGAGATGCACCAATACCACTAGGATCTATAAAATCTTCTGCTTTAGTAACTACCTCTAAAGCTCCTGTTGCTATATCATATTGAGTAACTGCAAGTTTATTTACCAAAACACCATCCTCCACAGCTACCTCTACACCTTGTAATGCTATTAATTTATTAAGTGTTACACCGTCTGGTTTATATGTTACTACTATGTCTCCAGTGTTTGTACTTGCACATGCAAATTGGAACTTCTCCTCCACTATCATTTCCTCACCGATTTCAGGGAAGGTACAGATTAAAAATCTTACATCATACCAACATGGTGCTCCTACGCTAAATTTACTTACTGTTACACCTATTTGATTATCGTTAATTACTTCAAGGTTTGGAATAAATGTATCATTATTAAAATTATCCCAGAAAGGAGGTAGTACGTACCTCTTCTCATCCCATTGTAGATTTGAAGGAACTCCGTCTGTAACAGTACAGTCGTATTTAACAAAGCACTGATCTCTAGTAGAGGGGGTAAGGCTAAAATTAGATGATGTTACAACTATATTATCTCCTATAGAAACATCACCTGAGCTGAAAGCTGTACCTGGTGGAGGTCCTACTTCTGTACATACACCTGTATCTTTATTCCAAACTAGAATTGGAGTCCAAGTAGGCTGCTCTACTGGAACATCAGGAGGACTCACACAACGTCCTGCACTTTCAGGATCAGAACAAGAAGTTGCTCCTTGTTGTATATACACCATGTTCTTACAATTAGGAGGAGGACATCCTAAGAACAGGTTCCCACCAGTTGGTGCATTCCCATATATAGTCATAGATGTATAGTTAGCAGGAGCAGTAACTTTAAACTCTCCATCTCCTTCATTATTATATGCAGTTTCAAATGGAGGATTTGCTACTCCACCGAATAATCTATTACCATTAACTTGAACGAAACATCCTGTATTTATAGAAAGTGTTGGAGTTCCACCATTAGTTTCTACATAATATACATCTCCACTTGTACCGTCTTCATTACTATTTAGAACAGAAGCTCTAATTGGAACATCGTTCATCGGTTCAGGGAACTCAATTGTAATACTAAAGTCATTACCTTGGACTATACGTGTAAAAGGCACACCCACAGATGGTGGTCGTACAAGTCCACTACATCCTATAGGTACTGGGTAAGGGTCAGTGGATTGGGCTACCCATCTTAATGCATCAACATTATTTGCTATCGTTGCTGTACATGTCATTCCAAAATATTGGAATTCCTGAGGGGTAGGATCATATACACCACCAAAATTAGGATCAGCTGGATTACCCTCTGCATCAAAGAAGAAAGGAGGGAAATATGTAAGACCACAATCAGGATTATCTAATATTTCAAATTCAACGTTAGAACAATGTGTAGCTGAACTTAACCAGTCATTAGAACTATTTACACTAGTTGTCAATGTTAAGTTATAAGGAGGTAATTGATCTATTGTGTACACCTCTAAAGTTTCTGGGTGTAATACTTGTGCTAATCCATTCACACCCCAGAAAGGTGCATCTTTTACTCCTGTATAATTATTTGTAAATTCTGGATATCCATTAAGTTGAAGTTTAATTGGTTGAATAACAACTTCACCATGCACCCAGTTAGGATCACCTGGATATGTAGGGAACACTCTTATCCAATTACCTACTTTACTAGCTTGTCCAGCTCCATCAGGTTTTAAATCATATCTATATGATAATATAAAGTGTCCTGAGTTTGTATAAGTAATATTACTTATTTTACCTGTACCACTAGTTGTCGTACCTATAGATTCAGAATTCTCAGTAGGAATATCATCTATTGTAAAATCTCCTGCAGTTGAGATGTCCAACTTAATACCATAGAATTGACCAGTTCCACCAGTACCTGCTGGTGCTCCATATTCATTACCTGTTCCAACGATAAGTGTATCATTGTCTTTTGCAGTCATGGCCCATATAGAAGTACCTCCAAGATTATATCCTTGGTATGTATCCATGTACACTGTTATTTCTCTTACATAAATCAATACAGGGACTACACCTGTAGCATCTATATCCCACTCTCTAATATACACCTTATCATTAGACTGAGAATTAGGTGCTATATCAACCACACTAGCTAACCAAACTTTATCTTCTGTAGCACATATAGGTCTTTCAATACCGTATGTCTCATTAAAGTCATTAGGAACTAATACATCCGTAGCTGTGTTTGTTTCAAAGTCATATACGCCAATTAGTCCTGGATCACCACCGTTAGTAGACCATAGACATGGTACACCAAATGGATCTGGGAAATAAGTTGTTGTGGTAGTTGTTGTAGGTGCTGGAGTGGTGGTAGTTGTTGTAGTGATGCTACAATCAATAGAACCACTAAAGTTACAGTTAAGAGTTGTAGTTGTTGTAGTAGTTGGTGCTAAAGTTGTTGTAGTAGTTGTACTTGAACTTGACGTACTAGTAGTAGTAGTTGTAGGATTAGGACATGGATTAAGAGCACATGTAGTTATTTCACATACAGTTGGTTCGTTACAGAATGGTACACAACCAGCTGTAAGACGAATAACTTTGCTAGCAATATCCTCTGTACTTACAGTGGGACAACTTTCAGCATAATGAGTATCACAAAATCTGTGTTGTAAAACACGTTTATATACTAACAATTGAGATATCTCGCTATTAGCAATAGGCTTATTCAACATAAATACAACATTGTTGTATAAGTTGTTTCCAAGCTCTGCTAATTTGCAGTCTATCTTCCTAAGTAAATCAGGAATGTTTGCACACTCCTTACAATTGGTTAGTTTGGGTGATATCATTTATCTTACTTTTTACCTTTTTCTTTCTCTAGTTTAGATCTACAAGCAGCACATAGACCGTCTTTTAATCTACATCCACATCCCACCTTAGCTCCACACGATGCACACTGTGCCATATTATCTAAAGTTTACTTTGTAGTTGTTTCCTGTACAACCACAATTTGATTTTATAAATGTATCAAGCATATTATCAGCTTGATTGTATAGTTTTAGTGCTTCTTTTTCCGCACAATTATTAGCTGCTGCTAATGATCCTTGAATAAAGAAGTTAATAGTATTTAATGTAACGTTTGATTGTTCTCTTAGAGCACTATCACATTCCATCATATTTAACTTTAAAAACGCATTGTCAAACTTCTCCTGAAGTTTATCAACACGCATTATAGTTTTTTCTACATAATTCTTATATGCAGGGGCTACAGAGTATTTCAGATAGTATATACCATCTGGAATATCTTGTTTACATCCAGCTTCAGTAATTCCTAAAGTATCGGATGCAAAGATGTTTGTCTCTAAGGGTTTAAAGGGTAAGATTTGTGTCCCAAAGCTAGGTATCTCTATCTCAATTGTAGGAGATGAAACTAATGGTGGGTCATCTGGATAGACTGACGCATCAGTAACTGCAAGTAACTTTACACTGTAACTAGGAGGAACAATAATATCTAACTGTAAATTGACTGCCATAAGGATTGATTAAAAAAAAATACCAGAGGATTGAGCGTTTAATCCTCTCACCTCTGGTATTATAGGTTAGTATTGTTTTATGTAACTCTCTTATTACGGAGCAGTTGTAGTAGTAGTTGTAGTTATACAAGTATTATTATCAACCACCGTTCCTAATCCAGCGACTAGAATAGCTTCTACATCAGCAGCAATACCACTTCCACCATCAGTGTCAGCATTAGGTACAGCTATCATAACTATGTTATCCATATGTATGTAGTCACCCCATTGGTATGCAGCTTTGTCAAACTCATTGAAGCGAATGTAATAGCTATCATAAACAACTCCATCAGATACATAAGACTCAAAGTTCTCATTGTATCCTCCCATTCTATATAGAGACTTCAAGTACCCAGCTTGGTAGCTATAGTAATTGATTTCTGCTTGCTTCCACTCAGCAGCGAGTCCTGAAGGGTAGCTAGAATTTTGGATTACAGAAGATGTAGCAACGATATTACAAGCGTCAGCAACAATAAAGTCAGCAGTTGTAGCTGGTCCTTCGTATACAAAAGAATTGAAGTACATTCTGTCATATTCAAATGGGAATGCAGCAACATCACAAGGTTGACCATATTTAGTTAATGGCTTACCATGAATTCTTAAGATTGTTCCACCAACATTTTCGAAAGTAAAGAAACTATCGAAAGAAACATTGTCTGGGTTATTACCAGGAGCTTTCTTGTTGAAAGCAACGATAAGTGAATCGATTAATGCATTAACATCAACTTCAACACATGGGTCACCACCACAATCACAACAAGGTGCTTGTACTGTTACCGAACGTGTAAATCCGTTAAAGTATAATGTATTAATGTAAGAAGAAAATGCTCTAAGTGTTACAGTTAGTATTTCACCACAAGTTACTTTGAAGTCTGTGATGTCAGTAATTTGATTAGCAGCTTGTGCACAACCGGAGGCTTTATACCACTCAGTTACGTTAGAGTTGCAAGTTGTCACAGAAGATCCTGCTCCTGGGCAACCTTTAATTTTGTCAGATCTTTTAGATCCTTGTAAGTAGGTGTTTTCTCTACCTTGGGCTACGTACCAATAGGGAGCAGCAGCTATATTTGCAGCAGTTGCAGCAGTATAGTCACTCTTAAAAAATCCTACTTGACCCGCAGTTAGGTCTTGAGTCGAACCAGAGTTAGGAACAGATGTCTGCCCTACTGGCACCACGAATAATGTGGTTAACGCGAATGTACTCATAATTTATTGTATTTAAGGGTTATATTAATATTATTCATTTGTTTGAATTCTGAATTGTGCACTTTGTACAGCAGCAGCATTCTCTGTGTACATAGCTAGATTCTGAACTGTTAAATCTACAATTTCGTCCTCTAGATATTCTTCTAGTTCACAATTAACATTTGTTGATGGCGTACCATCTAACATGATGTAACCTGCTTTGTTTATATAGACAGGATATCTCATGTACATTATGTATATCATTGTGGGGGTAAATGTACCGTCCGTATAGATACTTATATTGTTAGAAGACAATGCATTCATTGTTTCTTGATACTCAAAGCTTGGTTTATAATGATCGTTATTAAGTAATAGAGATATATCTCCATGTTTACTTAGATCTTTATTAATCCAAATCTTACGGTCTTTGCATCTTCCTTTATTAGCTAACACATAACTATCTACATAAAACATGTATTTAGGTTTGAGCTGTGTAAGGTCAGCATCCCACTGATGTAATTCTTTATTTGTTTCCACTAAAGATAGTGGCTGGTTGGTAAAATCTACAACTAGATTCTGTAAATCTTCATACCTTTTTTTAAAGGCATCAAACCCTAACTTATTAGGGATAGGAAAACCATCAACTTTTTGTTTTATCAACTTAATCTGAGCCTCATTCAAACTCAAGATTTTGTCTTCTAGTGCAATTTGTTGATGCTCATTAGTTGATAGTTTATTTAGTTTTTGGTCAATCTTGTATAATAAACTATCGACTGGTATCATATTTAACTAGTTTTATAAAAACTAGCTACTTATACCGCAGCTAGTTTCTTAGATTTCAATTTCTTTTCGAGTACTATTAGGTCATCTTGATGATCTTCATCAACTAGATACTTAACTAACTCGTCTTCATCCATCGCTACCTCATAGTCTCCTTCATATATCTTGCCACTTGGCTTAACTCTATAGATAGAATGTTGTATTGCTTGTTTAACTAAATCTTTAATATGGAGTAAATTATCTTTCATATCAGCAAATCTACTGAAAACTTCTACAGGATTTAATCCTTTAAAGGTTCCACTCTTAACTTCAGATTGTTTTAACATGTTATCAACTAAGTTATAAACAACTTCCTCTTTAGATTCATTTGTTACTGGTAATCCGAGAAGTCTTGCAACTTTTCTCTTCTTCTCCATACTCATACCATCAAATTTAATGATAGCTTTATTGATTTGTTGTTTCTTCTTATAAACTATTTGACTTTCAATCTCATCATTTACAACATAAAATTGTGTATCTGCTGGAAAATCACCTCTTTCCCATGCTTGGTATGAAGATGCAATTGTTGGATGCACTCTTAACCAGGCAAAAGAAAGCTCTTGAATAGGGACACCTAAATCATATAAGTTATCACCATCTAAGAGTTTAACAGCTTTTACATGTAAGTTGTCTTGAGTTCCTGTAGATAATCCATAGTTCCAAAACTTTGATCTTGGTCCTAAGTCTATATCACCTAAAGCATTTTGAAGTTTATCTTTCAGTGCTGTAACTCTTTCGATCTCTAACTCTTTTTCAAGTGGATCTTGAATTCTTTTAATGTAACCAGCTTCAGGATCTAAACCTGTTCTGTATTTACCATCTAACTCTTTGTAAGGATATTTAAAAACTCCTGTTCCAGGAATTCTTGTCATACCTTGTTTTGATAGACCACTTTGTAAGGTCTGCAATTGGCTGCTATTATACTCTTTTTTAATCGTAGAGATTTTTCCTAATTTACCCATAATGTAGTTTAATTAATTATTCTTTGGTTTATAATTTTAGTAGAGTGATCCAATTGAATGGGTAGAACTTAATCGTCACTCTGGGTAGAGAAAGTGGTCCCCTCTGAGGAGGGACAGTGTGGGTGAGGGGACACTTCTCTGAGAAAGGTGAATTGAATCACCTGATTCTTCTTTTTTTAGAACTGTGGTATTTCCTCAATAAGTACAGTTCTTGATAAATCCTCGATGAATACATCACAACGATCTTTCATCCAGATTTCGTATCCTGGGAATTTATTAGCAGACTGCATTCCCTGAGACTTCGCAAAGCCTAAGTGAGAACGAGTTCCATCAATATAACCCCAAGTCATAGAAGGAGCACCCTTCATACGAACTTCACGGATGTTGTTTACCATTGCACCATCAGATAATGGAGAAACATCAAACACCATAAATACAGGTGTAGACTTCATGTTTTGTCCAAATTCTAAATTAGTTTGTGGTAAATCAAGTTCTTTTAAGTGAATTAATTCAACACGACCTGTTTCTCTCGTAACCATTGCATCGAAAGCAAAGTTATAAGTGATGTTTTGTCCTTCACCTTGTAGATATCTGTTTCCAGAATCTGCAACGAAAGTAAGACCTGAATTAAGTGCATCATCTTTAAGAGCTTGTTGGAATACATCGAATCCAGCCTCATTAGTATACATCTTAACTCTACGATCTTTAACATCGACTCTACGATAGAATAGATCACCGAAAACCGCACGTATTAAGTTAGCAGAGAATTCACCTCTGTTATACTGTACTAAGTTTCCGTTGTTTCTCATTCTGTGGTATACACCAGCAGAAGTTCTTTTTAAGTTTTGTTGAGAACCATTAGTTTTAACAGTACCTGGAGAAGCCCAGATCATTCTTTTAACTTTTAGTTCTAACATAGATTTACGCATCCAGAACTCAATAAATGGTTCCCACTTAACGTCTTCTCTTCTTAAAGGAAGTTGATTACGTCTTTGTGGAGCATATACTAAGATATCTAGTGGCTTACCAGAAGCATCACGTAACATTTTGTCATCAGCCCATTCCGTAATTTTGTGCTCATATCCATATGCAGAACCTAATGATTCAAACATAGTGATTTCTTCACCTAATTTAGGAAGACCTAATAAGTCTTGATCAAATTCACCAATAGCAGCGTCAACTAATTCTAGTTCAATTCCTTGTACTAAGAATGTAGGATTAACGAAGTCTACAATTGGGTTATCACTTACTAACGTAAATTTATAAATCCATCCCATGTTCCATGGTTGTGGATCTTTAATTACGTAGAAACGTGGTCCATACTGACGTGTTCCAACTGAAATGATAGCGTTCTTAGAGAACTCGTTAGAACTTAAGATAAGTTCAAACTCTTGACCATCAATACCAACTTTACCACCACCATCGATTACATCTTGGGTAGATTTTGGAATGTCAACAATTTTAGGGAATTTGTATGGTACTGCAATATTCCATTTCCAAGCATCACTGTTTGTGTCGATGAAATATGGCGTACTCTTATTAATCATGTCTAGGAAGTCATTGCTATACAATGAAGATTGAGTGTACAGACTAATAATTTTCTTATCATAGTCTGCAGGCTCTGTAGAGTGAAAAGACTCTAAGTGGTTTGCATCAGTCAGCTTACCTACAGCTCGTGCATCCATAGACGCCACACGTGCATAAGTAAAGCCAGTTAAACCTGGGATTGTTTGAATTGCCATTTTATTCGTTTTTTATTATTAATTAAAATTTACAAGAACCATGAATTAGGTTTCTTATTGTTACTACTAGGTTTTTTAGAAGCAACGGTTTTAGCTTTAGTAACTTGTCTTGCAACTTCTCCAAATAACTGGTTAGATTTTTTAGTCACACCTGCTCTTTGTATCGTAGATAATGATGGATCTTTTTCTAACATCTTAAGGAGTAATCCCACTTTTACTTTTAATTCATGATTCTCTGGTCTTTTCAAATCTAAGATAGAACGATCAAAATCGGTTAGGGTTTCTCCACTAGGTGTTTTCCATTTATCCACTAGTAAGAAGTCTTGTAGTTCGTTTGCTAAATTAGAGTTGATAGGTATTCCATCGAACTCTTTTTCTTTTACTTTATCTGAAAGTATAGTCTGAACATTAGTTTGATATTGTTGCTTAATAGCATTCTTTTGTTGTAACTCTTGTTGAGACTGGGCTTCTAGTTGTTGAAGCTTCTTAGCTTCTTTTTTTACCAACACCTTATGATGTCTGGTAGATACGGCTTCTAGATCTCCATAACTTTTTAATCTTTCAACCTCTTTATCTATGTCTTCTGCTTCAAATCCTTGATCACTAAGTGCTTGTTTCATCACTTGTTTCTGATTAGTTTCTTTGGATAAGTCCATTTCGGTAAAGTTTACAATGTTATTGTAAGTTCCGAAATATTGTTGTGGGTTAACACCCTTTACAAAGATGGATTCAAATGCTTGTTGATAATCTTCACCAAACTGACCTATGAATTGTTGTACTAAATCCTGTGCACCTTTTTTCTTTTCAGATTCAAATCTTGCTAAGAAATCCTCAGGAGTTGAAATGGATACTTCCTCTTCACCTTCCTTATTAAATACACCTAGATTGAATAGATCATTAGCTAGAGCTTCGAAGTTAGGAGTACCTGTTTCAGTTTCTTCTTCTTCTACCACCTCATCTAAAACATCTTTAGACTCTGGTTCAGCAGCTTTTTCTTCTACCACCTGTTCCTCTTCAGTTTCTGCATCTGGATCATCACTTAAAAAGTCAGCAATTAGAGATTCTCCAGTTTGCTTTTCTTCTTCAGTCTTTCCGTCTACACTTTTAGGAGGAATAATTTCTTTCCCTTTAGGAGTTTTCTTTTCAGGGATCGTATCCTCTACTTCCGAGATTATAGGTTCTACAGCTTCAGGATCTGCTTGAGCAGTTTCTGGAGCCATTAAATCGTTTAGTAATTGAGTATCACCAGCACCACCAACATTCATGGTGTCCTGGATGCCAAAATTACCTTGTGGCTGTAAATTATCAGACATATGTAGTTATTTTTTATTAAAAATTGGTTTTTATTCCGTATTTGACTGTAAATTTAAACCAGTCATTTTAATTTACAAAACTTTATTTATATATTTTTGTAAATAGTTGAGATAATATAGCATTAATATTTTCTTCTCTATAATGAAGATAATTATTTAATCCTTTTTTCTTCCTTTAGCATTCATTTTAGCGACAGCTAAATCATTATCCATATTTTCACGAGCTAATTTTATTTTATCTCTTTCAATTTGTAACTTTTGAGAAGCAACAGTATTTCTACCTTGTATCTCTGCCATCTTTCCTTGATAAGCTTTATTAGCTTTATTTGTTTCAGCTTCTAGTCTAGACATCTCTACAATATCAGGAACACCAGAACCATCATCATCAGCCCCTACTATTGCAGGACCTTTAGCCATTGCATTGATAAGAGCAACTTCTTTCTTGTTTACTCTGTCAAGTTCATTTTGTCTATCGGAGTTAATCTGATCTTCCATCTTCATTTGCTTAGCTTGCTCTAAGGCTGCTTGAGCTTGCTGTTGTTGAGCCTGTTGTGCTTGCTGTTGCAATTGAAGTTGCTGTTGTTGTTGAGCATCCATCTTATCTCTGAGGTCTTTAAAGGTCTTCTTCATCTCTCTCATCGACTTGGTGCTATATAATTCGATTACATCATAAAGTGTACCACCATTTTGAATAACAGCTTGAGATAATTGTCTAAGTTCATTAAACATTTGAGTGTCTTCAGGTCTATTAGTTAAGAACACTTGAAGATCACGTAATGATAAGTCATTACCATTAACTTGTACAAATGCAGACTCACCTTCGCTAGTTATGTAAGATAAAGTAGATTGTGGTTTTGAACTCTCTATATATAGTGAAGCATCTACAATTGCTTGATATAACTGCCCTTGTACATACTCGTGAGCAACAAATAGAGGCTCTGTCTGAGAGTAACTCTGTTGCATTGCTGTTCTTGTACCTGTTGCTGTTTCTGATGCAGCTATAGATCCCATACGTTGTTTCGACATACCGATAAGTTCCCAACATTCTACTTTCATTTGTTGTGCTAGGGTATATCTGGACTGTATTTCCTGAGTACGTGTAAGATCTAGTGATGTAAACTGATTAAATGAGCTTGGAGCTTTTAAATTCTCTGGGCTATCATCTACAAACACTACACCTCGATTTCTCGCTTCCATCTCCCACATCTCGAGTGCATCTTGTGCATCTCCATCTTTAGGTATAGGAATATGACGTAGTGACATAAGTTGTACCTTACCCATTTCCTTTTCTAGCAGTTTATATAACTGATTCATACAAACATTGTAAATAACCTGGAAAGGTTTCATTAAGTCTACTAAAGATTTAGCTTCTGTATTCTTTTGCTCATAAACTGTACCTATGATAGGACAGTAGTCTAATAGTTTATAAGGTTTAACATGATAAATGTCTGCACCTATTTTAATTCCTTGGTACCATTGATTAACCCATCCCCATTCTAGTGAGATTTGTGTAGGCATCATTCCATTTTTATAATTCTCATCTACTAGCGTGGATTGTTCCATACCCATATCGTCAAGATAGATAAGTCTACCTATCTTCTTTTTAGAAATCCAATATGCTCTTACAACTACATACTTGTAACCAAATGCAGAAACATTATTAGTTAGGCCAAGAAAGTCTCTTAATCCATCATCATTCTCCTTCATCTCAGACTCAATAATCATACGTGTCTGTAATACAAGAGGATCATAAGTATCGTATGTAATAGAATCAATACCTGGTGTAACATCAGGATTAGTTAAATTAGATTCCGAAACATTTAATAGTCCATAGTTTTCTAAAGAGGATCTTAAGTGATCAATCTCTTCTTTAGTTAATTCAGGAACTGCTTCAATTATTTCTGATAACTCCATCACTTCTACTGTACCTGCAGCATAAGATCCTTGCTTTCTTCCTGTAGGATCTGATATATATTTCTTATTAGGAGTAGTTAGATACCATGTGTTTCGTGGATTAGTTACCTCGATATTGTATCCTAATTTAGAGTTATCTTCATATATATGATAAAACTGTCTAGCAGAAATAAGTAAATCTCTAAATGCTTCTTCGGACTTTTCTTTTAAATTAAAGTCAGCTTTTTGTGCAGTTAAGACATGATTAGCCCATTTCTCTGCAACAGATGTATAACTATCTAGTTCATCTTTTACTTGATCGAATGTAAGTTTCTCTAAGTCTTCTTGATTTATTTCTTCTCCAGCTATTGCTGCTTTTGCTGCTATCTGGTTTTTTACTTTACTTACTACGTAGTTTTGTAGTGTATCTGTTTTAAACTGTAACTCTTCTGCTTGACTATCATCATCAAAAGCTTTTACTCTAAATGAATCTGGACGTTTAGATATCTCTCCTACTAACTCATTAACTGGTGTAGTTACAATAGAATACATTTTTACGTATGCAGGTAGGTCTGCATCTGATACTAACTGATCAGTAAAGCTTCTTACTTCTGGTTCTTGATAGAAATCTTCTCTACGTAAGATTCCTTTCATTAAATCATAGTTCTTTACAAATGTGTCCCTGTTTCTTATATACATTGCATATGCTTGATTTGCAAAGTAGTCCATTGTGTTTTTAACCCAACTGTCATCTTGCTTTTGCTTCGCAGTTTTAAACTGATCAGGAAAGATGTTTAAGTATGCGTACTTAACTGTTGAATCGTTTGAATATCTTATAATTGCCATTATGAAAAAAGTTTATTTCTTTTTCTTCCAAAGAGTCCTCTTGACTCTGTGAATAGAATGTTTTTTTTATTTTGTTTACGAAAGGATGAAAATCTTTCATCTTCCTTATCACCAACTCTACCTATCATTGGATCTAGTTTCATTGCTAACCCAATAGCTAATTCAGCTGCAATAATACGGTCAAAGTTACCTGACTCATTGTACTGTATCATTTCTTCTAGTAATACAGGATCTAATATTTTAGACATCCCTTTTACTTCAGATACGATTTCTCCTTCTTCATTGGTTTCAGTGTGTACTACTTCTTCAGTATATTTCTTTAAACAACTGTGCAAGAAGTCTCTTATCTTTTCCGAAGATCTATGTATACCATAATCACGTCTCACTGTAGTGTTTGGTACAATCTCCTTCAACCATTGAGGTTGCTTTTCTAGATAATGAGCATCTCCTTTATTAATCATATAGTCAATAAAAGATATCTCATCGTTTTCACATAATGCTCTTGCATTATAGTACTTTATTAGGTATCTAGCCTGCTCTTCCCAAGTTTCTTTCTTGTCTGGACGTGCACAATAACTTGCAACGAACATATCTTGGTACTTTTCCCCAGATATTGCATGCATACGTTTATATATGTATACAGACCCTAATGAGGAGCTATATGCTGATTTACCCTGTCTATAAGGGTCAATACCTGCAACATATAAGCCATATGGAGGGTTTTCTATAGGAAACTCATATATAACCACCGGTGCATCCTTCATATCAGTTTGCTTTAGTGGAAAATTAGTTATAGCTATCTTATCGGTAAAGTCATGCTTTACACCTTCCCCATCATCATACAATATAACAGGTGTTCCTGTTTTCTCTTGTTCAGATATTCTATACTTCTGACGTTTAGCTGCTTCTATATCAAATATGTTTGTATCCTCATTTAAGAATATATCATCTACATCTTGTGGATAATACATTTTTTCTTTGAGATATGCAACTCTATCACCAGCTTTTTTTAATCTTTCTAGTATTTCGTTTGTAATTGTTGTGGCTTTCTCTTCATCCGATACTAACATAGGTATCTTGTGAAGTATGGAATCTTTTTTCTTGTGTAAAAAAGAACCCAACGTGGACTCTTCTTTTGCCTCCATTCTATACTTATGAGAAATGAATAATCCGTGGATTCTTTTTTCGTCTTTTGCATTGTTGTATGTTAGAAAATTAAAATTATCTACATCAAACATTAAAGACTTTGCATCCATAAACATCTTCATGTCTCCACCTGTACCAGTTAATATTGGACTACACCCCCATCCAAATGGTGTGGTGAATCCTGGTATTGCAGCTTGTAATCCACGTAGAAAGTTACCTTTACCTATCTCATCAATGATCAGCCTTCTAGGTTTTGTACCTGCAATAGCTTCTTCATTATTACCTCCATCTAAATTACGAATGAGGATTTGTGAGAAAGGTATTCTTGTTCCACCTTTAGTTTTTATACCTAAGGTGACTTGGTTTTTCCAGTTATCTTCTACTCTCTGCCATCTCCATTCTTTAGGTAGAAAGTTTAGACCTTTATCTATTTTGTCTGTAATAAGTTTTATATCAGGTGCATTCAAACCTGCTATAATATTCTGTGAGTTTTCATCAAATGTAGCACCATGACCAATGTAACTGGCTTCTATTACAGACTTTGCAAAACGTCTAATACCTAATATAACTAGACCTTTCTTTTCTTTATGAGCTCTGTCTATCTCATTGGTTACTAACCATTCATTATCACGAAGTAATGGATTAGCATATTTCTGATTGATTCTACCATACTCATCTATAGTATCTACTTCTGTGTGCCAGAAGTTTAGATGCCAATATAAGAATGGATTGATATATGCTCCATCTACTACACATCCATTCATGCACACTTCTTTATGGAAATCAAAGAACTCTTTATGTTCTTTTGATTCTTTGTCTGGAATACGTTTTTGATTTATAAACCATTCAGAGTATTGTAAGTTTTTGTAGTCCATACTTACCCTCTACTTTTTAAAAAGTCTTCAGCCATACTACCTAATGCTGCCCCACCTCTAGTTTCCACCTTCTTGACTTCTCTCTCACGTAAACTATCAACTTGACCCAGTAGGGCTAAGTAGTTTTTCATAGTATCTTGAATAAACTTACCCTGAGATTCAATAGATGCTACCACCATAGGTATAGATCCACCATTAGCAGTTTGTTTATACTCTATTCTATCTTTCAGTGCAGGGAGAGGATTAGCATCTACATAGGCTTTCCATTGAACCAATTGTCCTTCGGCCCAGTCTAACTCTGCGTTTATGTATGTAGTTTTCTTTACTGCCATGCAGTTGTTATTTACCTATTGATAATCCATCCTTGATAATCTTATCAACTTCAAAGTTATCATCTTCCACTTCCACTATATCTAGTTTAGCTTGATAATTACTTAGTAATTGATGAAACTTTTTATCTGTTATAGACCATACATCTTCTCCATCTAAGGCTGTAGCTATATGTTTGCCTATATTCATCTTAGGATGAAGTTCCTTTAGGTGTTTTATTATGTTTATTATTTTAGTTATGTACATTGGTTTATTTGATTAAATCATTTATATCCTCATCAGATATAGGAGGAAACTCTTCCTCATAGTCTTGTTCGGTTACCAGATACTCTGGATCTGTATCATTCAGGTCAGTTGTATAATACTCCGGTTTTACTTCAATTTTAATCACGTCTTCTTTACCCTCTTCAGCCTGATGTCCCATTATATCAATGAAATCTGCTCCATCATCATAGATCTTTTTAAGCATATCTATCAATCCTATGATGGACACCTTTCTTAAACCTTTAAATTTCTTTTCTTCACTCATAACTTATGGTCTTCAATTACATCTTGTTGTGCATCTGTTAACACAGCTGTCCATTTATTGATTGGACATGTGCAAGATAAGCATTTTGTTTTAGCTGACAAAGTACATCCACAACTAACACAATGTGCATCTGGTCTAGCAGTCTTATGTTTACTAGAATGATTAGGACATGCGTCACATATAGACATCCTTTCTGCACTAACTAGTTCTATCTGCTCCACCATATCAGCATCAGGGAGTAGCTTATTTTTCCATCCTTCGTAGATTTGACCTACGTTTATCTTTAGATTTTTGTACATTCTTGTGACTCTTCAGTGTCTTCATCCAAGCTTTAACTTGTTCTATGTTTTGCTTCGGACTGTTATTCGACATTTACTTTTGGTTTTATTGAGTTCAAAGTTAGGTTGAGATTACTCAGCTTGCTCTTGATTACATCCAACTTCTTGGTTGGTAATGTATTCTCGGCTAGTTGCTGTTCGTAGTTCTTTTTTATTTTTTCTAGCTTTTCTATTCTCTTAACGGCCTTGGATGAATTAAAAACAAATTTTCCAAACCCAGAAATTTCTATACTGTTCTGAGTCTTAGTGGCATCTTCAGCAGAATTGAACTGGTGTGTTATCACTTGATCAATCACTCTCTCACTCACCACCATCCCTATCGCCATCTTCTTCACTATATGTTCCCTTAGGCTCATTTGCTTCTTGTCTATCTTCTTCATGCTGTAATTGTATAAACAGGTTAATATGTTTCTCAAAGTCCAACACTATCACCGGATTAACCTTCACCTTACTATCTTCTTTGATAAATACACCCACTTTCTTAAGCTTACTCACAATATTATTGATCGTAGCTGTTGTAGTGTTATACTTCTCACAAAACTCTGCTCTAGCGTTAGCATAAGTGATGGTACCTTTGATTGACGTGTATGCCACCAATTGTATCTCTCTTTCAGTGAGCTTTAGATTGTTTAATGCAGATAGTATGGAATAGTACTGTTGAGCAAGTTCATACTTGTCATCATAGCTTTTTGCTAGTTTCTGTATTACTTTTGATTTTTGTGCTTCCATTATTTAGTTATATTGGCTTTACTATATGCAAATATATAAAAAAAATAAATGACTTATCAAAATAATCTTTGTATAAAAGCTATATTATGTCTGAACATTCATTGTTTTACTGGTTACAAGGAACCTAAATAAGTTATATACTTATGATTTAATATCCCACCCACCCACCAAAGGTATAACATTCTACCCCAAACTTCCAAATTTTTAACTACCCTTTTTTCAAAACCACCCCCCCCATCGTGTGTGTACTGAAGGAGACCCCTACCATTTGAAACCCCACAAAAAAACTGCGTGGTGGGGGTAGTCCCCCTTTGACAAAACACGCTTAACTTAAATTATTTAATCCAATGGATAATACTAAAAAAGCCCAAGCAGGGGTTAATCTGCTAACAGACCCAAGTATCTGGTCAAGCGTTGATACTAACGACAGAGTTGAATTAGGAACTGTTTACCAAGGGGTAGGCAAGGACGGCTGGATAGAGCTATCTAAAGCTAATATGCAAAAGAGCACCAAGATAGACCCTATCACAGGTCTTGAAGTTCAGAACCGTTGTGTTGTGTTCTTGTACAAGAATGAAGATGAGAGAGCTATGGTTTACTGCTCACCTGCAGTGAGTGAAGGTCTTAGGAATAAGACTATCAGCATTCCACAGCTTTACAACTTCAACCTTTACGAAGCGTTCACACAGAAAGGGGAGCAATTCCTGCAAATTCAAATGCCAACAGGCGGTCAGAGAATTGCATTCAAGGCAAGCGAATACGCTAATGCTAATGCTACCTTTGAGCAAGAAGTTGTTGACCCTTCTACTTTGGTTGCGTTCTAATAGCAAACCTTTAGCATATCAGGGGACTTCGGTCCCTTGTGTTGCTATATATAGGGTGGGAGTACAGGGTTGGGCATATATGGTGCAAAGTTAGGTGTATTGTAACTGTTTTACGTGTAAACTTAAACAGTAG
>Ga0115012_10000064_pt1 | contig 61374 bp, 64 predicted proteins | sample TroAtlMetagenome_FD_88706 | JGI IMG/M metagenome (GOLD analysis project Ga0115012, IMG submission 88706) | Marine eukaryotic phytoplankton communities from Atlantic Ocean - Tropical Atlantic ANT10 Metagenome | ecosystem: Environmental > Aquatic > Marine > Oceanic | place: Tropical Atlantic... | reverse complement strand
TCTTGCTCTAGTAACTAAGCTCTCATTGAACAAGTAGTAAAACTTTAATTCAATACCATGTGCTCTAAACAAAGCACTTAAATCATTGGTGGATTTACAAAACATTCCCGCGCATTGACCGCCATACATTGGGGCAGCTACAAAGAGTTTCTTCTTTTGTAGGTCTGCAATTTGTACTTGTAATTCCATATCAGCCCTCTACTTTTTGTACTAGTAGTTCAGCTACATCTTCACCCGGTTCGAAGAAGAACTCTCCACCATCAACTCTAAGTTGACCGGAGATTAATCCTTTAAATCCTGGTGCGAATGTTCCCATAACACTACAACCACCAGCTTGCATTCTTTCATTAGCTACTAAGGTTGCAACCATATCTTCAGGAAGATCTAAATAAACATCACTAGTAAATTTATATACTCCTGGATACATGTGGTTAATTTCTCTTTTCTTTTCTAAGTCACCCGGATCTATCATAGTTTGTAGTTCGTAGGTGGTTCTATCAAGTTGAGAATCTTTACCTTCAGCACTTGTCATAACAAATGGATTGCCTTGGTATCCTTCAACTGCTGAAGCGTTAACTGGAACTGAATAACCTGTTCCTTCTTTAACACCTTTCACAAAATCAATTGGATTGACTAACATAATATACTCCTATTAATCGTATTTTTTATCGTGCTCTTTATTGAGCCCATAATCACCATCATACATTGATAGTGTTTCAGACTTAAACAATAAGAATTGTCCAAGTCTTGTTCCTTTCTTTATAACAGCTGGCGCTGTAGTCACATGTAACACCGCTGCCATAACTCCATTATACCCACTGTCATATAGACCAGTAGTTAAATATAATCCGTTTCTATTTAATGAAGATCTGGTTATAACAAAACCAGCTTCACCTTCTGCAACATCAATAATGTTTTCAAAGATAACTTCATAAGCTCCTGGTTGCAGAAACCATTCACCTTCTCTAGAGAGTAGCTTCTCTGTGCTACCTCTATGTTGTTTCTTATCATTACTGATATAAAATCTTTCTTGTTTGATATCAAATATCTTATCAACTCTTAAATCAACAGCATTAGGTTGGACATCTCCATCCTGTACGTTAGTTAAAGAGCTCTTAGTAAATTTACTTCCTATGTGGATCACTTATTCATCTCCAAAGTAGTATGGATTTTCTTTTGTTGTAAATGTGGATACTGTTAAAAGATCACGTTTATTAAAGTCCATAACAAATATTTTATTGGGTGGAAGGGATTGGGATCCCTCAAATTTGGTACTACTAATATTTAGGTTCCCGTCGTAAAACATGGGAGAAATTTCATTTCGAAATATTCTCATATCATAGTTATTACATCTTACACAAGCGAAGGTTCCATCAACCTCGCTCAACTCTTTTCCAGTTAGGATCCAGTCATGTAATAGACCAGTGTCCCACTCTTCATCAGAGTCTAGGGCCTTTTGCATATGCTCTACAAAAGATTCCTTTAGAATACCGTTATGCCACAGAAGATCACCGTCCTCATTGCGCGCGCTCGGGTGAATGCTTGCTGTGGCAGAAGCCGCGGTGGTCGGGGCCTGGATGTGGGCGATTTTATACATCCCGTCATTGAGCTGCACGTGCTCAAGACTAAAGGCTCCCATACTCTTTCGCTTCAGGAATAATTGTTTGGTTTTAGGGTCAAATTCGCTTATACTATAAGACAATTGCCCTCTATAACTATTAAGCTCTGCTAGTTCCTCTAGCTTTTCCTGATCGTAGCTTCCAAATATAGCGCACATATTATTTATGTCACCTCATACTTAGATACTACAGTACTCCAATCAAATCCTTCTACATATTCAATTGGATCTTGTGTTCTTGTTCGAATAAAGTTCATTATTCTTTCTGCACATGTTGGACATACGCCACAAGACTTACCATTATCTGGATCATAACAACTTATTGTACTACCCAATAAATCAAATTGATCCATCTCAATTGCTAATTCAATTTCCTGTTGCTTGCTCATCTCACTAAAAGGAGCAAGGACTTCTACTTTAAATGTTCTATTTTGTGCTGCTACTGCATTAATACTATCAACAAACTTTTGACTAGTATCCCAGTATCCATATTCATCATGAACTTGTAGTCCTGTGAATACATGACTTGCACCTGCCACTTCTGCTGCACTCATTGTTAGAGACAACATTATTAAATTCCTAAAAGGAACATATGTCGGGGGTTGTGGATCCCCTAAAACGTCTTTAATATTAGGCATAGCTATATCTGTACCGCCTATGTTAGCAGACATCGGTCTAGCTATTTCACCTAAAATATCTAAATTTAAAATCTTATGTGAAATACCTAACTTATTACAAAGTTCAAAAGCCTTTTCCAACTCTACTCTTTGTTTCTGTCCGTAGTCATAACTAATGGCTGATACTGCATTAGCGCCATATTTCTTTACCAACATCATTGTCATTACAGAGGAATCTAATCCTCCAGACAATACTGCTAATACATTCTTATTAGTATCTGGTAATCTATCTAAAGCCGTTTGTAAATCCATTATAATCTCTTTTGTATTGTTTCAATTTCTTTCAATTGTCTTTTATTAGGTTCTTTAACCTTTAATAAATTATCTAAAGCAACCTGTCTTCGACCTTGTATATTTTTCTTTCTCCAAGCTCTTGTCATAATTACAATAGTTTAATTCCCAACACATAGTTATCAGCTGCGCTCTCTGCCCATGCTTCACTCTTGCCTTCATACATTTCTGTCTTAACTAAAACTCCTTGATTATAAAAATTACAACCAAAGACTTTACCATCAAAGACTACTTCTGCTCTTACCCCTTCATTATCGGGGTTTTGATATTCATGTAATATTCTCATATTAATGTCCGTGTCCTATATGCATTCCAATTAAAACACCTACTGCTAAGACAACCCAGTCAAAGAAGAAGTGCATTACGAAGCTTCCTACAAATAGAGTCTTCCAATTGCATCTGCATATTTCAATTTGTTCTTTTATCTTATCAACCATTTTTACAGCACGATAAGAATTCTTTTCTTAAAGCCCCATCATAGTCTTCAAACACACCTCTAAAGGCGGCTGTCAATGTATCTGAATTTGCATCCATAATACCTCTTGACTTAACACAATAATGATTAGCTCTCATTACTACTGCTACATCGTTTGTACCAGCAACAAAGGCAATCGCCTCTGCTATTTGTTCTGTTAATCTTTCTTGAACTTGTGGGCGTCTACTAAAGAATTGTGCAATTCTATTTAACTTAGATAACCCTAATACATATTGATCAGGTATATAAGCTATACTAGCTAACCCATCAATAGTTACAAAATGGTGTTCACACAAAGACATACATTGTACATCTCTTTCTAATACAAAGGATCCCTTATAATTCATTTTATTTTCGATCCTTGTACATTTAGGAAAGTTATTATAATTCAATCCCCATGTAAGTTCATCAACATACATCTTAGCTAAACGCCTAGGTGTATCTTGAATTGAATCATCATCTAGGTCTAGACCTAATGTTTCTACAAACTCAGTCAAAGCAGGTTCAAGCCTTGCTAACTTATCTTCCCTTGGTACACTTACCAATTCAGTAGTTGGTGTCTCAAGACCAACATCAACCATATGTTCAAATACTTGTTCCCCTAAAAGAGGATCACACTTCTCACGATTAATCATCGCTTTTCTCCATTAAATTTCTATAATCAAGTATCTGTCTATCCAAATACCACTTAGCTTTTTCAAGATCTTCAATCGCCTTCTCAAGGTTTTCATAACCCTGTTCGTCTTTACGACCGGCACGTATAGCATACTTAACAACATTGCCCCTATGAAAGTTCAAATTAAATTGTTCTATCACATCAATTACTTGCAGATTATCATTTCTATTTTGATAATGCTGTGGATTAATTTTATCAGCCATTTACTATACTCCTCAATCTTTTCATATTATACTTAAAAGTATTCAGAATGTCACGGGAAATTTCTTTCTCGTAAAACTCATCAAACTTAATTTTTGGTTTATAATCTAAACCATGAGCTTCATACTTTGTTCCTTCGAATGCTGCTGCAATAGGATTACTAGTATCAATACTATAAACCCAATCAAAGTCTTTATAAAACTCATATTCAAAAACTCTCCATGTACCTAATAGATGATGCTTGATAGTTTTATCTACAGCTCCATTTTTATCTAGTGCATGAAGGAGATTGACTCTTTCTTGAGCTTGTTGTTCTCCATCGTCCCAAGGTTCTATCCAAGGAAAACAAAATGGGATCCCAATAAACTCAGGCTTAATCTCATCTCTGAAATATTGATAGCACTGGAAGAATTCATCTACTGTGCTACCTTGAACCACCGGCATTGCTCTATCTTTAAAGAAGGGATATTGTTCTAAGAAATTCATTGATCTTTGAACAGTAACGTCCATATCTCCTAACTTATCAGGTAAGATAAAAACATTTGGATTAATTTTTGTAACCCATTCTGCCAAGGTTTCATTAGACATAGACTCGCCTAATTCGTAACAACTATTATCTAATATTTTAAACCCTTTATAATTGGTATAGAAGTCTTCATAAACAGGATCCTCTAATAACTTATGCAATAATACAAACGCACAATCATTATAGTCATCATGTTTATAAAATAATTGTTTAGGAAGCTCTACGCTAATTAATGTGTTATTCATTACGCTACAAAATCATCACCAGGCTGCCATGCGCATCCTGTAAGACCGCCAGCTTGTAATGCTTCAAAAGTTCTAAGAATTTCATCTGCATTTCTACCTGTGTCAAGTTCATTTACTGATACATGCTTAACCTTACTAGCACCATCTAGAATATAAGTAGCTCTTAGGCATACTGTTGCTTCTGGATTAACGACACCAATTTGTCTTGATATATTAAGACCTGTGTCTGCACCCAAACTATGTTTGATAGATCCTATCAATTCGTTTGATTGTTTCCAAGCTAATTTACAGAACTCATTATCACCTGAGATTCCCATAACTCTTGCTTTTCCTGTAAGCTTATCCATATCTGAAATTTCAGTTGGACATATAAAAGTAAAGTCTTTAGGATAGAAGTATATTACTTTCCACTGACCATCTGGTTCGACGGTTTCTTTAACCATCTCGTTGTCTGCATTCACTACATCTATTTCAAAAGAAGGGAATGTCTCACCAACATTTACTATCATTTCTGATCTCCAATTCAGCCTCTAAAGCTGAAACAAATTTAACATGATCTTTTGGTACTTTATTAAACTGAAATCCATATTTTCTTTTATTCAGATCTTTTAATACCATTTCTATATCTTCATCAGATACACAACTTAGATCATTTACATTATCTTTCTCGAAATAGTCTAGACCTGTCACTTTAACATCATCTATAACTCTATCGAATTTCTTTCTGATCGCTTCGTCTTTATAACCGACTCGCGTCATCTTTAGCCAATTAAGCACGCGTTCTACATTTTCTTTAGATCTATAAGTCTCTAGAAAACTAATCACAAACTTAATTTTATTGTCGACATCTTTTATACTACGAGCTCTCACCCTACAAATCTGCCAATCAATACTAAACTTATTCACACTCATATAATATATTATAACACAGAATGTATTATAATGCAACAGGTTTAATCGAAATCTTCTCTTAAAAATATCGCGCTATTTGCACCATGTTCTGATACTTCACATGATATACAATAGCATCTTCCACCTGTTATTCTTTGAACTATTTCATCAGCTTTCTTTAAAGCATGTTCTGCAAACTTCTCACATCCTACTCCATCGAAATATACTACTTCAGCAATGCCTTCAGGCACTAGTGCTTCTATAAGTCCTTTCTTTGGATCCGCAGTATCTAAGACAGTTTTATGATCAAAGCTATCCTTTAACCATTGCTTCAATTCTTTAAGACCGCCAAAATCTACAACCCAGTTTCTTTCATCTAATTCATTGCAACCAAATTCAAACCTAAAGGATAAAGCATATCCATGTAATAAGCTGCAATGAGAATGATCTGCATTAGGTTGTCTAAAGACACATGATAGTCCTTCATGATGTCCATATGTTTTTGTACTCTTATGCATTTATTTCTCCCACCAAAAATCAACCCATCGTTGATCTTCTTTTCTAGAGATTGCTTGATCCCAAAAATCGGGAGTAATCTCTAAGTCCATATTATAGATACATGTAGCAATAGAAATATTTTCTCTGTCTAATGTACCTCCTACATTCGCATCCCAGTCTGCTAGGATACTATTAATTGTTTCTCCGCTATCAATGATATCGTCGACTAACAATATTTTTTGACCTGCATTAATGTCTTGTGCTAACCACTCTAAAGATTCTCTTTCTGAATTGTAATCTCTGAGGGACCAAGATAATGTAGTCAAAGGTAACTTTAACATATATGATAACCTAGTTGCAGGGAAAAGTCCACCCCTACATACACCAACTATTCTATTAAATGGATTACCTAGTGCTAAAATGTTATCACGTATCTTATCGATACCTTCTTCAAACTGTTCGTATGAATATTCAATTTTTTCTTTGCTCATTTTTAAACCAGCTGACCAAGACTATTCGTTCACCTTTTTGAACTTGCGCGACCTCGTGTAGAACATCTCGATCATATATTAATGTTTCACCTACACTTTGTTTCATAACTAATGGAATAATTGGATCGTCTATACAATCATCCCCCTTATTATATCTATTAACGTCTGAGTCATCCTCCCAAGGATAATCATCTTTACGATGAACGCCATATATAATAGTTTCACCACCTTCTTCACATTCTTGAAGAAGAGTTATTAGAGTGTTAGAGACTTCATCTGCATTATCAGCATGTCTTCTAACGAAAGATGGGTGCTTATATCTCATAAAGTAATGAGAGTATACGCCTGTACTATCACCTGCGCCGTTTAAAAGTTTTTCTGATATTGCTTTAAATTCTGGGATGCCTTGAGGTATACCTATCTTATCACAATAGAATAAGTTATAGTATCTTCGAAGCCTAGTAACTTCTAATGATGGTAATAATTCATCTCGTAGATATTTTACTTCATCATCATTAAGAATTGTTGTTTTACTATACTCCAATTAAGTTGCCCCAGAGATAGGTGTGTACCCTGGCACTAACATTATAACCTCTTTTAAAGGCTTCTGCGGCTACATCACCATCTACTAATTTTTGACCTTCTACAGTAGCCCCTACAGGCATTATCCATATTGGCCAATCCACTCCATAGTATCTGAATTTTTCTATTGTCTCATCTAACTCTTCCCAGCATGCAGGTGTTCCGTTCACTACGAACTTCAATTGACCTTTACCTGGAGTTATTATTTGACAGTATTCAGCTACCACTTCTGGTCTGATAGCACGTTTTGTTTTCTCACCTGCTACATTCCATAATTTTGGGCTACAAGAGAAGAATAATTCACCTCCCCAAACGTCTCTGTATTCCATCCAAAATTCTTTAAAATCATCTCTTAAGACTTGTGTTCCATTAGTTTCATATGTTACATATCTAGGAAAGTCTCTTTCCTCTATCCAATATTTCATAACATCCATGCTACACTGTTGTGCATGTTTCATCAAAGGTTCACCACCTGTAAAACACATATGTCTTTCTAACCACTTGCCATCATTATGTTCATTTGTAAATTCAGCTCTAATTCTATCACCTATCTCTTCCGCAGTCTCTTTATGTTGTAGGTGTTTAAATTTTCTAGACCAAGAATAAGAGCTATCACAACCTTTCTCCCATACAGGTAAGTCTGTCATAACCTTTATTTTTTCCATACCCTCAAAGTCTTTATATGGAAGTTCATACGAATCTGGATCCGTTGGATCGTCTTGACCAAATCCATTACATTGTAAATTACATAAGAAAAATCTTAACCATGCTGTAGGACGGCCGGTATAATGTCCTTCACCTTGTATTGAATCAAAGATTTCAGAGTAAGCGTATTGTCTCTGGTTATGTCCTATCGCCGTCATATAATTCTCGTTCTATTTGATGTAACCAATTTATAATTCTGTCGTTTGTTCTATTGGCTTGTTGGTCTTCATCTATTGCCAAACCATAAAATGTGTCTTTATCTATAAGTCCATAAGACTCAGTAAAACTATATCCTGCTGTAGAGGTTGTAGCAATAATGGTTCCTCCATTTTCGATAATAGGTTTAGCTAATAAACCCAAACCGTCAACAAAGTTATCACCATAACCATGTTGATCTCCTAAACCATATATTGCTACTTTCTGTCCAGTGAAGTCTCTTTTCTTGATGTCATCCATCTCACCATTCCAATCTTCACTTAGCTCCCCCAAAACTTCTAGTCTTGGTTCACACCATGTAGGTGCTCCTAATATTAATAGATCCGCTTTCCAATCTTCTGGTATAGTCTCATCTACTCTTACTATTTTAAAATCATCATCCGGCCAAGCTCTTACCCATCGTTCCATTATATCTTCACCGATGAGTTCAGTATATCCGGTCTCCGTACCATATATTAAATTGATCTTCATTTCTTTCTAAATTTACTCTTTCTTTTCTTTGTTGGTCTTGTTGCGTTTCTTAATGTTCTTTTAGCTTTAATCCAACGCTTCTGGAATTTCTCTTGATTAAACCAATTAGCGTTTTGCCAGAATAGCTTACCTTCTAGATGTTCCATCTCATGTTGAAATACTCTAGCTGCCATACCGGCGAATTTTTTTGTAACCATGTTACCATAGGGATCTTGAAACCTGCATCTTATCATTTGTGGTCTTTCTATTTTTACCCAGACACCAGGATAAGATAAACAACCCTCATCTAATATGACGGTCTCTTCAGAGGCATATGTAATCCTAGGATTATAACAAACCATTGGTGGATCTGTTTGCATACAAAATACTTTTAATGGGACTCCAATTTGATTAGCAGCTAATCCAATCCCATTATTCTCTTGCATCGTCTCTATTAACTCCTTTGCGAACTTAATAGGATCCTTTTGAGGATCTTCAAAATTAAAAGCCTCTAGGCCTTTGTCTAGAAGCATGTCGTTTTGATCACCTAATGGTATAATATATTTACCCTTACTCACTGAGCTATCCTCGAAAAGTTTTTATGTTTCTCAAATCTAATTACATTATGGAACTTGTCTAGTAATTGATCTCCCTTATGACTTATTATATAAACATTTGTGTCAGAAATCAACTCATTTATTATTTTTAAGAATTCGTCTGTTCCAGTGGAGTCTAAACTACTATCAAACACTTCATCCATTATTAATAAATTAGTAGATGCACTATTCCTTATCTTGGCTATTGATCTCCATGTAAACAATAATGCTAAGTCAATTCTCATCTTCTCACCTTCACTAAAGGACGCATAAGTAAAATCATCTCTATGTCTAGATCTAATTGTTTCATTAAAGGCTTCGTCTAATTCAAATTGAACAAAGAAGTCCATTGAAGCAAGATACTTATTAATAAGTTTGTTCATTATAGGAATGTATTGTTTTATAATTCTAGTCTTAATTCCCGTGTCTCTTAATATCATTGACACTACATTTAATGTTTCTTTGCGGTGGGAAGTTTCTTCTTTGATTTCCATCTGCTTTAACAGACTTGATTTAAAGCTATCTAATTTTTTATATTCTTTTTGTCTAGAACCTTTAACATCACTTAACGAAATATTTTCTTCATGAAGAAGTTTTAATTGATCCATATTAGTTTTTATCTTCCAATTGTTTTCAGATATAATATTCTGAATCTTAGTTATTTCTTCATTGGTCTTTTCTATTTCTAATATCTTTTCTAATGTTAATTGTACTTCTGTGTTTAAAGTTTCTTTGCCAGTAATAGTTTCTTGTAATTTTGTTCTGCTTTTAGTTACTTCACATTCTTTTAGTTCAGGATCCAAGTCTTGTTTACATACAGGACAGTTGTCGTGATCATCATAAAATTTAATATGCTCTTCTAAATCAGATATCTTATTTGATAGTTTACCACCCAGCTTTTGTAATTCACTATATCTTGTTTTTTGTTTATTAATATCTTTAACTATCTTTTGAAGCCCTGTTATCTTTTCTGAATTTTCTTGAATGATCTCATTATAAGTATTCGTCTCTCCATTCAGAACATCGATTTTCCTGTTGTTTAAATCGACCTTAGACGCGTTGTCTGCTTCTAATTCTGTTATATGGTCCTCTACTATTACTATCTTATCATTAAGCGATCTAACCTCAAATTCTGCTTCCTGAACATCCTGTTGAACAGCTGTAACCTTATCCTTTAATAATAAATTCATAACAGAGAATATTTGTAAGTCTAATAAGTCTTCTATAATTTCTCTTCTACTCTTAGCATCCATTTGCATAAATGGTACAAACGTTGTGGATCCTAATACAACAACTTGACTAAATGCCTTATGAGATAATTTAAGAACATGCTTCTCTAAAAACTCTTGATAGTCTCTAACACTTGCATCTTGATTAATCATCTTATCGTCTTTCCAAACTTCAAAGTAATTTGGTTTAACACCTCTTACTACTTTATAGGTTTGACCTTTAACATCAAATATAACTTCTACTACTAATCCTTTACGATTAATACTATTAACTAATTGTTGTTTATTAATACGTCTAAACGCTTTACCATATAAGGCAAACGATAACGCATCTAAGAAGGTAGACTTACCTGCACCATTATCCCCAATAACCAACGTTGATGGGTTAGATTCTAAATCTAATTCTGTAAATGAATTTCCTGTGGATAGAAAGTTCTTCCACTTCAAACTTTTAAATGTAATCATTAACTAATTTGTAACGCTTCACTATAAAGATCGTGAACCTCTTTTGTTACTTCCTCTTTATTAGCAGCAATTTCTAACCCTGTAATATAATTATTTAAAATTGTTAGGGTGTCTTCGGCTTCTGCTATAACATCATCATCATCTTCTAAATCCAAATTCAAGTGATCTTCTACTACTTGTAAGTGAATTGGATTTGCTCTTTCTAATCTCTCAATAAACATATCAAACCAATAGGGGTTTGTTTTGTTCTTGATTATTAATTTAATAAAACAATTGGAATATTGATCCATGTCTTGTTCTATAATATCAGTTACTACTGCGTCTTTATCATTATACCATATCTTCTTGAACATTCTATTAGGGTTCTTAATGAACTCTAGTTCTCTTGTTTCAGTATCGTATACATGAAATCCTTTATCATCATCTGCGTCATTCCATGTCATCTCATATGGAGTTCCTAAATAATGAACGTTGCCTGTTGTAGATTTTGTATGATAGTGTCCTGTGCATACAACATCAAATTTCTTTAACCAATCATCTTTAATGCCATGATAATGTAATACCTGGCCTTTATACATGCAATAACCTTCTAGTTCTAAATGACCAAACAATACTTGGCAGTTAGTAGTCCTAGCTGCATTAAATATTTCTTCTTCATTCTCACCACATATCCAAGGTATCATTAGAATCCCATTCCATTCTTTAGCTTCATTATATACTATAATATTTTCATATGACTCTGCTAAGAGATTCATACTATTAATTTCTAAAGTATTTTTATAGAATGCATCATGATTACCTACTAATGCATGTAGGGTTATATTGCGTTCTCTAAGAGGTTCAAAGAACATCTTTTTAGCTCTATCCAAAGAATAGAAATTAATAAACTTTCTTCTATCAAATGTATCACCTAAATCAACAACGGTATCAATACCATGTTCATCTAAGTAAGGGAAGAATTCTTCCTTAAAGAATCTCTCTTGAAAGTCAGCTACTCTTTGGTTGTCATTTCTTACACCGAAGTGTAAATCAGTTACTAGTGCTATCTTCATTTAGTCTCCGGACGGTTATAGAATTTTTCTAAACCTTTAGCTTCAGCTTTCTTAGCTTCACGCTTAGCCTTTCTATCCGCTATCTTTTGCTCAAAGTTACCCACAAAATCTTTCATATAGTCTGTGTGTAAATTAATTTTAATTTCACCTTGTTTCTTTTCACCACCAGCACTTTCATGTGCATCGGATAATTCATCATGTACAACACTTTGCTCTAGAGCTTTGTGCTTGATGTACAATTGTCTTTTTTCTCTTTCTATTCGTCTGAGAAATGCATAATATATTATTTGAGTAAAATACGCGAACGGATTTGTTGACTTGTCCGGATTGAAGTTGTTCAAATAATTAATACAGTTTTCTATTCCATCACCTACCATTTCTTCTCTAAACATATAGTTTGCGAAGTTAGGTTTATAGGATAGTCTGTTTGCTATTTGTAATAGGCACTCACCAATATAATTTGGTATTGGTGGTATTGGTTTGTTTGCCTTCTCTGCTTTTGTTCGATCCTTTTTATATTGGACCAAGACTGCATATAGTCTTTTATTATCTACGTAATGTTTTCCCATTAGTGTATTTGGTTATTGGAGATAGCTGTTCTTTCTAACCACGCAGTAAGCTCTTCTAAATTTTCTCTAGCTGCTTCCTCTGTTGGTTTTCTAAACACTCTCTGCTTGAACCACTCCTTACAAAATTTGTTATACTGTTCTCTTAAATCATTTTCCATATCAGAATGAATGCTTACAATCTTGTCTTTACTAATGTTTGAGATTATTGGATTTCCTTTTACAAAAGGACAGTACATACCTTTAAAATAATATCTTTGTTCTACATATAATTCGAGAGAGGTATTATCTACTCCCAATTCAACGGCATTGTGAAGCTGGACAGTGTTATCATCTTCTCCAGACACTTCACCTAGAATTATTGTTTTATCTGTTAGTTTAAAATATTTAAATTCCATTTAGTTTAACCTGGTATATTTTGTAATCAAATTTTTCATCATTATAATATTTCACACGCTCTGCAAAGTGTTTAAGAGTAAAATTCTTATGCGCTTTGTGTTGCAGATCATCTGCTATATCAAATAAGGTAGCCTTTGATTTCCTTTCTGACCTTCTTAGACCTCTACCTATAGATTGTAAAACTCTAATCTTGGACTTACTCGGGGAGGCAAATACCACATTGTCTAGGTTTTTAATATTTATGCCTGTTGCGAACGTACCATAGGAAGCTACTATAATTGCATCAGTATCATTCTCTACCAATCCTCTTATTTCTTCTCTGGTTTTTGCATCAACTTCGCCACTAACAAAAAACACATTTCGATCAACAACCTCTTTTTGTTGCTGTTCTAATATATTATTATACAACACTTTGCCATGCTTTTCAACCAATTGATACAAAACTAATGTGTTGCCGTCTAGTGATAAAACTAAATTATTAATAAAACTATTCCTTGCTTTGGATCCTACAATGTGTTGTAGTTCATCTTGGTATGTTGCTTTCTTTAATAAAGCAGCAGACTCTGCAGGATGTTTTAATACAATACATTTAACTCCAAGCTCCGCAAGGGTTCCCTTTTCTATTAGTTCAGATGTGCTTGTAACCTTTTTAACGGATCCAAACAACCCTTCTAATACTAATTTGTGTGTCTGTGTCTCATCTAATGTTCCTGTAAAACCAAATCTATAAGGACAGTCTATTAACTTAGTCATTATAGTAGTTAAGGATTTAGATTTAAAATTATGTGCTTCATCACCAATAACGCATTTGAATTGGTTGAACCACGGCTTGGGCATCTTATATATAGATTGCCATGTTGATATTACTATTGATTCATCTATAGAGCTACGCCACGACTTGTCTTGGGTTCCATCTATAACTCTTGTTTGTTCTCCGAATCCATAGTCCTTAAAGTCTGTTTGCATTTGATATACTAATGATGTTGTTGGAACTATTACTAATATTTTATTGCCCATCTCTTTCATCATATGGGCTATCATATAAATTATAAGAGACTTACCACTCGCTGTGGGAGATAATAATAAAGCTCTCCTTGTTCTCATTGCATGTGCAAAAGCTTTTAATTGATAATCTCTAGGTGTGAATCCTGTCCCTTCTAATAGTTTAGTAGCATATGATTTGGCTTCTTTTAATGAAAATGATTCATCAGATAGATCATCATCTAGCTCTACAGTGTATTCATAGTTCTTTGCAAACTCTCTTATATAAGGAACTAGACCCGCATATATTAATCCCGTTGCAGGATTAAATAATCTTATTTTACCATCCCAGAATTTATTCCTGACCTGTGGCATGAACCTTGCTCCAGGAACTTCAAATGTAAAGTATTCTTGTAGTTCGTATCCTATACCAGGTTCGCAATAACAACGCACGTGCACGTCATCATACTTCTCTATCGCTATGTTGTCTGACATTAAATTCCAACTTTAAACTTTTCCCAATCAATAGCACTTTTAATATTATACCCTCGGGTGTTTAAAGACCTTATTATATTCTCTAAGAGATCTACCTTTTCTTTAGCGTAAGCTAACTTAAGGTTATAATCTATTACATCTTTATCTGCATCGACATAGTCTTTTAAATCGCCGCGCAAAATTTTAAGTGGGTTTGGTTCCCATCCATGTTCATCTAATTCATACTTATCTAGTGTACCATCATAATATTGATATTTCAACTTTCTAAGTTCTTTCATACTCTCTTCAATCTTACGCATAGCAAGGCGCTCGGTAGAGAAGATCTTAAAATACTTTGAGTGTAATTGTGGTATTTTTAATGATTCCTCACCGAGCTCTGTTCTATCTATATTGCAATCACTTGCCCATGTGTCTAGTATCTCTTCTAAATTCATTTTGTTCTTAAAGTAAAATTCTGTTTTGGTTTATGAGTATCATACCAACAATTAACAGTGTATCTATCACCATTGATTATTTCCATAACCGCATGTGGATAATATTGACCATCAAACATTACTTGACGACCAGCCTTTGGTTTAACAAATAAATCATTAAAGACTAATTCGCCGCCCTCAAAATTTTGATTGAGGAATGTAACACTAGTTAATAAAGTTGTTTCACTAGCTTCATCAGTATGTAACTTCTGATATTGACCTTTGGATCTCTTTACTATCTGGGCCCAATACTCTGCCGTCTTAAAATTAGTATTACTATGACCCGTTATTATATCTAAATATGGGTGCTTCTGTATAGATAATACTTTACTATTAGTTTTAAGCACAACATCTTCGCGCTCAAAAATTTCTATTAAGTGCGAACATTGATCAGGATCTAATACATTATCCCGGATAACTATCTTATCCTTATTAATCATATACTATATTATACGGTATTTTTATGTGGAATGCAACGTATTTTTTATACGTCTATTATATCGAAACGTTCATATGCAAATGTAACTAAACATTCCATATATTCTACGTCTGATTGTCTGAAGTCAAATATGAGGTCTTGAATTGTTGTAGGCCATAAGTTAAGGAAGTTGACCTTTATATTAGAATTAACATTACTATTAGATATCATAAGAGTGGCATCACTCATTAAACTATCATCACCAGAAGCATTAAACCCAGTTCTCCTTTGATCCTTATCTGCTAGAGTTTTATATTGTTCGAATTTCTCTGGGAAACCTAAAGCCATCATCCAATTATAGAGTTCAAGATAGTTTTTCATATCTTCATCTAAACGGAATGTTAATTGAAGTTCTCCAAATTCTAAATGATCTCCAGGCTCCGGTAATTTAATAAAGGGAGTAGGAACATCAAATCTACCAATAGCAATATTAGGTAGAGTACATTGTTGTACAAAGAAGTTAACGTTAGGTAATTTCTTAACAGTAAAGCTAAACTTTAAAGGGGATAAGAAATTAACGTTTTTAGGTTGTTGAGTTATTGCTGCCATATTATTATTTATATTACTTCCCGCATCTACATAGATTATTATAATAAAACGTTATATAGATGTCAACATAAAAAGGGAGATTTCTCTCCCTTTCTGATCTTATGATTATACCTGTGAGGTAACAAATTCATTTAGCTCTTTTGCAATTGCAATAACATCTGTAACAACAATGTCTCTACTTGGTAGAGGTTTTTTGTCGTTAGGAAAGTTATCGTTATGCATATAAACCGCATCGAACTCACGTTGAATGTTTCCTTCAACAAGTCCTTGTGCTTGGTTTAATAGATCGGCACGTATTTCGTACCCAGATTTTCCGGCTGTAGTTGCCATAGTATTCTCCTGTATGTGTGTGTATGGTTCGACCTCATGTCTTACCTAATAATATTTATAAGGCAAAAAAAAGAGCTCCGAAGAGCTCTTTTTAAACCTAAAAGGTTTGGCTTACATGATGTTGTTAACTAGAACTCTTCTGTAATATACATTAGAATCTTTAGTTAATGCACCAAGACCAGCTGTAGCACCTTCCGCAAATGGGTTTGCAACAACGCCGTAACGTGTTTTAAATCCGATTTTTGGTTGGAAAGTATTCTCGCCAACGGCTCTAACCATTTGTAGAGGTACGTATGGGCAATAGAATAAACCAGCATCAAACGCACTAGAACCTTTATACCCTAAAGTATAGTAGTTTCCAGTAGTGTATGGGTCAATGTAAACTCTATATCTACCGTTAAGAACACCAGCAAAAGTATTACCTGTGTCATCAACTTGTAGGTTATTAGAGTTAAGTGCAGGTGCATAATCCAACACGCCAGCCATTTGAAGAGCAGAAGCAACATCACTAGATGTGATTAATACGTTACCCTTTCCTCTTCTTGTGTCTTTTGCGATCTGGTTAGCATCTCTTTCAATCTGGAACATTAATCCTTTGAATTTCTCAACGGACCATCTTCCATTTGAATCAACGTCTAAGTCAAAAGTACCAGCAGTTGTGGTATCATCTTGAGCACCTTGCTTAGCAACTACGTTAATAGTTCTAATTATCTCTCTGTTGATTTCCGCTAGGATCTCAGTAGATAAGATATTTGCAAGCTCAGTTTCAGCATCTAGACCATGAATTGCTTTAAGGTCTTGTGCTAATTCCATTGTGTACTCGGCTTTTAAAGCTCTTGAACCAGCAGTTACAGAGACTTTCTCGATTGAAAAAGCCATTTCAGGGAATGCAACGTTAGATGCATGACCTAATGCTTCAGCTTGGTTAGTAGGCATTCCGTCTCCGAAGTTATATGATCCAGCTTCAGCATTGTTTGCTGATACAGGAACGCTTCCGACGTGCTTGTCACCAAGTGTGTTAGCATTTGCAACAACTGAAGAGAATGAAGTATTAGCTTCATTATAAAATGCTTCAGTAGCTGAGTTACTTTGGTTTGAGTACTTGCTTCTCATAGCGAAAATTAAGCCAGTTGGGCCTGACATAGGTTGAACACCACACATGTCATAAGCAACTAGATTAGGCATCGCTCTTCGTACTAAGCTGATTAGTACAGGATCATAATTATCTACGTCATTACCAGTAGCGTTAGTAGGCGTATGAGTCGCCTCGCTTAATAGTGATTGACTAGAGAAAGTAGACCCTTCTCTGAGACTAATCTCAGTATTTTCTAGAAGTTGAGCAGTCACGGCACGTTTATGTGAATCACCAATAGATGGTAAATCTTCGTGCTCTAGTATTGGCTGCCACTTCTCAACTAATTGTGAATTAAGGTTCATTATAGCTCTCCTAAATATTCCTTATCAATTATTTTTTAATTGTACGAGTTATCGCACTAGCATATCTTTCCATCGACGGATCGATTGCAGCCTTCTCTTCTGCCTCTTCTAGCGGCTCGTCATTTTCCTGAAATACATCAGGTGATTCGCTTTTTGAAGCAAAGTAGTTTTCCTTGATTACATCTAGCTTCTTGCTAAAATCCTCAAGATCATCATATTCAATACCTTCAGCTAGTGAAGATAATTTTTCTCTTTCAGTCAATGTTAAACCTTCGCCGGACTCGGCAACGATTGCACTAACTTTCAGATCGTCAATTTCTTTTTGAAGCTCGATCTTTTCCTTTACGGATTCGTTAAGATCGGATTCAAGTTGTTCTGTTTTTTCGATAGCTTCAGCAGCTAAGTCAACTTTCTCTTCCGGTAGGTCGATATAGTTTTCTTCAAACAATGATTTAATACCATTCATGAAGTTCTCAGCAACTTCTACTTTAAATGAAGACTCGATTGCGACTTCATTTTCCTTAGCCCACTCTTCAGCAGCATAAGTAACGTATTCATCGATTTTCTTTCCAGATTCTTCGACGAAAGTATTTTTAGCTTCTTCAAGCTTTTCGGCGTACTCTTCTTCGAGTCTTGAAATTTCTACACCTGCTTTAGCGTTAACTGCTGCTGTGTAAATTGTTTCAGCTCTCTCTTTAAGATCCGCATCAAATTCTTCACCACCGAATATTTCATCAATGTCTTCTTTCATACCTTTCGGTGTGATAGACATTTTATTCTTAGCTGAATTATCTGGAGCAGACTTGCCGAAGATGACGTTATATGCGTCGCCGACTTCACCACCGCTAAAGCTGTTAAGCTTTTGTACGATAGCTGAAATCTGACCAGCTCTGCTGAGCGTAGGAACGGCTTTATCACCTTGTTCTTTATCAGCAGGTCTCTTATTGCTCTTAGTAGCAATCGGATCAGCGACCATAGAAGCATCACCAGTCGCCTTGAACTCGTCAAGTTGTACGTCTTCTTGGTTCACTTCCAATTCTTTTTCAGACATTTGAGACTCCTCTGTTATATCTTTAAATTGTATTTTGTATTATTTATAAGAACAGAACTATTTACTTTAAGGATTTAAGGAAACGGTCGAACAATTCAATCTTCCTTTCCATTAATTCCCTACTACTCTTCTTACCAGTATCTAGTATATCTTCAACTATTTCTATAGTTTGTTTAGACCAACTACCGTTTTCAGAATCATAGATCCATTCACACCCTTCCATTACACCCTTGACGAAAGCGTCAGGAGCTGACGGATCCGCAACAATATCAGCTGCGGTTGCCAACATGAAGTCATCTTGGACTTCCATGATGTTCTTATTCGCTTTGAGGGATCCCATCCCTCTTGAAGACACACCTAACTGTGCACCTTCTTTCATAAGGTTCTTTACAATAGAACCGTATGGGGTATCCATAACTTTAGCTCTTCCAATATAATTGTTGCCTTCTTCTTTCAAAGACTGTATCATATGGGAAACTCTTTCTAAGTTAATTGTCGGACCTTGTGGATGTCCTAATTCGCCGTAAGCCCGATTCTTATTGATATGTTCTTTATTATATCTATCAATTTCTTTTTCCATAACATGTTTAGGATAAATCCTATTGTTACGGTTTTTCTGTTCGGTCTGTATAAAAACACCTTCGATGAAAAAATCTTTTTCACCAGTCTTTTTATTTTCTTCAGTAACGTATTCTACGCTACCGTCTAATACTTCGGCTATTAGTTTCATATTACTGTCCGTACCCTACAGGAGTAAATTTTCCTGCTGTTGCGTAAATCTTATCGTCGGTGGCTTTCTCAAAGTAAGAAACGCCTGCTGCGACAGTAGTATTACCAATTGCAGTATTAGCACTATCAACTAATGTAATAGTTGCTGCTGCAGTATGATAATGTTTAACTACTTTTGCATTACTGATTGTACTAGCGTTAGCTAAATCAGCGCCGGCTGCGACTTCATTACCCTTTAGAATAATGATCTTCATTCGCCACCTCTCATTTGAATTGCGAAGTCTACCATCTTAAGAAAGTCTTCTTGGTTTGCTTCGATCTTATCTTCAAATTGTTGTTTGTTATTATCGTTTAAAAATTCCATAACATCAATAACAGCGCTTGCTGTTTGTGAGTCTACTTCGATTGTAGTATCATCGTTTAATGTTATTTCAGCATCTTCACCTGATTCGGCGATTGCTTTAAGTTGTTCCATAACCCCTTCAACAACTTCATTCTCTTCCATAAGGATCTTTTCTATTTCAGCATTAACATGTTCGTATGCTGTGATTTCTTCCTCATGAGATAAACCTGCTTTCTTAGATTTATCCTTTTTAATTTTATCAGCTTTGAATTGGTTTTTTGCATCGACAGGATAATCTTTTATATTAACATTATCTGTATGTGCTTTTTTGAATTGTACTTCACCTTCAGCTTCTTCGCGACCATGGTGAGGAGCATCTAATGCAGCTTCTTGCCACATTCCTAAGATATCTTTTAACATTTTAGCCATTGTTATTTTCCTCTGGTTCTTCTATTTCTTCAGCTTCTTCTGCTTCTGGTTCTTCAACCTCTACGTCGTCTGAAGGTTCTTGTTCTTCTGGTTCTTCGACTTCTTCGGGTGCGTCACCATCCGGCATACCTTCTGGATTCTCCCCGCTTTCATCAGTTTGTGGAATTTCTTCCCCTGGCTCTTCGCCCGTTTCATTATCATCTTCATTTGCTTCCCCTTGTTGTTCGATGTCGTCAAGCGCTGCTTGAATTTCATCTTCTGTAGGTTCTGCTTCTAAAGACTCATCGCTTTCATTATCAACGTCAACAGGTTCTTCCGCTTCTACTGGTTCTTCTGGAACCATCTCAGGATCAAATAATCCTTTCATAAAAGTTTCTTTCTTACCGCCAATTAAATTGGCAACCTTTTGAACCATTACTTGATCAAAAGCTTTTTGAACACCTACGGGTTTATCCCCGATCGCGTTCTGAATCATGTCATCAACACTAAATTCTGGTTCTGGCATTATATCTCTCCATTATATTTATATTTATCTAACCTTTACGGCTGGTTTTTTTCAACTCACTGTTTAGTTGTTCTTGTTCAGGCTCTGGATTCGCGCCCGGTTGAGCGACATAACCAGGTCTGGTAGCTAATGCATTCCAAGGTGCATCTGGTCTTGAACCACCACCTGGACCGAAGTCATCACTGTCTTCTCTTTCAGCATCCATCTCTGATTGCATGTCCTTAATTTCTTGTTCATTCTGTTTAAGAACATTACGTTTAATCCAATCCTTGGAATAATAAACACCGACACTGTTTTCAATGTCATTTAGTGTTTGTAATCTTTCTCTTACGACCTCTGAGTTCTTTAATTCTGCGAAGTGATTATCTTCAACATAATCGTATTTAATGCTTTGTGCCATTTCATGCCATTCATCAATTGTACAAATGCCTTTAAATACTAGTTGTTTCTCTAAGCAACTATCAAACAACTGAGAGAATCTAAGTCTTAATCTTCTTATAAACTTATTAAATTTAAGTTCATCTCTAGATATTTCTGAAGCTCTACCTAAGGTAAATCCTGCTTCTGGTTCTAATCTAGATACGGGAACATTTAAAGATCTGAATAATTTCTTTTTAAAGTATTCAATATCTTCCATTTCTCCTAAGTTCTGTCCGCCCGGTAATGTAGTAATTTCAGTACCTCTACCACCTTCTCTTCGTGGTAACCAAAAATCTTCCATCATAGTCATGAACTTTCTATCGTCTCTTATTTCACCAGATGCTGCATCGTAGACTAATCTATTTTTATGTTTAGTCATCATATCACGTAGATACTGTTCTGCTTTCATCTTAGGTAAATTACCTACATCGATGTAGAATATTCTTCTTTCAGGTGCTCTAGATATCCTATAGATAACTGAAGCATCTTCTAATACTTGTAGCTGGTTTAATGGTTTGATTGCTTTATGTAAATGGCTAACTACCATTTTATTATTTTCATCTGTTAATCCAGATGTAACGTGGACGATAGAATCTTTAGCAATCTTTAAGCCCATTGCGCCGCCACCAGCAGCTATTGGATCAGGTGTCATAGATGATTTACTATGAAACCCTTTGTCGTTATATACATAAAACTCTTTAGTGACTTTCTGATGTATAACGTTATTTCTATCTCTTTGTTTTTTAACCTCACGGACCTTTCTAATCTTCCGTGGATCCACGTATCTTAATTCCTTAATACCATGTTCTGGTGCGTTCTCATCTATGATAGCATGAAAGTAGAGTCTACCATCTACATACCATTTTCTGAAAATTTCATAACCGAGTTTGTTAATATTAAGAAGTGACGTAATGTTTTCGAATTCTGCCATGATGGCTTTCTTAACATTCGCTGTGATCTTTACATTATCTAAATTGATATCTACTACTTTTTCTGTAGGATCTGAAACGATTGTTTCATTAACGATATCATCGATAGCATGCTCACATTCAGGCTGCATGCCCATCTTTCTATAACGAGTAACAAGTTCGGCTTCGTTTTTTGCTGTTCCTTCGAGGTCAACATACGTTCCATACGCACCGCCCGTAGCTGAAACCTGTAAGGCTCCATCGTCTTGTTGGGGTGCTGCAAATGAAACTTCCTTAGCGTTTGAGTCGCTTTCGGATTTCCTTTTGATCTCGAAACCAAAAAGTTCTGCCATTTATTTCTCCATGTCAAAAATGAAGAGGGATAGGACCATCCTTATCCCTCTTTCAATTATATTTATGTACCTGCGTTACCAGTAGCACCAGACACTGTCCAATAATCGTATTGGAAAATGCATTGGAACTCTTGAATCTGATCAACTGCTTCCCAGTTTAAATCGATTTCCGCAAGCTCTGCAGGATATATTCCTACAAATTTGTATTCTCTAATCGGAACACCAGTTTTACTAAATTGTGTGACAGTAGCATCTTTCTTATAACCGTCTGGTCCAGCTGAGCCGAATCCTCTAGTATTTTCTGCATGCTTGTTTATTTCTCCCATCCACTCTTCTAAAGAGTTTCTGATTAGAAAGTCTTCATCATTGATGACTGTTACTTGCCAAGGGGCGAATAATCTATCACCAGCGATCTTCATCTTTCTACCGAAATAAGGTACTTCTATCACGCCTAAGGTTGATGCAGGAATTTGCGTAGCTTTAACCAAGAAAGGTACTTTTAAGTCACCAGCTGAATTAGCTGGGTTATTAATTCTTACTTGGAATAAGGAGTTCCTAGCACCGCCTAAAGTAAGCTGTGATCTGATTTCATTTACATTAAATGCCATTTCTTACTCCTTAAAATTTACCTACGACTTCAGAAAACTCAACGCCTGATCTAACAGCCACGAAGTTTAACTGAATGAAGTTAATTGATCTTGCTGGTTTAACATATATGTCTCCAACAAATTCGTTTCTATCAATGACTTCGCCTGTGTTATTTGATTCGTCACAAACAACTCTAAAGTCTTGAATTCCTCTTCTTCCTTGAACATCTCTTAAGAAAGGTTCTACTAAGTTAACAAACTGTGCTCTTGTAAACTCATCATTGAATTCAAACAATGTGAATTTAGCAGCAGTACTAATTGCTTTCTCAAGTACGATGAATAAACGTCTTACGTTGATTCTATCAAATGCACTTGGTTTAGCAAGTAATGTTTTGTCACCATATAGAATTGTTCCTTGTCCTGGAAATGATACAACTGGGTTAACGCCTGCTTTATAAAGAATGTCTCTATATGCTTGACGTGGGTTATAAGAAAGTTTAACAACGTTCTTAATTTGACCTCTGTTGAATCCACCTGGTGAGAACCAAGGATCCCTATCAGAATCAGTTCTAGCTACTAGACCTGCTGAATCACCATTCAATGGAATGTATCTATATACGTCATTATACTTGTCGTATTGATACTTATAACCACTATCTAGAACAGCGTAAGAGCTTGATCTAGATGAGTTTCTGAATGCTACAACATTGTCTGCTGCATCTGATGCTGATGTTACACCAACTGTATCTGCTTTTTCTGGAGATCCAAATACAACACAATCCATTCTCTTAGATGTTATATTATCTACGATGTAGTTGAATAGGCCTTCACCATTAGTGCCGCCTTTTGCTCTTCCCTGCATAACTAGGGAAACATCTACGTCTGTAGCATCTGCGAATAAATCATATCCTTTTGCTAGATCTGCCAAGCTGATTGCGCTTTCATTGTTACCACTTACACCACCGCCCATAGAATATCTATAAGGTAATGCTGTTGCTAACGCTGCTGAAGCACTTGCAGTTGTTGAATAGCTTCCTGCTGGATGGTTAATGAAATAACACCAACTGGATGACTGATTAATTTTATCGTAATAATAATTAGAATCTCCAGACTCAGTCTTCGCGTCTGTTGCTCTAGACATGCTAGGCCATGATTCTAATATTGTTTCAGGTATTCCTGAAATTGTTCCGTCTTCATCTACGATAACAATATGAAGTTCATCACCAGCGCCGCTTCTGTCAGAGACATAGTCAGTTGTGCCAGGTGCTGAATCGAAAGACTCGAAATATTTCCAACGTCTTTGGATTGTACCCATATTAATATCTTCAGATAAAGTATATCTGTTCTTTAAGCTAATGTTTCTGCTTACGTTAAATACGCTTGAACCTGTGTCTGCGTATGAATCAGCTCCGCTTGCTGCAATAGCGCTTACTTCTAATGATTGTTCACCGATAGAAGAATTTCCAACCTTGATAAGATCGCCGACTTGTAAATCTGCAACTACGTTATCAGCTAAAGTACTAAGTGCAGTATTGGTAATACTTGAATCTGTAGCTCTTAATACCAATGTAGCTGTATTAGAACCAATTGTAAATGCTAAATGAGTATTAGCATCTGCTGGGTCTAATGAAGCATTATTGGAAGTACCGCCACCCCAAGCTGGATCAACGTTACTAGAGAAAGCAGCTGGAGTATCACATACTTCAACTCTTAAACTATTACCGTCTGTACCAGCATATTTTGCTGCTACAATCCAGTTAGCATTGGCAGTTACACCATTAGATTCAAAAAGGTCTTGGTTCTTAATTAAAACACCATCTGTGTTTCCACCCGAAGATGTAACACCGGTAGCATTTAAAGCACCTGAAGACGCAGTTCTTACCACATACAACTTATTACCATAAGCTAAAAAATTAGCCGCAGTAAAGAAAGTCTCTGCGTTATCGGAGGTAGGTTTACCGAATCGTGATACTAATGTTGTTTCGCTATCGACTAATACTCGTTGTTCTACTGGACCCCAATTGAACACACCAGCAATGGCGCCCTCAGTCGTAGAGACCGCAGGGACAACGGTTGTTAAGTCTATTTCGCTAACATTAACACCAGGACTAACTTGAAATCCCATTTTTTGTCTCCTTTATAAATGTCATATAAACTGTTTGGATATATTTATAAGACTACTGTTCTTAATATTACCAACTGCCTTCTTGGGCATATCCTTCAGGTAATTCTTCAACACCGTCATTAACAAATCCAAACGGGATCATATCATCTTCTACAATTTTCGCGTTCTGATCCTGTATATGCTTTCTTATGTCTGAGCTTATAAGCTCTTTATAGTAGTCTTGAACACAAAGCCAACCATATAATACTAAACACATGACTAAATCGTCATGGTTCCCACCTTCGGCTTCGTAAGACTCCCCCTTTTGTACAAAGTGTGTTAATTCTTCTAGCACCTTGTAATCATTAATAATAAGCTGATCTTTCTCAATAATTGTTTTTAGATGTAAACAACCATTACGTTTTACTTGTTTAGTTGTTCTAACTCCAAGATATTGTTGGCCTACACCCCCAAATCCAGAAGATAACACCTGACCAGCTCTTCCTCTAGCAGCAGACATTAATACATTATCTACTTCTAATTCGGAATGTAGTGACTCTGCCACTGCCATTCCAATATCATTTGACTCTACTAAAACAAACGCTTCGTTGTATGATTTAGCAAATCCTTGTATAACTTGTGGATACTGCATTGGTGATATTTCATTATTCTGATAACAACATACTACCTTATGTGGTAACTCTGTTGCATCTATTACTGCAAATGCAGAATAATCTTGATTAACACCTCTAGAAGTATCAACAACTATAGTATATATATGTTTTGGCTTCGGTTCATCATACACTCTAACATGCTCATTCTGAGTAACAGGTTTCTCATAAACCAGCCTTTTTAATACACTAGGACTAATTAACGTATTAGTCGATCCTATAAATTCACATTCAAACTCTTGTCTGAACTGTTCTTCACTTGTATTTCTTATAGTCTGTTCTTGCCATTCCTTATCTCTACCAGGAACATCTGACCAATGAACATCTATTCTTTTATATTCGTTTAAGTTTTCTTCACTATCATGCCATAGTTTATAAAACAAATTTAAACCATTAGGCGTAGATGTGATTAATACCTTTGATGATTGACCAGAAGATATCGTAGGATATACAGAAGCAAAGAATTCTTCTTGTACATGTGTAGGGACAAAAGCAAACTCATCTAAGTATATTAGGTTAAATGATCCACCCCTAATAGACGATGCTGATGTAGAAGCTGCTAGGATCTTAGATCCATTCTCTAACTCTACATTACCTTTGTTCCACTCTACTATACCTAGTTGTAACCATCGCGGTAAGTGTTCGTATGCCAACTGTATACGTCCAAGAATATCTCGCGATTGTGAGCTCTTATGCGCGAGTATAGCTATGTTAAAGCTCTCTGTGAACATCATATACCAAAGTAAGACTGCACATATAGTAGTTGTCTTACCGGTCTGTCTAGGCATTTTACATATGACAAACCTTTCGTCTTTGACTAATTCTATTATTTCTTTTTGAAAATCATAAGGCTCAAATTTTATTAAGCCCTCATCAATGTTGACAATATTAATATACTCTTGTATAAAATAAAGAGGATCCTGTGAACACTTAACAAACTCTTCTACCTGCTCCGGAGTAAACTCCTGTGGTATATTAGCTCGTTTTAAATTAGGATTACCTAGATAATTCTCTTTAATTTGTTGTGCTGTCGACATTTTTTATTTGCTTCTTGATTAATTTTTGGAGCTCGCCGGTAGATCCAACGAACAAAGTATTATTAACTGTGTTGGGTCCTTTACCAGATTCATTTGTTATATCTTGTTTCTTCTTAGTTAAATCCATTAAGGTCATATTGGCGTCAGCCAATACTTTAACTAATGTTGCTACTACTTCAAATGCTCTGGGGTGTTGACTTGCTTGCGCTACTTGCAATAATTCTTCGAGCGCATGACTTCCTTGTTCTACAACTTGGTATAAATTACCACGTGCATATTCAAAGTCATTGTCTATTTTAGAGTCCTTTACTATATCTTTTGCTTTTGATATATCTTGTTCTAAAGGATCTAGTTCAAGAAACTTACCAATTTTATCATCCATTTTCTACCGTCTTCTCACTTATATAACCAAAATTATCATTGGCGTTAATACTATTAGTATTTATACTAACACTAGAATTACTTGTAGGATTGCCATTTGCATCTAGACCTGGTTTGATAACCACCTTAGATGATGGATCGGATCCGTCTAAAGTAAATGCACCATTCGCTGTTGTATCAACAAAGAATTGTGTATTAGCAGATCTAATTAATCCGCCTTGATCAGATACTCTACCAAATATATATCCTTTAACAATAAAGTCTAAAGTATGTATTAATGCTCTTCGCGTTTCCATATCACCTTCATATGTGTCTTCAGACGTTAATGATTGAAATACAACTGGTATATCCATCTTAACATCAAAGTCATCTAATAACTTTAATGTCGCAGTATACTCAGGTGTAAAGAATGGTAATATTTGTTCTAATATTCTAACTCCATCTTCTGCGTTCTTAACCGCAATTGATAATTGAAAGTTAATATCAAAAGGTGTTGGAGTGAATGTTGATTTAAATCTATGTGTGTCGTCTGACTTAACTTGATATAATTTTCTAGCTGGGTTCAATCTTCTTTCAGGTGCATATTGCATGTTAGACATTTCAAATGACATTCTAGGTAATTGTACTGCTACTTGTCTATCGAGGTTAGGATCTACATTAAGTCTTTCTATGAAGCTTTGCCTTGGCCCATATGATATAGGCACACGAATATTCTGTATGGTATCACCTGAACCATCTACTCTATCAATTTCTATTTGATTAAATAGGGTTCCAAAGTATATAACATACTTACGAATAACTCCGTTGTAAAACTTCTGTCCGAACATTAGGAATAAGCCTCAATATGTTCTTTTAAATCTTTAACTGTTTTTATTGTTTCTGCTTCATCATCAGATATTTCTATATCAAATTCTTCTTCTATAGACATTACTAATTCAACAATGTCCAATGAGTCCGCACCTAAATCTTCCATAAAGTTAGATTCGTCTTTAATTGCATCTTCGCTAATGCCAAGCTGCTCTGCTAATATTTTTTCTATCATTAAAATGTTCCCTCACTAAACGGATTTATTTCTGAGAAGTCTATGAATCCAGATCCACCGCTTTGGAAGAAATCTGAATCATCATCCTTATCTACTAATCGTTTAGAATAATTATCATTAATTAAATATGTGCCATTCTCCATTGCGATAATGGCTCCTGTCTCTGTTGCTAATTGCGCTTTAGTTATTTGATAAGATTGAGATTCATCTACTTCAATATTATCAATTAATTCTAATCCTGTATCTAATCTCTCATCACTATATTCGAATCTTTCTAGGGTCATATCATAAGTATATAAATCCCCTAATTGATAGAATAGTGCATCATGGACTACATACTTGATTTCAAATAAAGCACCTATTGCTGACGGTAAGGATCCTTTAATCCAAGGAAGATAAACTAAATCACCTTCTCTTGGTCTTGTTATTGAAGTATCCCATTCTGTTACTTCTTCACCAAATCTTCTTCTAGAGATAGACATTGTTATCTGATCTCTAATTTCTAAACCAAATCTAGATAAGAAATCACCTTCACCAGAGAACCCTTCAACATCCTTAATATACATCTCTAACGGATATGCACCCGCAAACTGTGAAATAGTATCTTCGGAAAATAGGTTGTCTTGATTAACTACCGTTCTAGGTAGGAAGAAGGCTTCTTGGCCATATATGCCTATAGCCTCAATAATGAGATCGTCTATTAAACGAGTCTCACCACTAGCTTGATAGTTTTGAAAGTAGTTGCTTCTGGCCATGCTTTATCATCCTATCATATCTGTTACAGGTAAGCTATAGGATACAAGCATCTCCTCTTCTAACTTTGCAATTTCTTGCAATGCATCATCCTGTATTTTAGTACCATTAAATTGTACACCACCTGGCAATTGAAGACCTTCAAACTTTGATAGATTAGATCCCCATTGAAATTTTATTTTAGCAGTTGCATAATTCTGCAACCATCTGTCTTTCCATACATCTGTATAAGTATCAGGATCTACTATTTGATAACACTCAGCAATAATCTTTTCGCCTGCTTGCATCTTATCCCAATCCATATCAACATATAGTTTATTAATATGTCTATTATATCTAATTGGTTGTCTACCAACTAATATTTCTTCTATAAATCTAATATGCATCATATTAGTATAATATGTTACTAATGATTGATTAAAAGAAGTTAAATCATATAGATCGTTTAATGCGATCTGATATCTAATATTGAATAAATTATTTGTAGAAAGAGCATCACCAATATCAAATATTCTAACAGCACCAATAATATTTTCTGGTACAGTTAAATATTTGTTTGCAATATCATCATCTGTAATTGTCCATTTATAGAAAGTTCTTTCGGATCCATCAAAGTGATAGTCCCAATAAAAAGATAAAGCTTCGTCTATTCTATCTTCTGATTGATCATCCTCTACGTTAATTTCAATAACTGGATAACCAAGCTTCCTTAAACAATATTCTTTAAAAGCTGTTCTACTCGCGGGAAGCGCCATTAATTACCCCCATACAACCGTGCCACTTGAATTGTAAACCTTAAATACTCTGTTTGAGCCGTCTCTTAGGTCTCCATCGACATCTACGTTGTTAAATGTTACATCGTCACCTGTGCCTACAGATTGACCGATATGAACACCTGTTGAATTTACTGTTACTCCAGTTCCGGCTACTACAAAGGCACCAGTTGAGTTGGCAACTAAACCATTGTTTGCTTGTAATGTTAATGTTCTAGTAGCAGTTATATCTCCACCACCTGATAAACCATTACCAGCGGTTATTGTAACTCCACTATGATCTATATGTTCATTAGCTACATATCCGGATAAACTGTGTATATCAATTTCTGAATCGTTTGTAAATATACCTGTTGAGTTAGCTGTAATACCAGTATTGGCTACTACTGCTACTGCTGGTTCCCAACCTTCTCCTGCTGATCCTGTTACTGCAAGACCAACTCCAGCTGTGACATTATCAACATAGTTACCTGAAGTATCTGTTCCTAAAGCAATATCATTTGCTTTTGTGTGAACAGCATATTCAGATCCACCAGCTAATTTGTGTGTCCATCTATCAGTCGATTCATCCCAATAAAGTTCTGCATTAGCAGAGGATCCTCTATTAACAGATAAACCTGCGTCTGCTGAAGGTGCACCTGAATGACCGGATGAAAGTGTGATTATATTATCATTAACTGATAATGTTGTTGCATCAATTGTTACTGTAGCACCTGATACTGTTAAGTTACCAGCTACTGTTAAATCGTTAAACTGTACGTTATCTGTTGTGCTTAAAGCCTGAGGTGTATGAATACCTGTTGAGTTAACTACTAATGATGATCCAACCTTTGCAAAGACTCCAGATGAGTTTGCTGAAATACCATTATTAGCTTTAACAGTTATTGTTCTAGTAGTAGTTATATCTCCACCACCAGATAATCCATTGCCAGCAGTTACGCTAACACTCGAGTGATCTATATGCTCATTACTTACAAAGCCACTTAAACTATCATGAACAATTTCACTATCGTTTGTAAATACACCATCACTACTTACAGTAATACCTGTATTTCCTTCTACTGCGAATGTTCTTGTAGCAGCGATTGTACCACCGCCAGTTATACCATTACCAGCTGTCATAGTAACACTACTATGATCTATATGCTCATTGGCTACGTATCCTGAAAGACTATGTATATCAATTTCTGAATCGTTAGTGAATACACCAGTTGAATTAGATGTAATACCAGTATTACCAACTACCGCTAATGTTCTAGTAGCTGCTATAGTGCCACCACCAGATAAACCATTACCTGCGGTTACAGATACTGTGCTGTGATCGATATGTTCGTTAGCCACGAAGTTAGATAAACCATCGTGATCTACTTGGCCAGCATTAACAAACACACCATCAGAGTTAGCAACAATACCTGTGTTAGCTTCTACTGCTAATGTTCTAGTAGCTGTAATATCACCGCCACCAGTTAAACCATTACCAGCTGTTATATCAACACCTGAGTGGTCTATATGTTCGTTAGCTACGAATCCAGATAAGTCATCATGAACAATACCACCGGATCCTGCAAAGACACCGGATGAGTTAGCAACAATACCTGTGTTAGCTTTTAACCACAATCCTGTTGAGTTAGCTATAAATGGAGATGTTGTACCTGGATTTACTGCTAATGTTCTAGTAGCAGCAATTGTACCACCACCTGTTAAACCATTACCAGCTGTCATAGTAACACTACTATGATCTATATGTTCGTTAGCTACGAAGTTAGATAAACTATCGTGATCTATTTCTGAATCTTTAGTGAATACACCAGTTGAGTTAGATGTAATACCTGTATTAGCTAAAACTGCAACTGTCCTAGTAGCAGCAATTGTACCACCACCTTCTAGACCGTTACCTGCAGTAACTGATACTGAACTATGATCTATATGTTCATTTGCAACATAACCTGAAAGACTGTGAATATCTATTTCACCATCATTGGTATATAAACCAGTTGAGTTAGCAGTTAAACCTGTTTGTGCATTAACTGTTACTGTTGCTGTTGATCCTTCACCAGGAGTATGAGATACTGACATACCGTTACCGGCAGAAGTATCTGTCATATAATTACCTGAAGTATCTGTTCCTAAAGCGATATCTTCTGCTTTAGTAAAGAATTTATATTCGGTTCCACCAGCTAACTTATGAGTCCATTTATCTGTTGACTCATCCCAATAGAATAGGGCATTGGCTGCGGATCCACGTTCTACTTCAAATCCTGAATCTAATGAAGGAGTTCCTGTTTGTCCTGAAGCGAGAGTAATGATAGCATCGTTTACTATCATGTTAGTTGTATTAACTGTTGTCTGTGTACCTGTTACGGTTAAATTACCAGATATAGTTAAGTCTCTAAATTCTACGTCAGATGTAGTTCCTACTGCTTGTCCAATATGAACACCAGTAGAGTTAACAGTTGTTCCTGTTCCTGATCTGACGAATGTACCAGTTGAATTTACTGTAATACCATTATTAGCATTTACTGATACTGTTCTTGTGGCCGATATATCTCCACCACCTGTTAGACCATTTCCAGCTGTTATATTAACACTTGAATGATCTATATTTTCGTTGGCTACATAGCCTGATAAGTTGTGTATGTCTATATTGCCTTCTGCAATCCATACACCTGTTGTATTCGATACGACTTGTGAGTTACCAGCTAATACATTTAAATAGCCAGTTGCGTTAGCACTTATACCATTAGCTAAAGCTACTAAACCTCTTACAGTTGAGTTAGCTACTGGAATTGTTTGTGCATAAGTTCCACCACCAGTTACTAATGTATATGTTGTATTAGCAGCAGTATAATCAAAATCTGATACCATTCCACCTGGAGTGACATCCTCTGCCGCAGTTATTAAACCTTTTGCGTTAACAGTTAATTTTGCTATCTTTGTAGTATTACCATATGATGCTGCTGTAACACCTGATGCTGGTAAACTTGAAGCATTAACGGCTCCAGAGCTATTTGCTATCTCTACGCCGCCTACTTCTAGACCGTGTTTGACTCTAAAATTTTGATTTGCCATCTTGGATCACTTTCCCCTAGTTGTATCGTCTATATTTATACATCCACGAGTTCTCGCTGGAACGTCGCAGTTGCACTAGCGCTTGTAGGAGTAATACGGATTCTGACGTTATCGCCACTTATATCTGCCGTAAATGTAGCCAAGTCTCCACTTGACTTCACATCACCATACTGGTTATAGTATGCATTTGTACCATCATGTATAACATTTATGCCGACTCCGTGGTAATCTGAACCTGCCTTTACGATAATAAAATACTGAGCGCCTCTGTATGTTGCGTGTGCGAAAGTATCTAAGTTAGCCGCATTAGTAGAAGCTGCAGTAAATGTTTTACCAGTTCTTCTTCCTGTATCAATTGGCTTAGTAGTAGTAAATTTCGCATTACTATTATCATATGTAAAGTGTCTTACTATTTCTGCTAGTTCATTTGCCTTTGTCAATGCCATGTTACACCTTAATTAAAATTCTTTTTTGTTTAAACGTTGTCCCGTTTCCCGCGGGCGTTATTCTTAATCTTACATCACCACTATTAACATCTGTTGCTGCTGTAAATAAATCGGATCCTGATTTAACAGAACCATATTGAGTTACATAAGCATCTGAATCGTTATGTGTTACCATCAATTCACATGAATGATAGTGCGAAGATGTATTTGCTTGTATATAGTATTTAGCAGTTCGATAGGTGCTAGCGTTAAATGTATTTAAAGTAAATGTACTTGTATCACTTGATGCGATACCTGTTGCTTCATCTAAGTCATTTGTTGCTGAAGGATATACTACTACTTCTACAATATCACCACTTGTTACTGCACTTACTAATGATATGTGTGATGTATTTGGTGTAGTATAGTCTGATCCTCTTACGAACTTAACACCATTAATAAATAATTGTTCTTTACCTTCTACATAAGATAATATTTGACTATCATCATCTGCGCCTGTTATTGTTGTAGAACCAGACGATATGCTATAGGTAAATTCTTTTCTTCCTTTAATCCCAACTATGTTAATGACTTCAACAGTGTCACCATTAACTGCATTAGATTGTAAGGTTATATGAGATGCGTTGGTTGCAGCATAGTCTGAACCACCATCTATTAATTTTGCACCATTTAAATAAACATCTTCTTCACCTGTAGTATAACTTAATGTATTACTATTTCTATCGGCTCCGCCGACTACAGTTGTATTAGATGTGATATCATAGGTAAATGTTTTAATAGTGACGCCACCGCCACCGCCTCCAGACTGATTGACCCATGAAAGGGATCCACTTCCGTCTGTTGTTAAAACTTGATTAGCACTACCATCAGTTCTTGGTATTGTGATATTACCAACTGTAAGTGCTGTGTTGACTTTTGCTGTAGATGAATTAGCATGAATATTATTCGCGCCGACAGACATAACTGTAGTATTAGCACCGATTTCAAATACTACGGTGCCATTAGACCCATACATAACACCATCAGGTAAGTTAAGTGCTAACTCTCCTGTTGATATTTGTGATGTATTAGGTTTGTTCCCCGATACCGAAGAACGTTTAACTAAAAACTTTGCTGCCATGTGGCTTATTTCCTCTTATATAAGAGGTGAAGAATCACTATCCTCTACTCACCTACTTCTTTTTCTTATCTGCTTTTGGTGCGTCCGGGTCTCGAACGTCTGTGGTTGTATCTACAACTTCATCTTCACCAAGAGCTTCTTCGGTCGTAGGAGGTTCATATTCCTGTAGTCTTAATGCTAATTCTTGTACTTGCGTATTAAGAACATCCACACGAGCCTTTAAACTTAGAACTTCTAAACATTTAGTTTGATGTTCTGTGTTGATTTGTGCTATATAATTTTTAACATACAAATCATCTGCTTTTATAAACGAATCCATAATTTAACTCCTCAATTCAATTTTATATATTAGTACGTTCCACCATCCACAATAGCTTCTATGTAAGCAAGGTCTGATGCAGTGTACGAGACTGTTCCTGCAGGTTCACTTGTGATACCTTCAAAGAATATAAATGCTTTATTTGAATTTGAAGTATCTCTAACGAAACCTGAATATTTTTGTGTTCCACCTACATCATAGGTAGAATATAACCCCGTGTCAACTGCGTCTGTATCATCTGCTGTTTGATTAGCAGCAAGTTTAATTAAGTTATCATCAATTGTAACTGTTGTTGAAGATACTGTTGTTGTTGTACCTGCAACTGATAAGTTACCACCAATAAATAAGTTTTCTGCAATACCAACACCACCATCTACAACTAATGCTCCAGTAGAGACAGAAGATGAAGTTGTTGTATCATTGATATTTACTTGACCGGCGATTTCATTATTAGCGCCGTTGAATGCTGTATTACCAGCTACTGTTAATGTACCATCGGTATTAATATTACCTGATGTTGCTATAACAGCATTGACAGTTGAATTACCTACAGTTACTGCGCCACTAAATGTGGAAGTATCTGCTACGGTTAAAGAGTCACTTAATGCGGTATTGCCACCAACAGTTAATAATCCATCTGTATCTATATTACCAGATGCTGCAATTACTGCATTGACTGTTGAGTTACCTACTGTGATAGCTCCATCAAATTGTGATGTGCTACCTACTTCTAATGTTGAAGTAACATTAGCAAAACCTGTTATTGTTGTGTTTCCAACGCCTAGAGTTTTAGAAGAAGATGCTCCTCTTCCTAGTACGGTATCTAGTGTTGATGTAGAATTTACATTTACTACAGTAGAATTACCAGCAACGGTAATATCTGATCCACCAGTAATTAATACACTATCATTTGATAGAGTCGTGTTGTCAACAGTAAGGGTGATAATACCATGTGTGGCATTACCGGACTGTGACATATTGTACTGGTCGCCCGAAAGTGTAAACGCATTACCGTTTGAGTTAGCACTGTATAGTTTCTTTGCCGCTATATCAATTGCTAATTCGCCTTCAGCCAGCACATTATTCGCAGGAGCGCCCGTACCCCTCCTGAGTTTAATAAGTGCTTGTCTAGCCATTCTTAACTCCTAAGTTAATTATTTACTTTTCGAAAAGCAGAAGCTTGGCGTTTTGCGTTGCGAGTTTTCACTGCTTTATCTATACTCATATTATTTATACTACTAAGCTCGTCAACGACTTCGCGTAATACTTCTATTTCTGCAGTTAATTGCATGTTGCGTTCCGAAAGTTGTTCTATTATTGCTTTCTGATTATGGATATATTTACTAATCACTTTTAATTCTATAGTATCCAAATCATCATTGCTTAAATCTTTTGTTGTTTTTTTAAATAACCAATTCATCATATTAATATGTTCCACCATCTAAATCACCGAAGTCAACATCGTTATCAGTCACAATCATAATCTGTCCGTTTGATCCGGTTTTAAAATCAATTGTACTAGTATTTGCAGTTCCCATTAAAGCATTAGCTGTAAATGAACTTAACCCAGTACCACCATAAGCTGTGCTTAATGGCGCCGTTAAACTTGTAATAGTGGCACTTACTAAATTAGCTGAAGTATAGCCAGTATTACCATTATATTTAGCACCCGAAATAAAGATGCTTTTTCCGCTTGTTACTCCACTAGGGAGACTTGATCCAATGAAATGTAAAGTTCCTGATTGATAATCAAAGAACCACTCATCACTAGATCCAGATCCGGTCTCAAATAATTGAGTTCCATTAGATGTTGGATTGCCGGATCCTGCTGAATCAACATATACTTTTAATTGATATGTAGATCCAAATGTAGGTGGCACCCAATTAGATATACCTGCTTTCCACGTTCTTCTTGCGGTCGAGGTAGCATCTTCCGTTGTTTCATGTCCAGTGTAAATTATTAAGACTCCTGAATTGCTAGCGGGTATTGTAGAGGGTACACTTCCAGCTTCTGACCACAATTGAGAGGGTTTAACAATGAACTCTGAAACAATAGATTCATTGGGTGCTTTTTTATTATCGTTGGTGTCGGTCTTCATTTTACCGAAGGCGACCTTTTTCCAAAGTAAGTCTATCTTTTTGGTATCTGTTATAGCCATTATTCTATTTCCAACTTGGTAATACTTTGACCTGAAGCAAGACCAATACTAATTATTATTTGATTATTAGTTGAGCTAGATGCACTTTGATCCCCTAAGGTCATAGTAAAAGATGCGTTACTATGGTTTGTACTTGTTGTTATTCTATCACCAGATGTAAATGCACAACCATCGGATCCATTTCCTCCAGCTGTTGTATTAGCGCCAGGAGTTCCTGAACCACCATAAGTTGCTGAACAGTTTAACCATCCATTACTATCTGATGTATCATCAATATCAGTTCCTGGTGCTGCTATATGGAATGATGAGCAATTACCAGTTAATCTAACATCGAAGCTTGACATTGTTGACCTCTTAAAGGCCATTCTAAAATATTGTGTTCCTGATCTTCCTGTATTAAGATCTGGACCTGCAGGTAAATAACCTGAACTTAAATTTGTTGTATAGTGTTTTAATGTTCCATATCTAACGATTGCTTCATCTGTACCAGCAACAGTAACACCACCGCTCCAAGCGTTATTAACGTAGTAGTCAACGTTGTTCGCAAAGTTTGGAGTTGCGTTGGTAGATGAGAAGTTTGATAATCGTTTTCCGTCTGTATCATAAACTGCTCCTAAACTATCTGATACTGCAATAGCAGTTTCATTAACACCTGACGAATTTCCATTCTGTGTTTGTATTAATACATTTGCAAATTGAACTGTGGATCCTGTGCCATTTACGTTGTTCATATTCATTGCAAATCCTTCTGTACGTCTGCCCCCACCGTTTACTAACACCTGGAAGGTATCAATCGTTACATTCGCGCCTATGCCTGTGTTAGCTATGGGTTTGCTGCTGTTTAATGTACCAGAAGGAAGTATTGTATAATCTTTATTTTGTGATGCAAATGCTGATCCACTATCGCCCTCAACATTAGTTCCACTTGTTATACTAAATGGTGTAGTTGTATTTCTATAACATTGACCTGCAACGTTACTTACTAATGCACCAACAACATTTATAGATGCATCATTTGTGTAATAAGGTATACCTGATACATATGCTAATGTACCAGCTGAGTTTTGTGTAACTGAAGTTCCACCAAAATGCATTACTGGTGTGCCTGTTAAATTATCTAATATAAATTTATCAACAGATGTATTACCTGAACTACTATGACTTAACATATAAGTAGTAGCGCCTGTTGGGTTTGCTGACTTAGTTACTTTAGATTTAAATCCTGCATATAAACCTGGTGCATATGTTCTTACTGCTGCGGAGATTGATTCACCTATAGAGTTAGCATTATAATAATCTTCATCTGCGGTTACCTCAACAGACTGATTACCACCTACGTTATTACTTGAATCTAATGTTATTGATCCATCTTCTGCACCATTAACATATGCTTTAATTGTTCCGCTTGCACCATTGTATGCTAATTGTGTTAATGATGTACCACTAGATTCTACTGCTGAAGCTCCAGTTTTTCTAATTGGAGTATCGCCTACACTATATGTTGACAGTGTTGAATTATTAATAAATCCGGATGCTACTCTTGGACTAGATCCTGTAGATCCAGTTACAGTAAATGTTTTAGCTGACAGTCCATCTGGTGCTGCAATACCTGTATCAAATATTTTAATTGTCTTTGTTGCTGAATCAGGCAATACTGATGGATTAGCTGTAGCATGTGTATTAATAGATAATGTTATTGTATTGGATCCAGTTCCTGTTCCTGATGTATAAGTATGAGGTTCTCTTGCACCTTGTGTACCACCAGATACAGAGGTATTAGAAATAGAGTTTGAACTACCATCTCCCCAATTAATAAAGAAAGTAGATACTACATCATTTGCATTTGTTGTATTATTATCAACATATATTATTTGATTTATATTAGCTTCTGTTATTGAAGTACCACCAGATGAAGCTGACATTATATCAAAAGCAGCATTTGGATCTGCAGTATATAATGTTATTAAATCTGTTACTGAATGTGATGCGGAATTACCTGAACCTAATGCTGATGTATTTTTAGCTGTTACTGTTACATCAAAAGGTGATAATGCATTATTAGAATATGTGTGTGAAGGAGTTGAATCAGTTGTATTATTAGACCAATCACCATCTCCCCAATTAATATCATAGTGTGTAGCATTACCAGTAACGGCTAAAGTTAATGTTGCTGTTAATGGAGCTCCGCCTGTATTACCAGATGTGCAAGTTACAGTTACGTCTCTAACATAATTATTAGTATATACATTATACATTACTTCATTAAGACTGTCAACTGCATCTGCAATTTTATCTGTGGCTGCTATAGTGATTGCACCTTCTGCTCCAGTGCCTTTACCATTTGCAGATGTACCATCTGTTGGTGTTCCTATATTCATAGTATTACCAACTACAGATATACCTGCAATTTCATCATCAACATATTTTTTAGTAGACACTTGATAATCACTTGCAGGATTTGTTGATACTGTCATTTGATTAGCATATACTTGTCTATATTGTTTTGCTGAAGATCCTAAATCGTATGTTACATTATCTGATGGAATAATGCTAGTATTAACTGTAGCACCTAATGATATTACATCACCACCATCACCTAATTGAATACTAGATCCTCTTAATATTAAATCGCCATTAACTGTTAAATTATTTGATATTGATAAATCATTTGCATGTAATGTTCCTGTAATAGTCATTACAGTACTATTAGAAGCTATTACTTGTGGTTCATGAACTCTAACAGTTCCACCCATACCACTATGAGCAGAACAGAAATAGAATAATCTTGTTGGGGCATCAGCTTCTAATTTTACAGTGGTATATGCTCCAGCTGTTCCTGGTGTTCCTACAGATGTAACACCTGTAGTATATGCTGATCCACCACCATGTGTTCCGTCTGATGTTTCTGAGAATTTTAATACATGAGTATCATTAGTATTATCTGATTGATCAAAATAATACTTGACTCCGGGAGTTAAAGTTAAGACTTGTTGAGATGTACCATCTGTAACGAATTTACCACCCGATACGGTTAAAGTCTTTTTGAATCCTTGAAATTTAGTATCTTGTATTGCATCATTGCCCGGATCAAATGATGTTGATACAACTAAGTTATTAACTGTTGCTGTGTTTGAAATAGATAAGTCAACAGACTTTAAATTATCAACCCATGATGTTGAGTTAACTACGATTGCTTGGTTGGCTGATAATGTTCCTGGTGTTCTTCTACCTGCTATAGGAATAGATACACCATTGGTACTATCACCAACGACTAATACATCGCCATTCGTAGTAAATGCTAATTCACCAAAGACAATATTCGCAAATGCGTTAACCGATTGCGAACGTTTTATCTGGATTAAATCAGACATTAGGTCACTTCTCCACCATCAATAGATCCACGTGCTGAAGATACTGATACAGGTGAGAATGTGTTAGACGTAGAATTATAAGCTAAAACGTGGCCATTTGTAACAGGATATGTTATATTAGTTCCGTTTAAACTATCTACTGCTTGTTTCCCTGCAATAATTTTAGTTACTATAGGATTTGATGTAGATTTAATTGTTGCTGATATTGCTGTGTTCGACATTAGTATATCATCTCCGGAGTTATAGTTACAGTACCTTGTAATACTCTAGTAGTCTTTCCGTCACTGACGACATCAAGATCATATGAGAATCTACCTGGTACGTAATTAGGGGAGTATGCTATAGCTGAACTATTTGTAGTCTGACATGATAATGTAATTTCACCTTCAGTGCCCGAACTTACGTCCGCAGCTATTTGATATACGTTATTTGAAGACCAATGCTTTCTGAATTTACATGTACAGGCATAACCTGTTACATCAAAGATTGCTCCATTTGCTGATGTTACTGCTACTACTGTAGACCAGTCGGTCCCTTTATCAATAGTAAAATTTGACTTAGTTGCCATGTTACCCTCTAAATTTATTGTATATATTTAGGCAATCTAGATATTAGGGGGTTTCTATTTCATCTAATAAATCTTCTCTTATGTCGAAATCATTAATTACAGTTGATAATGTAAATCTCCATGTATCCGGATTCTCAGCTGAATGCCATGACATTCCTTCAACATCTTTTGCTACCCTTGGAACAGCGCCCTGGACTTGGTGTCCTCTTTGTATGACTTCTTCTGCACGTGAATCGTTATGTGCTATAACGAAGTCGCCTGCTCTACAAACCCATTCATTAGGTTTATCTGGATAAGCAATTATTTCATTATTATCAAATGTATAGAAATTCCCAGTGCCCCCAAAATTATAATGTAATAATATATTATAACCTGGAGCATTACCATTATGATGCCATCCTATATATCCACCAGGAGGATAAAACGCAGCTAATGCCATTGACCCTCCACCTAAATATTTATAAGATATATCCTTGATAGCTGACTCTAAAGGTTCTTTTGTCTCATCATACCATGGTTGTGATTCAATTGATCTATATGCAACTAAATTTTCTCTACTAGGAAACCCATTAGTAAGTTCAGCATGCGGTCCATGTTGTTTAGTCTTTTCTATCATCAAGTCCAACATTTCTCTGCCACAAGGTGGATATAAATCATGCGCAGCATATAATTCACTTGCTCCGCCTGGATGATCCATTGGGACCTTATCATCTCTTTTTCTTGCATCAGGACATTGTTGATTTTGATGTATATGGAATAACTCCATAATTTTATCGGATCTGTTTTCAACCCAGTCCTTAATTACTACTTCTAGTTTGTTCAGCAAATCAATAAATTCTTTATTTCTTATATTGATATCTCTCATTATCATATTGGTACGCTCTCATTCTTCACCTTATGTGCTGGATGATGATCTATAATTAATTCCCAATCATCAGGTTTATCTATAAATTTAAATACTTGTGGATTCATATTCCACTGATATTGATATGCAGTATCATTTTCTATTTCTTGTATTTTTAATTCTGGCATCTCTTTTTGAGTTAACCACCACCATGAAAATTGATCCCATGATTGATTTGCTCTAAAGTATTCAGGACGCTCATCCCACCATTTATCATTCTCATTAATCTCTTGCCAAAGTTCCCACCAACGCTTCATAGCTTTTACAGCATTTGGTTTATGTTTATGCCATAGAAAGAAACCTCCATGATTTCTTAAATGCCTTTCTACATTATTATCTCTTATTTCTTTACGACCTTCTTCTTCATAAATTGCAGTAGTCATACCTGTTGGTGGACATATTTGAGTGAATGCAACATCATGATCATCATCTAATAGATCCCACACTTCACTAGCTCTTTCTGATTTAAATTCCATATCAGCATCGAGATAACAAGTTTTATCAAATGGTGTATGCTGTAAAGCCCACAACTTATTTCTTATATTGTTAGGACCATCAGTTCTAACTTCTACTACTTGATCATATACTTTAAATGCATCTGCCCATTGAGGTAATGTTGATACCATTATTTTGGCATCAGGATAATACTCATCAATAGAATCGATTAAATTTAATGCTAACGTAACAAAGACTGGTTTCACTGTTACACATATTACAAAGCCTTTATCCAATTGTTGCTCCTATTATAAACATACATAAAGCCATAAAACCCAACACACAAATTTGTACTATCGAAGCCCAAAATACTTGTCTCATTGGGTGGACTTTTTCTATTTTATCTAGTATACTAGTGGTTTCTTTTTCCATCAAACACGCATACAAAATATAGTCCTACATGACTATCATTAATTACTCTATGATAAGCGCCGTCTGGAATTAATATAACATCACCTTCTTTAACTTCAAAAGTAATATCATCAATAGTCATCTTTCCTTTACCTTTAATAAAGAAGTATACTTCTTCTTGACCATTATGAGTATGGCCATTTGTTTTTTGGTTTGCTCTAAGGAATGTGCTACTAAGAACTAAATTATTAAGACGCTTATTATCTTTTAATGTATATTGTGCAGTGTCTTTTAATAACTCGCCACCAATATCATTTATATTTACTTTATATAAAGTAGACTTATCTGGTTCGCCATCTTCTGGCCATCCATTTAATAGATCACCCTGAAACATCAGCTTTCGCAAGATCGTCTGCTACTACTATTGCAGCTGCATAAACATATAGCTCTGCAAATGATTTAGACTTTCTAATACGCCTCTTCATTAATTTGTCGGTGCATTCTTTTATTTCAGGTATTTCAAATACTTCAACTTTAACGTTGAATAGTTCTTCTTGGAATCTTCGTTCCATACTATCGCGTTCTTCAGCTTCTTGCTTTGCCTTTCTTACACGATGTTGTTCTACATCTTCTTGAGATGCTTTATCTATTTCTTCTAAAGGAAATTCTGCAATTACTGCATCCCAGTTCTCTTTATCATTTTTGTCAATAATGACATCACGACTACCACCATCGGTGATTTCTCGCGCTCTAACTCTTAATTTTGTATTGGGGTCTTCCCATAAGACAGACTTAAATCGGGCCATGTCAATTTCTCCATAATGTATTATATTATACTATATTGTTATTTATTATGCAACCCTAAGCCATAGTTTTAATGTACTATTAAGCGCAGGAGTTGATGTCACTGTATCTCCAGTATATTGTCCTGTAAACTGTTGAGTGTAATTCACTGTATATTGTGGTCCACCAGTAGCTCTAGTATACTGGCCATCAGTATAATTAGGTCCGGGAGTCGCTCTATCATACTGTGAAGTATATTGTGGTCCACCAGTAGCTCTAGCATATTGATCTCCCGTATATTGAGGACCAGGAGTCGCTCTAGCATAATCTATATTATACTGAGGTCCTGGTGTGGCTCTGGTATATTGACCGTCGGAATAACCAGGTCCAGGTCTTGCTCTATCATATTGAGCACCATATACTCTAGTATATTGTATTGTATATTGTCCAGCGTATACTCTAGTATATTGTATTGTATATTGAACGGAATAAACTCTTCCGAATTGTCTTGAATACTGTCCTGCATATGTTCTAGCAAATTGTCGACCATATTGTGCTGAATATATTCTACCAAACTGCCTAGCATATTGTGCAGAATAAGTTCTAGCGTATTGAACAGTATATTGAGGTCCACCAGTAGCTCTAGTATATTGAACAGTATATTGAGGACCAGGTGTAGCTCTATCATAGTTTACTGTATATTGTGGTCCAGGATTTATTCTAGTATAGTTTACTGTATATTGTGGTCCACCAGTTTGTCTAGTATAGTTTACAGCATATGCCGATCCACTATATTGACCAGAATAAGTTCTACCATAGTTAACAGCATAAGACCCAGAATAGACTCTACCATAGTTTACAGTATATTGTCCATAATAGACTCTACCATAGTTTACAGTATAGGATCCATAATAGACTCTACCAAAGCTTCTAGAATATTGCACTCCATAAGCTGGTCCTGGCCTTGATCTACCGTATGATACTCCATAAGCAGGTCCAGGTCTAGATCTACCATATGATACTCCATAAGCAGGTCCTGGTCTAGATCTACCATATGATACTCCATAAGCAGGTCCTGGTCTAGACCTAGCAAAGTTACCACCACCATAAGTTGGTCCATTTATCCATCTAAAATATGGTTCATAACTCCATGGATTAAAAAATTCATGTAGAGTTTGTCTTTGATAAGCAGGTCCAGCATAGTTACCAGAATATACTCTACCATAGTTACTGGTATAGGATCCAGAATAAGTTCTACCATAGTTTACTGTATAGGATCCATAATATACTCTACCATAGTTTACTGTATAAGATCCGTAATAGACTCTACCATAGTTAACAGTATATCCTACAGAATAACTAGGTCCAGGTCTTGATCTACCATATGCAACACCGTATGCTGGTCCTGGTCTTGATCTACCATATGCAACACCGTATGCTGGTCCTGGTCTTGATCTACCATAGTTAACTGCATAATTAGGTCCTGGTCTTACTCTTGTAAATTGTCTTGTATAGTTTACAGCATAGTTAACTGAATATACCCTTGCATATTGAACTGCATAAGTAACTGAATATACTCTACCAAACTGTCTAGAATATTGTGCAGAATAAGTTCTGGCATATTGAACAGTATATTGATCTGCATAAGTTCTAGCGTATTGAACTGTATATTGAGGTCCACCAGTAGCTCTAGCATATTGACCATCAGTGTAATTAGGTCCAGGTGTAGCTCTATCATACTGTGAAGTATATTGAGGACCTGGCGTAGCTCTAGTATATTGGCCATCAGTGTAATTAGGTCCAGGATTTATTCTTGTATATTGAACTGTATATTGTGGTCCAGGAGTATTTCTTGTATATTGAACTGTGTATTGAGGACCATCTGTAGCTCTAAGATATTGACCTAGATATACTCTAGTAAATTGTCTTGCATACTGTCCTGCATATGTTCTAGCAAATTGTCGACCATAGCCTGCAGAATAAGTTCTAGCAAATTGTCTAGCGTATTGAGCTGAATAAGTTCTGGCAAACTGTCTACCATATTGTGCTGAATATATTCTAGTAAATTGTCTAGCGTATTGAGCTGAATAAGTTCTGGCAAACTGTCTACCGAATGTTCCAGTATATTGTCCTGAATATTGTGTAGCTACAATTGAAGCTTGATTATCTGTTATATTACCAGATACTTGAGTCCATGTTCCTGTTCCCGGTGCTGAAGCTTGAAATGCATAAGTACCAACACCAGTAGCTATAATTCTATTTCTTAATCTAGCTGTGAGATGATTAATCTCAGTATCAGTCATTTCATTAATACCATCCTGACCTTCACCATTAGACCATTTAATAGGTCTTACTGTTGTAGGGGCGGTATCAGAAGTTTTTCTCCAAAGCTTCCAAGTAGCATGTGTACCATCAGATGCAGTTAAGGTATCAGTAAATGATTTTTCTTCTGTCCATGTTCCACCTGCTGGAGCAGTTGAATCAATATAATATTCACCAATTGCAGCTGAAGATGTATTTGCAATTTTAGTTAAACATCTATCTATAATAGAATTATTTAAAGTAGTGTCTGTTTGTTCTTTAGGTCCACCGGTTTGCCATTCTAATGGTCTAATCAAACTAGTTTCTGATGCACTATCAGTATTTTGATAAAAAGTTGTTACTACAGTATTAGTGGATGCGGCTGAGGGGTGAGTGCCAACTGCATCTTGAAAACGTTGATCTGTGTAAGCACCTCTTGAAGTACCAAGGCCTATTGTATTTAAATCACCAACATAAGATGTAGTTGAGTTAGCTTCGGTAGCGAAATTTGTAAGGATTTTATAACAAGCATAGTCCATCTCTGCTGCAGACATTGTTTTTAGGCCAGACCAGTTTGTGGTATTTGGTTGACCTGAACTTGTATTAATTTTTAAAGGATTCGCCACGCTTCACTTTCCCCGTGTTTAGTTTTGTATTTTTATTTATGCTACCCTTAACCACAAGGTCTTTGTATCGGAATCATTAGTTGCTGTAACTGTGTCTCCGGTATATTGATGTAACCTTGATCCTGCATATTGTCCTGTATATTGTATAGTATATTGTGCCCCTGCATATTGCGATTCATATTGTGGGCCACCCGTAGTTCTGGCATATTGCACAGTATATTGTGCTCCTGCATATATAGGTCCTGGAGTTGCTCTAGTATATTGATCACCCCTAGCATAATAACCTGTATATTGACCAACATATTGTCTCTCATATGTAAGGTTATATTGTGGACCAGGAGTAATTCTAGTATACTGAGCTGTAACTACTCTAGTAAATTGTCTTGCATATTGGCCAGCATATTCTCTAGCATATTGAACTGTATATTGTGTGCTAGGAGTTGATCTAGTAAATTGTCTTGCATATTGACCATCATATGCTCTAGCAAACTGACCTGTATATTGTGGACCTGGTCTATATCTTGAATATGCTGTTGCAGTATATAGTGCATAGACCATTCTAGTATATTGTGTACCAGCATATAGAGGACCAGGATTATTTCTAGCAAATGATCTGGAATACGTTTGTGCATAATTTGGTCCAGGTCTTGCTCTATAATAATAGTTTCTAAAATAATATGTTCTAGTATAGTAAACTGAATATTGAGCTGTATAAGTTCTACCATATTGGGCTGAATAAGTTCTACTATACTGTGGAGCATATTGTGGACCAGCAAATTCTCTATAGAAAATATTAGCATAACCAGAACCAGGCCCGGAATAGCTAACTCTACCAAAACCAGCCGTTCTATAGAAAGTTAGAATGACAGGTTCCCCTATAGGGGTAGCATGGAAACTCGTATAACCAGTACCTGGAGCATGGTAAGTTGCTCTTGCATAAGCAGGTCCTCTATAGAACATACCAGTAAATGCATGTCTTGCATAAGGAATAGGTCCAAACGGATAATATGGTCCTAGATAATAGTTTTCTGGATATGGGCCTGATGCAAACCATCTCTGATATGATGTACCAGAATATTGTGGTCCTGGTGTTGATCTATTATAATTAGGTCCTGGTCTAGTTCTAGCGTATAATACTCCATAAGTAACAGCATAACCTATTGCATAACCGTAACCACCATATATTCTAGTATAATTTGATCTTGTATAAGCAACTGAATAGTTAACAGAATATATTCTTTGATATTGAGCATTATATTGTGTACTAGGAGTTTGACGAACATACGAAACGGCATAAGTGCCACCAGCATATTCTCTTAAGAACTGTGATGCGTATTGTGGTCCCGGTCTTTCTCTATCGTACTGACCATCTGAATAGTTGGCAGAATATATTCTAGTATATTGAACTCCATACTGTGGTCCTGGTGTTACTCTATCATATTGACCATCTGAATATGTTGTGCTTGGTGTTTCTCTTGTATATTGCGCTGAATAAACTCTAGCATATTGAGTAGCTGCAAACTGAGCTCCAGCTGTTCCTCTAGCAAATTGTCTAGAGTATTGTCTTTCATATTGACCAGTATAAACTCTTTGAAACTGTCTTAAAAACTGAACTGTATATTGTGCAGAATATTGTCTGGTAAATTGGCGAGCAAACTGTCTAGCGAAAGCTCTACCATACTGGCCAGCATATTGATCTGAATAAGTTCCAGTATATTGAACACCACTAATTTGTGGTTTTCTATTTGTTGCTGTTCCTCTAGCTACCCATGTTCCTGCTCCTGGTGCAGAGGCTTGGAAAACATATTTTCCTTTACTAGTCCCTATAATTCTATTTCTTAATCTAGATGTTAAATTTTCTAATTCATCTTCTGTTTGAACTTTAAGAGCACCATTAATTTGTTTTAATAATGGAATAGTAGATGGAGAATTATCATATGATGTTTTACGCCAAAGTTTATAAGTAACTTTTTCATCATCATCATTTGCATGATTGGTTAATTCATCATAGAAAGTATCTTGTGCTACCCACGTACCACCAATACTTGGAGAAGAAGAACTTACGTAATATGTTCCTGGTGCAGCATAAGTTGAATTAGCTTTTGATATTTCTGATATTGCTAAATCTATTACTACATTTAATTCTGCATCTGTTAATATTCTAATTGTTCCTGGATTACTATTATCACCATCATGTGTGACTAAATGATGAATACCAGATTCAGATGCTGTAGCTGTATTTTGTTTAAAAGTATAAGTCGTGCTTGTAATAGCTGGGCTATCATGAGAAAGTATTTCTGCATTGGCATATTCATCAACAAAAGTACCTACAGAGGATCCTGTTGAATCAATATTAAGATCGGCAGTATTATCTCCAGTACCAGATTCGGTACCCATTTTAATTAAGAGAAGCTTAGACAGATAGTCTAATTCTGCAGAAGAAGTCTCTTGAACGCCATTCGCATATACCCCGTTGGCGTGTGCGATCATTTTTAGGGGATTCGACATAATCTTTTATTCCCCCTTTTATGGCCAAGCTACGTCGCCATTCGCATATAAGACTCTGAACGGTGTTCCCGATTCATTCTTTATATCTGAATGGATACTAAAATCTCCTACGACATTTGACGAGCCATCTACTGTTAAAGTAGAATCTACCGTCATTGCACCACCTGAGCCGGAAATAATAGTATTAGAAGTTGAATTACCTATTCTAACGTCACCAGAATGTACTGCGGACCCTGTTTGTGATGAAGTGTTAATTGTTAGTGCACCAGCAACACCTACTGCTCCAGACGCATCGACTGTTCCAGCATAGACGTTAAATGTTTTTGTTGTATTACCGAGTGACTTACCATTAGCAAGTGGCATGATGTTTGTATTAAGTTTACCATTAAAATTAATAACATCGTCAGCATACGTTTCACCAATATGGACGTTACCTGCTAGGTTAGCAGAACCCGATACTGTTAAAGAAGTCATTGTAGCGACGTTTAATGATAATGCACTACTAGATGATAATGATGTTGTTCCTTGAACTGTTAAGTTACCAGATACAGTAACATCTTCGTTAAATGTAGCATCTGGAGTTACAGTTAATGCTGAAGCTGTTAAGTTTATATTATTTGAAACTAAACTTGCTCTTGTACCTGTATGTATTACATTGGTTGTTACATTACCGGTTATTTTAACATTAGATAAATTAGCATACTTGCCTGTAGCTTGATTTATATTATTTCTAAACCATGCAACACCACCAACATTAGATGTTGATGATACATTTATATAACCTGTTATATCTGTATTACCAGCTGATAAAGTTGTTCCTATAGCACCTGCGCCACCAACAGTGATAGCACCATTACCAGTAATGTCACCTTTAGTATGAATACCAGCAGCTGCGCCAACAACTGCATTGACTGTTGAGTTACCTATTTTAAGTGTTTCAGTTCCTAAAGTAACATTAGCACCAATATTAACAGCAGCATTAACATCAACATTACCTGTGACATCAGCTCCTGCTTGTAAAGTAGCACCAGCTACAGATGTTAATCCACCTCTAAGTGTAGATCCACCTAATACATCTAATGCACCATCTGTTGTTATATTACCGCTATCTGCTATTACTGCATTAACAGTTGAATTACCTACTGTGATTTTAGCTTGTGAAATTTCTACATTACCACTAACGGCATTAGCAGTAAATGTTGTTACACCGGTAACGCCTAAAGTATTACTTAATGTAGCAGCACCTGTTAACGCTAAGGTGTTTTGAAGAGTTGCAGCTCCGGATATTACTAGAGTGTTGGCTCCTGTAATAGTCTTATTAACACCTAATGTTCCGTCTGTTTCGATTCCTGTTGCATTAAAATAAGTATTCTGTGTTGAGTTACCAATTGAAATTTGTGAAGTATTAACATTAACATTAGCACCTACATTCATACCAGCTGTTGCATTAACAGATCCAGTAGTATTAATATCTACAGTTGATAATAATCCTGCAAAGGATCCTGTATTACTAAATGTAGCTGTATTTGTTACCGCTAATGTATTTGATAAAGTAGTAGCACCAGTAACACCTAGTGTATTACTTAATGTAGCAGCGCCAGTAACACCTAGTGTATTTGATAAAGCTGCTGCTCCTGTAATATTAACTGTGCTATTTAAATTAGCTTGTCCTGCTATAGTTAATGTATTGGATCCTGTAATTGTTTTTGTTACTGATAAGTCTGTGCTAAAGTTACCTGCTGTACCTTTAATATCCCATCTAGCATCATTTAAACCTAATCCATATGAATTAGATATTGGATTTATATTGCCTTCTACTTCGGCTTGCCAATCAATTGTATCAGTATTAGCATTACCTAATTGAACATCGCTTAAGAAAGTTGCATTACCAGATACGTTTAATGTATTAGATGCATCTATATCTTCTGCACTAATATCCCATCTGGCTGTTGTATTACCTAATGCTTTTGAATTAGCAGAAGGTTTAACATCTGAATCTATTACTGATGTTACTGTGACAGTATCACTATCATTGGATCCAAATGTAACATTAGCATTAAAGTTTGATTCGTCTGAATCTACTGTAACTAAATTACCAGCAAGTGTTACTGAAGAGGAAGTTCCGTCTCCATTAATGTCTACAACTGATATAGTTGAATTTGATTTTAATGTTATATCATTAGCAGTTACTGTAACATTATCACCGTCATATGTTAATGCGGTGCCATCCATATCAACTGTTGTTGAATTAATATCTAATGTTGTACCAGTTACATGTAATGATGTTGAATTAATTGATGTGTTAGTTGATGTACTATTAATATGAACATTAGAACTAACTTGTAATGTTGTACCATTTACATAAGCTGTTGTTGATTCTATATCTGCCCATGTGCCTTTAATTGTTACTGAATTGACTGTTGAGTTAGATGCTACATTAACACTTCCATTAGACATATTTGTATTAGAAGTAATATATAAAATACCTTCTGTGGCTACACTACCACCTCTTAAATAATCATATGCTGCTATTGTATTAGCTTGAAATACACCACCTGTTGAATTTACATATGCGCTAGTATCACTATTCCATACATTAGATGTTACTACGACATTACCTGTTGTAGCAGCACCTATGGAGTTTACTTGTGCAGTAACTACTCTTTCAGACATATCAAATACCATCTGGTTGGTTCTTTCAACCCAAGCACCAAATGTATCAGTTTGATACGCTATATTTGCTGATATATATTTTTTATCCGCCATTATTTCCTACCATTGCCTTTAACATGGAATGAATCTCTGTTATTTTATCATCACTCTTTTGTAATTCAACTTGTAAGTTAGCTACTACCATCTCTATAGAATCAATTCTATTATTCGATTCCATGATCTTAGCCTTCCTAGATTTATATGCTACAAAAGCATCCTTATTAGTATTTAGTATTGCACCAGTCGCATGGTCTTTAACCATTCCGGGCAAATTTGTTTTTTGAAATCTTTCTGACATTATGCGCTCAACGCTATTGCTCTTACATCAGCAATTCTTGGAACTCTTCTTGCTTGTTCTGCTAACATCACAACCTTAATTTGGAACATATTAAAGTTCTCAAATTCTCTGCCTGAAGAATCAAAATATCTCAATCTAAATGATGATCCAACTGTTTGTTTAAATGCTGATCTCTTTTCATCTGTTTTAACTTTATATAAGTCACCGTTACTAATAGTTACATCTACTCCAGATCCACATACAATCTTAGTTGTGTTTGCTGATACAACTCTACCAGTTGCATATGTATCCCATGTACCATCTGAAACTACAACTAAGTCTCCGGAACTAAATCCAGAACCATTAGTGGTTATATCTGTACTACCTGATGTAGTATTAGCAGTATATGCTTGTTTATTTGTACTATCTATTGTAGGTATTTGTGGTATACTAAATTTAAATTCTCTCATATCATTCAATTGATTATTATCACTGAACATACTTTTCTGTGCGTCTTCTTCAAACAATTTAGTCCACTGTCTATCAATTAATGTATCAGTATCAGATGCATTAATAATTCTAGCATAACATTCTAATGTAGTATTAGCTGGTCTATATGCTGTTAAATAAACATTTAAATCTTCAGCTTCTAATCCTGTTGCTAATGTAACTGTTTTTGAAACATACTTAGTATTAGCGGATCCTTGACCAAAAGTTCTTTCATTAGAACTATCATTATTAATTTTATGATGATATGTTTCTAACATTGATATATCACCATCAACAATTGGCGAAACAAATTTATTAGTTGTTTTCATTGTTGTGCTTACTACAAAAGATTTATTACCACTATTATCTGCTATCTCTTTTGATTTGGAGAATACAGCTCCTTCATGATCTGATATTCTATTATCAGAACCGAACATTAGTGGTTTAGTTACTGTGTCTGTAATATCAGCAGCATTAGTTGATGTAAAGGTTGATGAAACTCTTGTTGCTGATGGAGTAGTTCTACCAACAAATGGTTTAAGATAACTTATTGGATGACTATCAATAGTACTAATTACTGCATTAGCATTTGAATCTACACCTTTAATATTACTTGATTGTGTAAATAATGTTCCTGTCTTAGCAGTTGAATCTTTAACTATAATCTTTACAACACCGTCTTTGGTTTCATATTTTTCAACAACACCACAAGGCGTTAATGCTAAATTAGCTGTTGCACCAAACGAAGGTCCTTGATATAATTCCATAGAGGTATTAGATGTAATTGATTTAATTTTAACAACATCTGAAACTGTTGAATTAGCATACAATGCAATTGTATCACCAGCACTAAACCAAGTACTAAATTTTGTACTTGTTCCTGCTAATGTTGTATTACCAGATGTTGCTGTTGCATGACCATTAACATAAGAAGATGGTACTTGCCATAATTCTTCACCTTTTGTAAAGGTTCCTGTTTGAGTTGTTAATGTAAAGAACTCTAAGTCAGCATTTGTTAAGGTTACATTACCAGTATAACCAGCTCCAAAGGTTGCTCTATATATTGCAAATTTTAAATCAGTATCTAATTTAGGTTCCCACGCGCCGCCAGCTGATGCAAAGAATGTACCACCATTCCAATTGTTTGGATTTTTTGCTCCTGACAGAACATCTTCTTCGCCTTGTTGAGCAACGAATATTTTGACGTCTGGATTACCACCATCTGGATATACACATATTGCATATTGTCTGCCTGCTTTTACATATACCGCACCTGGAAATATAACCCTTGTTGGTATTGTAGCATTATCTGATATTTGAATTTGATCTGCTATTAGATGAGTCTCACTTCCTTCTATTAATTGTGATGTTACTGGTTTACCATTGTCACAATTAGCTATCCATACAGTTACACCTGCTTTAGGTGCTGCAGATTTAAAGAATAAATCAACAGCTGTTAAGTAACAACCATCTGAACCAGGAATATCTTTAGCTTCTACCCTAAATGTTTGTGCGATAGGATTTCTATCTACTTTGTAATCACTGTTTGTTAATGCCATTAGAATATTCCCCCTATCATAAGATTGAACGTTCCATCAGTCCAATTCTTCGCGAAGTCATCGACATAACTATAATTATTAGCTCCGCCTCCGGATCCTGTAATAGCTCCTGTAGCTTTATCACCTGTTCCTGTTGTTGTGGTAGTAGTATTAGGATATACTTTTAAGTCTGTTGCATCATATGAGAAATTCAATCCTGTATATGCAGCTGCGTTAATAGAAGTAATTCCTATTTCTGAATCTGCCCATATTGTATTTACTGATGAATTTGCATAGCTATTAATTACAAGACCATCAGATGTCCAATAACCATTTGAATAATATTGATCATAATAGTTATCATTCCAACTCCAATATGTATTAGATGTTACATCAGTATGTGTATCTACAGTCACTTCTTCATATTGGTCGTGTGAAGATGACATACTAAATGTTGGAGCTCTAGTTGTCATTGTATATTCTGTTTTCTCAGCGCTATAGTTATAAGCATTATATTTAACACTTGCTTTAGAAACAGAACCTTTAAGGCCAGCTAGTGATGAAGAATCTGAAATAACTAATTCTCTATCTCCGACATGGAATGTGCTAGCAGGTAAATAGAACACTGCTGCGAGCATGCCTTGAGCACCTGCTGTGACTGCTTCTCCTTTAGTACCTGTTGGTTCTACGAACTTAGGATGAATTCCTCCAGCAACATTGCCGATAACTTCACCATTAGTCCAGCCAGGTGGATTAAGGAATCCTTTTTTAACTTTATCATCAATAGACTGATTATCAAAATAGAAATAATGTCTTAAATTTGGTCTCAATCCCCAAGCAACTATCTTAATTGTTTTAGCTCTCATGAATGGATTGAATGATATATCAGTTATAAAGTCACCTACCTTTTCAGTAGTTTCTTTAACACCTATAGCCAATTGTTCAGTTGTCTTTAAATAAGTATCTGTTGTTTCTGTTGTAGTTGTTGTAGTTGTTGTTTCTACGTAACCTTCATAGCCCCAACCATACCATCCATAGTCTTGACCATAATGCCCATAGTAACCATCATTACGCCAATGACCATTATAACCTGTATAGTAATCCCAGTCATGCCAGTAATAATCGAAATGATCTTTGGTTACTTCTGATTCAGATTGTGATTGTTCATCAGATCCAATAAGTTCTGTAGATGTTCTAGTTAATGGATAAAATTCATTAATACCATCAAACAATTCTTGAACACCTGTTGCAGTATCATTAATAATTTCCTGTGTAGGCATTTCAGTTACATCATAACCGTTATCCATTGGTGGGGATATTTTTACTGAACCAAAATGTTTATAATATGATTCTGTACATGTTCTTGCATGTGTAGCACCTGTCTGTTCTTTTAATAAGTGCTCTGATGCTTTAAGCATGAATTGACCGTCTTGGTCTATTACATTTGATGTATTAGCTACAACTAAATCTATATCATCTTTTGGTGCAGGTGGATGAAATACTGATGCTGTTGGATCAACCTTACATCTAAATTCTCTATTTCTTATATCTGAAGAATTTAAATCTGTTGCTGGATCTACAAAGATACCATTTTTAAATCTATCATTACCTTGTGCATCAGTAATAGCCATATTACTTGTTTTTTGTTCTAGCTGACTAAGTGTTGTGTAATATTCTAAGTTTTTAAGCCTTCTATCTATTTGACCAATTTCTGACATTGTATAACGTCTATTAGTTGCTGGCTTAATTTTAACTGATTGTGTTGTTCGTTTTTTACTTCTTGCTTCATTAGAAGTTAATGAAGGATAAGGAGGTACTACTATTGTACCCAAGTTCATTGAATCTGGCACGTCTTGTGGAGGAATCGGTTTAGATGATGGTACACCTTTCTTGGTAGTAATATACCCTGTCGATGTAATCATTAACTTATCAATTCTACCTAAGTAGTAAACTAGATCTGTTGTAAACTGTTGATCTGGGGAAGCTATAAAGTGGTCAGCTGACGTAAATGCTTCCGTTGCAGTTGGGTTAATTGTAGCTGCAGCTACTGTAAGTCCAAATGCTCCAGTATTGGCTACTTGAGGTCTACCATCAATAACATTTCTTAAATCGTATGATCTGCCTCTATCTTGATCAACGAATAATGGTATATCACTTGGATCTAATGCAGTTGTACCATCTGATTGTTTATATGATGATACAGTATAGAATCCAACACCTCCAGATGGGGAATCAGATTGAAATACTTTACATTTAACTAACATCTTATAATTTGATGTTACTGAATTACCTGGTTTCAATGAAAGATTTGATAATCCATAATGCTGAATCTTCTGACCATCTTCTAACATAAAGTTGTCTTTAGAGTCAGTAAAACTAGATCCTGTAGAGTTAGCATACACTGATGTATTAGAAATATAAACAGCTTCAATTGATTGGACATCTGGTACACCCAACGACCATGGTCCTGCATTTGTTGCTGCATTGTTAGCAGTATCTAATTTGACATATATGGTCTTTTCTGTTTTCTTTAATGGTGTAGCAGAAGCCTTCCTAGCATTATATGTAATATTAAATGCTGAAGATGGAGCTCCTGAAGTTATGCCCGAAATATCTATATTGGCTGTAGTTCCTGATATTTGAATATTAGCTGCTGATGTCCATAATGGTACACCTTGTACTAGATTTGATCCAGTAGTATTAGCAGTTATAATCCAATCTTTCTTTTGTTCTTCTGTTAAAGTACCACTATAAGGGAATGATAACCCTGATCCTAATGATAGTGATATAACGTTTGATGATGAAACTGATGCTTGTGATTGTGTTCTAAAAATGAAATCAGCACTAGTTGTTTCTTTAATTGCTGGCATTGGTAAAGGCCACAACATCATAGTAGCGCCTTGTTCTTTTAATACAGCTTTATTTCTTATACCATCATTCTCTAAAACAATGTCAGCTGTTCCTTCGCCAGAATCATGAAGTGATCTAACTTCATGGAATCTCTTTCCTGCACTCATTTTAATATTCATTAAGAATACTTTATAAGTAGCATTCTTAGCTATATTACCACCCTCAGAATGAATGACTGTTTGTAATGTTGCTGTTCCTATTTCGTTACCTGGTGCAACACTTAATGCATCACCATCAGTAACTGAAGTTCCAGCCGTGTCTCTTAATGAAACAGTTGGCATTGTATTAGATGCAAAGTTACCAATTAATTCTTTACATACAACATAATAACCTTGGTTTGTAGTTACTGTTACATCTGACATACTAGCATTAGCAATTGCTTTAGGAACTGCTATTCTAGTTGTATTAAATTGTTCTGCTCTTTGTCCATTTACATAATGTAGTCCTGGACTAATTGCTACTTTAAAGTGTGTTGTGTTTGCTGATTCTGATGCAAATTGGTTTTGTGTTACTGTAAAGCTTCCAGATGTCTCTTTTGTTTTCTTGGCCATTTCTTCGCCAATAGAGTTCCACTGTGTATCAAATCTTTTTGATGTAGCTAAACCAGCCTGGAAATCAACTAATGCTAAGAAGTCTGTATTTGCTCTTGCTTGTGATGTTGGAATAGCATCTAGATAAGGATCTAATTTTAATCTATCTGCACCAGGTGCATTTTCGTTATTAAATCCAGCTGCATTATCTTTTAATGAGTTATCACTATCTGCTGTAACAATTGTTTCTTTAACATTAAATCCAACAGACACATTATCTGGATATCTGTCATACTTAGATGCAATAACTGTATTAGCACCTACTTTTAAGAAATGCCCTTTTGAATAAATTATACCTTCTGATGTCTGAACTGCAAATGCATCACCAACTGCCTGTGCTGCAGTAGTTATTGATCCACCAGCAGCTGTAATAGTTGCTATTGGACTTGAATCGTTTGCAAATTCACTTGAATGAATTTCGATTGTTTCAGAATGATTAAATATTTTTTGACCACTTGATCCTGCTTTAATATAATCAATATATAAAGTAGTTAAGTTTGGATCCTGTGATACAAGACCGTCTGCGTATGCTGATACTTGTGCTACAACACCTGTAGTTGAACCTTTTGCAAAGTATCCAGTATATGTTGATGGTGCTACTACAACACCTGCAGTATCTAAATCAGTAATTTTAACGAATGAATAATAATCATCAAAAGTTATTTGACAACCTTCGATAATAGTCCCTTCTTTATAGATATTATTACCAAATCTTTCAACCTGTGCCTGTAATAATGTTTGTAGTTGTGTTAACTCTCTCGCTTGAATAGCAACAGCAGGTTTAAATAGCACACGTGAATATTTTTTTGACTCATCGTGGTCGTCGTAATAAGGACTTACGTTAAAATCAGTTGTTAAATTCGCCATTACTTATCCTAAAATTCCAATACTAGTTTAAATGTCTCTGTCTGGTTATTTGCTCTCGCGACAGGACTCATTGATTCTTTATAGATTACTTCTCCAGATCCGTCTTTTACTTCTGGTAGAGCAACCTCTGTTAATTTCATTTGTGCAGCACTATTAGCTCCACTAAAATATTTATCTCCCGAAACATCCGACAGTAAGAAAACATTCTTAACTCCTGTCAATTCTACAGCGCCATTCGCGGAGCCTGGAGTAGTTACTACATAACCATTTGCTAAAGATGAATCTTGTGATACTTTTTCATCTTCAACTAGACCATCACCCAATGTTCCAGCATAACTCAGTTCTGTAGTATATTTATGTGTTTGTCTAAACACAGTTGTCGGTTGAGCCACTGTTTGTATTACTGCATTACCTTGTGGTGAAGTATTACCTTTAATAGTTTCACCAGCTGTAAAGAAGCCTCTTATATCTTTATATGCAATACCTGATGCGTTTGCTGATACTGTAATAGCAGTTGCATTAGATGTTTGACCTGTAATTTTTTCTCCAGCAGTAAAGTTTGTTGTACTACTTGTTAATACAAAAGTACCATTTGCAAATAAAGGATCTTTTAATAATCCAATTTCTCTAAAATCATTTGAAGTTGCTAATTTAGCACTTTCTGTATTAGCTATTGATACACTAATACCAATTTTATTTGCAAATAATTCTTGTAATACAGTTGATCCATGTCCGCCTTGTGGTGATATAATTGCTCGAGCAGTTGAAGATGTTGTAATATAAGAATTTGATACTGCATTAGTTACAAATCCTGTATTACCTTGAATTGTACATGATGCCCAAGTATAACTATTACCTGTAGTAACCATTTGGACATTTGCTACAACATTAGCATTTAATGTGCTATTAATTACAGCTCTAGCTGATGCTCCGGATCCATCACCTAATATTTGAACTTGTGGTCCAATACTATAAAATGATGTTGAATCTAAGTTAACACTAAATGAATTTGCTAATAATACTCTCTTTTCATTGGCTGTAACAATATACTCATCAATAATACCTAATTGTCCTGCTCCTGTTCCTCTTTCAACATATAAAGAAGATCCTTTATAGAAATCTGTATTACTAGATAAAGAATCACCTTCCATTGTTCTTGATGACACATTAGCATAAGTATTTGATGATACACCTCTTATTTGATCATTATCATCTATGTTACCATTAATATTACCAATTGTCAACGTTGTTGAATTAGATGATACTACAACACCATTAGCAGATCCAACTCTTGCAATTAAATTAGCTGCAGCTGTATTAGAAGCACCTGCAACAGTAACTGTTGGTGTTCCTGAATATGATTTACCACGAGATGTAATATTAATACCAGTTATACCACCAGTAGCATTTACTGATGCTATATTAGCTGTAGCATTAATAGTAGCTGGTCCGGTAACTGTAATAGTATCTGAAGTTGCAAATCCTGCACCTCCATCAACAACTAATATTGATTCTAGATATTTTGTTTCAACTTCTTCTTTAACAAAACCTGATATAGAATCAGTACCGAAACTATACACATATGATGATGGTGAAGCTATAGCTATTAATTTTGGATCACCTCCTACACCAAACTCCGTAACGAATCCATTAGCATAAGCTGCATAGTCCCGGCCTGAATCCGTTACTTTGATGGCACTTATACTACCTGGTACTGCGGCGGAGGTGACATCAGAATTAGCGATCACAGGCATGTAATCTGCTGTTGCAAATTTATCCCACTTAGCTGATGGTATGGTATACATATATTTCCATTGATAACCATCAGTCGATGTTATATATACTTCATCATTCGCAGAAGTCTCTAAAATAGAAGGAGCTTGTATTGAATTGGCTCCATAGTTATTATCTAAACATTTAAAGACATTATATTTTGATTGTTCTGAAACAACCACAAAGAAATCTTTAGTATGAAGATCTTCAGTAGTATCATCATACATTGCGTAAGGTGTGTTATTGGTCCAAGTTTTTCTATTGACCATATGGAGTACATCAGTATCAGTAACCTGTTTACCACCTATCATATTATCATATGAACCGAAATGTACATTCGCCATAGCATTTTTTGTAGATGGTGGGTTGTTATCGTCTGTCCAAGGTTTATGATTACCATAGAAAAGATATAAGAGCGTATTTGCAGGCTCTGTGAAACTTTCCTTAAACTGGATTGCACTGTGTACGTTGAAATTTTTTGTTATTACTTTACTCATTAATTCATCCAAGATTCATAAGCATTAGCTGAGGCTATACTACTATTAGCTATTGATAGTGTTAAAGCAACTGAATCTTCTACTTTGACAACTTCACCAAATAGTTTTAGGCCAGCAACGTGTAAAATCTCTTTTAACTGGTCTTCATATCTTTCTAATGATATACCAGTTCTTGTTACGTAAGAATAGTCCTGATAATAATCATTGTCATGTATTTTATTTATGTCACTTGGGAACGAGCGCCTATTGACCCAATAGCCTTGTCCTACGCCTTGTTTTGTAACATCTGCTGTACCAGTTACAATATATGCTGTATTAGCTGCTGTTAATTGTACTGTTGAGTTTTGTTCATATCCATATCCAGAATCTAAAATCTCTAATCCTGTTGCAATTCCGTTAGCTGTTTGTACGTTTGCTGATATTGTTGCATTTAATCCTATTGGCATTGTATCTTCATCATCATATACATTTTCAACAGTAGCTGTTGCTCCAGAAGATAATCCTGTTAAAGTAGATCCATTTGCAAATGCTTGACCAAATTTTAATCTTCTAATTTTAATTTGTTCTACTCCATTAACAGTTGATGATGATTTAAATGCACCTGTTGCAATTGCTGATGCAGATTGTTGTACTACTCCACTAGTCAGTGGTGTTACGTTAGCTCCTGATGATTGTGTTTGAACAACATAAGAATCATCAAAAGCTCCTACTGTTTCTTTTACTTTAATATGTGTAGCATTAGAACTTTCAATAATGCCTGTGGCATTAGTTGTTAATTGAATTACACCTTCACCAATTGTTATTGCAGCACTATTAGCTGCTAATGTTATACCGTTAGTTGAACTGTTGCTGTGGTTAATTAAATAACCTGGTAACGATACTGTTTGTTGTAAATTTTCATTTGGATTAAATGATCCAACTTTATTTGATACAACTGCAATTAAATCTCTTCTATTAAACCCAGCAATATATGGATTATGAACTAATGTTAATGGATCCATATTATATCCAGCTCCTGGATTT
>Ga0115012_10000063_pt1 | contig 62273 bp, 48 predicted proteins | sample TroAtlMetagenome_FD_88706 | JGI IMG/M metagenome (GOLD analysis project Ga0115012, IMG submission 88706) | Marine eukaryotic phytoplankton communities from Atlantic Ocean - Tropical Atlantic ANT10 Metagenome | ecosystem: Environmental > Aquatic > Marine > Oceanic | place: Tropical Atlantic... | reverse complement strand
GCCCCTTCAGCGGGCGCAGACTCAGCCCCTTCAGCGGGCGGCGCGGCGGCCTTGGGGGAAGGATCAACGCATACCGAGGCTTCGCAGATGCGGTCGCCCTTGCAGTCTGTGTCTTTCTCGCAGCCGCCGGCGTGCGCAGAGGTTGAGGCGAGGAAGCCCATGGAGAGTGCGGAGGTGAAGAGGGCTGCTCGGATCATGCTGGCTCCGGTGTTTTGAACCCGTTGACCGTAGCGCAGACCGTCTCTTCCAGGCAACAAAATGCAGTCAAGAGCCACTCAAGGCCCCGACAGATTGGACGAATCTTGACGCGCCGCCTATACTGGACACCTGTTCACCCCTGTCGAGTTGCATGCGCGTTTTTGGAATCGATCCCGGCTCTACAGCCACAGGCTATGCCGTCGTGGAACGGCAGGGTGGTCGCTTTCGCTTGCTGGCCGCTGGCGTCATTCGCACCAAGAGTGGCGATCCCATCCCGGAGCGTCTCAAGACGATCCACCAAGGGCTGAATGCCCAGTTGACCGTCTGCAATGCAGACTGTGTCGCCATCGAGGCCATCTTTCGGCATCGCTCCTCAGAGAGCGCGATTCGGCTCGGTCAGGCCCGAGGTGTGGCGCTCCTTGCTGCCGCCCAGCACGACCTCGAGGTCTCCGAGTACAACGCCATGACCGTCAAGAAAACCGTTGGCGGCCACGGTCGGGCTGGAAAGCCTGAGGTTGCGCGCGTCGTCACACGCTTACTCGGTGCTGATCACGGACTGGCCTCCGACGCGTCCGACGCGGCGGCCATCGCCATCACCCATTTGATGCACAATGCGTTCCAACGCTCGAGCCGGAGAGCCCTGTCATGATCGCCATGCTGAGGGGCGTCATCGCCCAGAAGGACGACGGTACCGCCATCGTCGACGTCAACGGGGTGGGCTACTTGGTTCAGCTCCCCTCGAGTGTTGTGGCTGAGCTGAGCGAGGGCGAAGAGTCGCTACTGCACATCTGTACGTCTGTGCGTGAGGACGCCATCACGCTCTTTGGTTTCCTAAGTCTGGAGGATCGGTCGACCTTCGAGATGCTTCGTGAGGTCAATGGAGTCGGGCCGCGGACGGCGCTGGGCATTCTTTCTCAGATGTCTCGTGCCGATTTACACCGGGCCATATCGAATGAGGAGATCAAGACCCTGACGAAGCTCAAAGGCCTCGGCAAGAAGACCGCAGAGCGACTCTGCCTCGAGCTCAAGAACAAGATCCCACAGACCTTCACCCCGACCACCGTGAGTGGAGGTGGAGGGGAGGTCGATCCGCTGCCTCTCGCGCTCGCACGGCTCGACTATCGCAAGACGGAGATCGATCGTGCCCTGGGCTCGGACGAGGTGCCCGCGATGGACGAGGCGCCTGTGGGTGCCCGACTGCAGGCGGCTTTGCGGGTTCTTGCCCGCCCCATGTGATGAAGAGATAGAGGACACCCGTGGACGATTTCGAACCATTTGATGACGGCCTTGCGCGAGTCGTTGATCCCGTCGCCAGAGAGGGCGGAGACCCCGCGCTTCGCCCCCGGAACCTCGACGAGTATGTGGGTCAGGCTCGCGCTGTTGAGAATCTTCGGGTCTATATTCGCGCTGCGAAGGAGCGGGGAGAGGCCATGGACCACGTGCTCCTTGCCGGTCCCCCAGGGCTCGGGAAGACTTCGCTGGCCCACATCATCGCCGAGGAACTCGGTGTTGAGGTCCGTCCCACCAGTGGACCAGTCATAGAGCGAGGTGGAGATCTCGCGGCAATCCTCAATTCATTGGGACCGAGAGAGGTGCTCTTCATCGACGAGATTCATCGCCTGAATCGCGCGGTTGAGGAGGTGCTCTACCCGGCCCTCGAAGACTTCCGAATCGACGTCATGCTTGGGCAGGGTCCAGGTGCCCAGTCGGTCAGCATTGACCTCCCGCGCTTCACCTTGGTGGGCGCCACGACCCGGGCTGGGCTGCTCACCCGACCCCTTCGAGATCGTTTTCCGATTCACTTCTCGATGGAATTTTATGATGCCGGAGAGCTGGCAGAGATCGTGAGGAAGAGTGCCAGTCGCATGGGCATCGAGATCACGAACGAGGCGGCCTTAGATTTGGCTCGCCGCTCCCGTGGTACTCCACGCGTGGCCAACCGATTGCTCAGGCGGACGCGAGACTTTGCCCAGGTTGAGGGAGACGGCGTGGTCAATCCGGACGTCGTGCAACTGACCCTCGACCGCCTCGGCATTGATTCGGAGGGGCTGGACAGCATGGACCGCAAGGTCCTGGAGACGGTCGCATACAAATTTGATGGTGGTCCGGTGGGCATCGACTCGCTCTCGACAGCCATCGGAGAGGAAGCAGACACCATTGAGGATGTCTATGAGCCCTTCCTGATCATGCGGGGCTTCCTGCAGCGCACTCGCGCTGGTCGAATCCTCACCGCATCTGGTCGGCGTCACTTGGGCATGCCCGTGCCCGACGGCCAACTGTTTTGATCTTGGGTCTGCTCTTGGCGTCGGCCTCTGTGTGGGCATCGACGCCGCTCACGCTCCACGTTGGCGGTCGAGCGATCACGGTTGAGGTTGCGGACTCGCCTGAAGAGCGTGCACTCGGATTGATGGGACGGGCATCCATGGGCCCTGACGAAGGCATGGTCTTCATCTATCCAGATGAGGCTCAGCGGAGTTTCTGGATGAAGAACACGCTCTTGCCGCTGTCCATCGCTTTCGTCTCCAAGACCGGCAGCATCGTGCACCTCGCAGACATGGAGCCACTGAGTGAGCGTCCGGTACCCTCGGTGCATCCCACCATGTACGCCATTGAGATGAATCGAGGCTGGTTCGAGGCCAACGGAGTGAAGGTCGGACAGCGGGTCGGTGGGCTGCCGGGGCCTGCGGTTCGATGACGGCACAGGCAACCCTGGCAGGCGTCATCGAGCGCGATGGTGTTGCCTTGCACAGCGGAGAGCATGTGTCCGTTCGATTGGTCCCGGCTGATCCGGGTGCAGGCATTGCCTTCTCGATCGATGGAGAGGTGATTCCAGCTGTACTGAGCCATGTTGTCGATACCCAGTTGGCCACCACCCTGGGCGCGGCTAGCGCGAGGGTTCGAACGGTCGAGCACTTGCTCGCCGCTTGCATGGGCATGGGGATCGACAATCTGCTTGTCGAGGTGACTGGCGGGGAGATTCCAGTCCTCGACGGATGCGCCAAGGCATGGGTCGATGCGATCGAGTCCACGGGACTCATGGAGCAAGATGCGCTCAAGCGCTTGGCGATCATCCGCAGACCACTGGAGATCAAGGATGGACCACGCTGGGCACGCCTGCTTCCGGCGGACGAGACAGAGCTTGATGTGCGGATCGACTTCGACCATCCGGCTGTCGGATGCCAGCACCTGTCGCTCGCGCTGACACCCGGTACATTCGCAGCTGAGCTCTCCTGGGCAAGGACCTTCGGCTTCGAGCGACACGTGCCTGCAATGCGTCGAATGGGGCTGGTTCGCGGCGGGTGTCTGGATAACGCCCTGGTCTTTGGTGAGGACGGCCCCCTCAATCCCGGAGGTCTGAAGGCTCCTGATGAGCCGGTTCGTCACAAGATGCTCGATGCCTTGGGGGATCTCGCCCTTCTCGGAGCCTCCCTCCAGGGACGGCTTGAGGCAGAGCGACCGGGCCACGGTGTGATCGTGTCACTGCTCAGGGCTGCGATCGATGCGGGTGATGTGGTGGAGTTTCAGACCACAGCACCTTGACATCAGTCCGTCGTAGAGGCACTCTTAGGCCTCACCCTTTCCTGGAAAAGTCATGAACTGGCGTCCCTCTCCGCGTCCGAAGCCGAAGCCACAAGACCCCCGCTAAAGCGGCGATCAGAAGGCCCAGACTTACTTGACCGCAGCCTGCGGAGTATGCCCGCATGTCTTTAGCTGACGCTGAGCCGCTCGACGGAGCGCCCCTGCCTCCGCTGACAGGAAGCGGTCCGTATAGCTGCGCAGAACTTCGAGGGTTTGCAGGTCGACGGTTCCTCCTGCCCGCAGGACACCCTGACCTGCCTGCCATCCACGATGGTGGCCCTGCATCAGATCCGGCCCTCGACAATTTGGTCGGCATGCGTCGTTGGTGGTTTGAGCATCCCGACTGGATGGACTTTCTCTCACCAGACAATCCAGGACACGACGACAAGCTCACTGAGCGCGAGCTCTACCTCGATCACTGGCGGGATCACATCTCCCCTGGCGCCCGAGTCATGGACCTGGGAGGCGGCATTGGTCGATTCACTCAGTGGTGCCTGGATCAGGGCTGCGAGGTGGAATTGGTGGACCCTGATCTGAGGAGTCTCTGGTCTGCTGTTGGTCACGCCGGAGGACGACCTGGTCGACTCGATGTCCACTGGACCACCGGAGATTTGCTGCCTAATCTGGAGCCTGTTGACGTGGTGATTGCTGCAGAGGTCCTGTGCTACGTCACGGACCCAGCGGCTGTGATCGAGGCCGTGAAGCCGCTGCTCAAGCCAGGCGGCATGGTTCTCGCCAGCGTGGAGGCCCGATACGGCTGGGCCATGGGTCCTGATGTCGCTGAAGGAAGTCTGGATGCACTCTTCGGCGACGGGATCGTCCATGTGGATGAGGATCGCTGGGTTCGGACCTTCGACGAGCCCGACTTTCGCGCGCTCCTGAGCGACTTTGAAGTCTGTCACTTCTCGCCAAGTCACTATGTACTCAGCGGTCCCTTTGAGGCGGCCCTCGGCGCCGCCAATATCGACGAGATTCGTGCCCATGAAGCACGCTTGAAGGCCCATCCGATCACAGCCCCCTTGAACCGCGCCTGGATGGCCGCCGCGCGCTGGTGCGGGTAGGGTAGGGCATGCGCGTTCTCTTGGTTCACCCTCCCCGCGGCTACTGGCCCTACGTCTCCGAAGGAGACAACTACCTCGTCCAGCAGGCGCTTCCCGCGCTCGCTGCCGTGGCTCGCGAGGCTGGACACGAGGTCATGGCCATCGACTGTCTGCCCCTTCGGATGGGTTGGCGAACCCTGTACGAGGAGATCAAGGCCTTCAAGCCACACGTGATCGGCTGTGGAGAGAACCACGCGCTGTACACGAACGAGGCACTGAAATTCTTCCAGATGTGTCGGGATGCAGCGCCTGAGGCCAAGACCATCGCAGGTGGAGGTCACTTCTCCAACATGTCCCATCGCTATGCGACGCGCCCAGACATTGATGCCATCTGCATCGGTGAGGGCGAGGCGACCTTCGATGAGTTGATTCGTGTGTTTGGGGAAACCGACCCGGACCTGTCGAAGGTGGACGGCATTGCCTACGGCGAAGGAGATCAGGTGGTGAGAACCGCTCCGCGGAAGCTCATCAAGGACCTCGATTCGCTCCCCATCCCCGCCTACGATCTCCTGCCCATGCACCTGTATGGTCGGTCTCGCTACTTGTTCTCGCCTTCTGGAGCGACAATGCATCACTCCCGTGGGTGCACCAGCAAGTGCAGCTTCTGCGCGTGGTGGACCACGATGGCCGATCGCAAGATTGATGCGGATGGCAACGAGGTGCTCTCGCCTCGCTGGCGGACCAAGTCAGTCGACCGTGTGATGGAGGAGATGTCGCTGCTCTACCATCGCTATGGCAAGCGCGGCTTTGTCTGGGTGGATGAGAGCTGGAACATCGATCCGCGCTTCAATGAGGCCTTCTCCGATGCGATGATCGAGAGCGGCATGAAGACCAAGTGGATGACCTTCATGCGCGCTGACTGCATCGTCCGAGATGAAGAGAAGGGTATTCTCGAGAAGCAGGTTCGCGCCGGTCTCCGACACATCCTGATCGGCGTTGAGCGGGCCGAAGATGACACCCTCAAGGGGCTGGACAAGCGCTTCTACACGGGCGGTGTTGCAGAGCGTGCGATTCGCATCTTCAAGGAAAAGTATCCAGAGGTCTTCATCCAAGCGACGTTTATCGTCGGGGTTCAGGAGGAGGATCGAGACACGCTCCAGCGGCAGGTTGAGCTCGCCAAGAAGATCGACGTGGACTTCCCCGCCTTTCATCCGATCACGCCGGTGCCGGGCACGCCCATCTTTGATGACGCCATAGCGAACGGCCACATCACCGAAGAAGACTTCGACAACTTCGACTGGATGAGTCCGGTCCTCGATACCGACTTCTTGAACCGGGATGAGATCGCCCACGAGCTCCACAAGATGAACAAGCAGTTTGTGAACCCCAAGTGGATGCTCAAGGGACTGCTCAGCAAGGAGAGCTACAAGCGCGACATGTACATCTGGTTCGCGCTTGTGAGCGCCAAGATGGCCTTTGATGTGACCAAGCAGCGCCTCAACCCGTTCAAGGTCGAGCACTACCAGGCGCTACACAAGCCCCCCTGGTACAACAGCTAGCGGCGAGGCTGCGGGATGCTCATTCCGCGGTGTTGCTGGGCGTAGGCTTGCATCTGTGATCTGGGCATTTGCTCAGGGAAGTACTGGTACCAGGTGGGTGCGAAGGCCTTCATCTTCATCTTCTTCTTGTTGGCCACAGTCTTCTGAAGCTCCAGCAGTCCCGGCGACTCCTTGCACTTCTTCAGGCCTTCGTTGATCACGGACAGCGCGAGATCACGGTCCTTTGCCTCAACGGCAATGTAGGCGTACAGCGCCCAGAAGACAGGGTCCTTGCCGCCATGCGACTTCAGGTCGGCCATGCCTGAGAGCGCCCGCTCCTTGTTGCCCTGCCGGTGATCGAGTGCTGAGAGCATGGACCGTGCGCGCCAGTCTCGCTTCCATGCCTGGGCGAGATGTGTTCGGGCCTCAGGCCACTTGCGCTGCATGTACATGAGCATGCCGATCTGTCCGTGGACCTGCCCCGTAATGCCGAACTGCCACTTTCCGAGATCGAGGCAGGACTCCATCAGACGGAGTCCTTGCTCGAAGCGATTGTTCTGGAATTCCGCCACGGCCCGCTCGGCGACGACACGGAACTTTCCGCCAGTTCGCCGTGCGAGCAAGAAGTAGCTGATCAGTAGGGCGATCGAGCCAGGGATGAAACCGGCCACGAAGGTCGATGTGGTGGCGACACCGACCGCGAAGGCGGCAGTCGCAAAGACCAGAGAAATGATGAGGTTGTACATGAGGCACCGCTGTGGGTACGGTCTTTAACCAGATACGTGTTCGTCCGCGGCTTCGGCTGCGGTTACAGCATGCTGGAGGGCAATATGTCTATCGATCTTCGCTGTTTTACGTACATCGACATCCTCCAGCCGCAGACCGCGGGATTCCTGGCTACGATCAGTCAGGGCTACCACCCGCTCGAGTCGCAGGCGTCACTCTTCATTGAGGTGTCTCCGGGCATGGACGTGAACGTCGTGACCGATATCGCACTGAAGCGGACATCGTGCACGCCGGGCCTGCAGATCGTAGAGCGACACTTTGGGTGCCTCGAGCTTCATCACTACGACCAAGGTCAAGTGCGGGCTGCGGGCGAGGAGATCCTCGATGCGTTGAACATCAAGATCGAAGATCGCCTGAAGCCTCGGGTGGTGTCTGGACAGACCATTCACAGCACCACGGGCTACCACGCTCAGATCACCAACCGCATGCGCCACGGGAATTTCTTGAACGAGGGCGACACGCTCTACGTCCTCGAGACGCACCCGGCTGGCTATGCACTCATCGCCACCAACGAGGCTGAGAAGGCTGCAAACATCGACGTGCTCGAGTTCCGTGCAGTCGGTGCGTTCGGGCGCGTCTACATTGGCGGTCAAGAAGAGGACATCAAGGAGGCCGCAAAGGCGGCGATCTCGGTCCTCGACAGCATTGATGGCCGGGACAACCCCGGTCCTGCACCTGTCTTCTACTGATCGAGGAGAGCGCCATGCGGGAAGTGGTGATCTGTACGCCTCGTCGAACGGCCATTGGTCGATTCATGGGGGGGTTGAGTACTGTTCGGCCCGATGACTTGTTGGCTGGGACCATCTCCGCTGTTGTGGAGCAGTCGGGCATAAATCCAGAGTGCGTGGACGACGTCTTCATGGGCTGCGCCAACCAAGCTGGTGAGGACAATCGCAACGTCGCCCGTATGGCGTCACTGCTGGCCGGCCTGCCCCAGTCTGTTCCTGGTGTCACGGTGAATCGGCTCTGCGCCTCGGGTCTCGAGGCGGTGAACCAGGCCTTTCGGGCTGCCCGCTGCGGTGATGGTGATGTCTTCCTCGCGGGTGGTGTGGAGGGGATGTCTCGAGCGCCCTACTCCATGCCCCGAGGACCAAACCTCCCCAAGGCTGGGAACGCGACCCTCTGGGACACGTGCCTTGGTTGGCGGTACCCAAATCCGAAGATGGAGGCGCTGTTTCCCCTCGAGGCGATGGGCTGTACAGCGGAGAATATCGTCGATCGCATGGACATCTCGAGGGGTGATCAAGATGCGTTCGCCCTGGGGTCTCACACCAAGGCGCTGGCTGCCCAAGAGCGCGGGGCCTTTGATGCAGAGATTGTTCCATTCACTGCTCCAAAGGGTCGGAGGGACACAGTGGTGGTGGACCGCGACGAGGGTCCGCGTGCAGACACCAGCCTGGAGCGTCTCGCAAAGCTGAGACCAGCCTTCCGGGACGGCGGCTCAGTCACTGCGGGGAATTCCTCCACACTGAACGATGGCGCCAGCGCGATGATTGTGGCCACTGCTGAGCGGGCGGCGGAGCTCGGTCTACAGCCCGTTGCACGGCTCGTGGCCTGTGCAGCCGCAGGAGTCGACCCCACCGTCATGGGTCTCGGCCCCGTCCCTGCAACCCAGAAGGCCTTGGCGCTCGCGGGCTGGACTCTGGACGACCTTGATCTCATCGAACTCAATGAGGCCTTTGCTGCGCAGTCACTGGGCGTCATTCGCAGTCTCGGCCTGGATGAGTCCAAGGTGAACGTCAACGGTGGTGCAATCGCGCTGGGTCACCCCCTCGGCTGTTCGGGCGCTCGCATCCTCACCACGCTGATTCACGCCATGCGGGCCTCCGGGGCACGCCGTGGACTGGCCACGCTCTGTGTGGGCGTCGGGCAAGGTGTCAGCACACTTGTGGAGGCCATTGATGGCTGAGAACACGTTTGAGAATGTCGCCATCATTGGTTCCGGAACGATGGGTCATGGAATCGCGCAGGTCTGCGCCATGTCGGGCATGGAGGTCCGCATGTTCGACCTGTCGGACACAGCCCTTCAGGATGGCTTGGACAAGGTGCATGCCAACCTGGACAAGGGTGTAGATCGAGGGAAGGTTGCGCCAGAGCTTCGGGATGAGACCCTCATTCGACTCGCGGGCACGACGGATCTGGAGACAGCGGTCGATGGCGCACACTTGGTCATCGAGGCCGTTCCAGAGAAGCTGGAGTTGAAGCAAGGCCTCTTTTCGAAGGTAGAGGCGATGGTCGACGAGGACACGGTGCTTGGGACCAACACCTCGAGCCTCAGCGTCGGCAAGATAGCGGAGGTTCTCGCTCGCCCAGAGAAACTGGTTGGCCTGCATTTCTTCAACCCCGTTCACATCATGAAGTTGCTTGAGGTCATCTCGCACCCAGGAACGGCTCCAGGGGTGATCGAACAGATCAAGGCCTTTGGTTCAGAGATTGGTAAAGAGTGCATTTACGTGAAGGACTTCCCTGGGTTCGCCACGAGTCGTCTGGGTGTGTGTCTGGGCATGGAAGCCATTCGTATGTTTGAGCAAGGAGTAGCCTCTGCGTCAGACATCGATACCGCGATGGTCCTTGGCTACCGCCACCCCGTTGGTCCGCTCAAGCTCACAGATATGGTGGGCTTGGACGTTCGCATGCACATCGGTGAGTACCTGGCGGAAGAACTCGGAAACCCGGCCTTCAAGCCCCCTGCGCTGATGGTCGAGATGGTCGAGGCGGGTACGCTCGGTAAGAAGAGCGGCAAGGGCTTCTACGACTGGGACTGATCAGCGTCCGTCTGGCATCAGCAGGATGTGGACCTGACCCTCATCTTCACTGCTTGGAGCATCGCCCGGTGCCCCGATGGCGAGATCTTCTCGGCCATCGCTGTTCATGTCGAAACCGGATCGAATCAGGGCTCCGAAGTTATCGCCGGTCAGGCGGCCATTGAAGTGTGCGCCGGCATCTGAGCCTGTCATCGCACCACCAATGATTTCAGAGCCGAAGAAGATGTAGACATGACCTTCGCTGTCTGCGGTGCCCTCACCTGGGTACAGCTCGTCAGGAGCGCCAACGATGATGTCATCTGCACCGTCGGCGTCGAGATCGCCGGTGGCCAGACCGATGCCGAATCCAGACGCCTCGTCTGTGCCCATGATGGTGAGATCCGCGTCGACCGTCTCGTGACTGCCGCCCGTGAGCGTACTCGCGGTGTAGAAGATGTGAACGGACTCTGTGCCGGGAGAGCTCACCACGAGATCGCGTGCGCCATCACCGTCGACATCACCGACCTCACCCGCATTCCAGCGGCCGACCTGAGCGTTGATGGTCTCGCCGTATAGCTGGATGTCTTTATCGAACTGCGCGGTCTGAACGGGAGGCGGTGAGTCTGATGCACCATTCATGATGAAGATTGAGCCGGTCTTGGGCTCAGGATGGTCGTCCCCATAGGCGCCGATGAAGAGGTCGTCATAGCCATCGGAGTTGGGATCTCCGCCGCTGAGCTGTGAGCCCACGTAGTCGTAGGCGTGACGGCCATCGATTCGCCAGTCGTTATCGAGCAGGAGGTCGTACTCGCCTCCGCCCATCAGCTCGGCACCGCTGAACACGAATATCCGGCCGGTGTCGCTCGGTCCGTGCCAAGAGTCGGCGTAGACCAAGTCAGCAAAGCCGTCTCCGTTGAGGTCGAGGTGAGTCATGAGTCGTGGATAGTCGTCGTCTGCACCTGTGAAGCGAAGGCCAGCATCAGCACACGAGACGGGTCCGCTCAGCAGATCGCCATCGACCACGCACATGGCGTATCCACCGATCGTGTCGGTTCCACCCATCACCAGATCGGCAGCTGGGGAGCCGATGTGGTTGACTTGGTGGCCGCTCATCACACCCATCCAGTTTCCCGCGGCTGCGCCGGAGAATTGAGCTGATGCGCGGTCCTCGGCATCACCGATGAGCATCCACGGCATGGCGCCGTCGAGCAGGTATGCGACGCCCTCCTCGGCGTAGCCGCCGATGTCGGACGCCACAATGAGGTCGTCATGTCCATCGCCGTCCATGTCACCGCTGCTGATGCCGTTCTCGTAGCTGAGGTGCACCGGAGCGTCTGTACCGATCACGAGTGTCGAGAAGCCCATCACCATGAAGTTGTCGATGCCACCAACGCAGTTGTCGTCGATGCCGTTCCATGCTTCGATCGTGCCTGGACTAACCGCAGGATCGTCGTCATCGCAGTCCAGCCCGCCGTACACATCGGAGGCGAAAGAGTCCCCGTCCTTGTCGTAGTCGTCCTCACCTCCGCAGTCGGCATCGACGCCGTCATACCAGATGTCGAGCACAGTGGGATTCACGTCAGGGTTGTCGTCATCACAGTCGAGTCCGCCATGGGTATCGATCTCGAACGTGTCTCCGTCCTTATCGAAGTCAGACTCGCCGTTACAGTCGCCGTCTACGCCGTCGTACCAGATTTCGTCCATGCCAGGGTTCTGGTCTGGATTGGTGTCATCACAGTCGGTGCTGTTGTCGATGTAGCCCTCGGGGGCACTGCATGTGAACACTGAGATGTCTTCGTTCCCGTAGCCGTCGTCGTCTGCGTCTCGCCACCAAGTCGTAGCGCCATCTGCGCCGGCTTCGTCGGTGACGCCATCGCAGTTGTTGTCCACGCCATCGCACACCTCAGTGGCGAACGGATAGATCAGCGAGTCGTTGTCGTCGCAGTCGCCGTCGGCTTCACTGTACCCGTCTTCGTCCCAGTCGATCTCCATGCACGGCTCGTTCAGTTGGCCCGGCGTGCCGTGGTCTCCGCCTGGGAGTGTCGTGGTCGACGAGCACCACACTGACGAGTAGACGGAAGTGTCTGGGTGAACGTAGTCGAGGTCCACGCTCAGAGATCGGCCGATCTCAACGTCCCATGAGCGGCTGTAGGACATCGTGCTGATGTTGGACCCGAGCAGGAAGAGTCTGACGGTATCGGACTCATGTCCGAAGGCGAAGTCATCCCAGTTGTAGACGTGGTCGAGGTCTACGCCACCGTTGAAGTCTGTGTCGTCGTTTACGCCAAGGACGGCGAACCCGCCTGCCGGAACAATCAGGGGCGCATCGATGGTGAAGCCATCGCCATCGGCATCGATCACATCCCAGCCGAGCATGTCGATGTCGAAGTCCGCTCTGTTGTGGACTTCGAAGTATTCACCGTCCCACTCAGAAGTCATCAGGGGAGTGATCATGACTTCGGTGACCACGATGTCACCGATGAGGATGTGGTCCTCATCGACGTAGCCGTCGCAGTCTTGGTCGATCAGGTCGATCACTTCAGACGCACTCGGCGAGACGGTGTCGTCCGCGTCGTTGCAGTCGTCGCCGCCGAAGTCGGTGTGATCGTGCCCGTCCCGGTCAGCGTCAGAGTCACTCCAGCCGTCGCAGTCGGTGTCGACTCCGTCGTAGGGGAGGTCCGCGGCGTCGGGATGGACGGCAGCATCGATGTCGTTGCAGTCGGTACCGCCAGCGAAGGTGGCGTCAAATCCGTCCATATCCTGGTCAAAATCAGACGTTCCGGAACAGTCGGCGTCGATGCCGTCGTACCACGTGTCTGGCGCTTCAGGGTGAACGATTGGGCTGAGGTCGTTGCAGTCGTCTCCGCGCACGCTGTCACGGGTGCCATCGCTCGCGCAGCTGCAGACAGGGTCTCCAGCGCCGTAGCCGTCTCTGTCGGCGTCGACGTACCAGTCGACGCAGTCCGCAGCACCCTCTTCATCGATCTCGGTGTCGCAGTCGTTGTCTACGGCATCACAGATCTCGTCGGCGGTCGGATAGACGGTGGGGTTGCTGTCGTCGCAGTCCCCATCGGCCTCGGTGAAGCCGTCACCATCATCATCGGCCCCACCGGTTCCTTCGTCGATCTCGGTGTCGCAGTCATTGTCGATGCCGTCGAAGATCTCAGGGGCGTCAGGGTTGATGGTGTCATCCGCATCATCGCAGTCTGTTCCGCCATCAAAGTCGATGGAGTCAAAGCCGTCGAGGTCCGCATCGAAGTCTGACGTGCCCGAGCAGTCGGAGTCTACGCCGTCGTACCAGGTGTCAGTTGCCCCGGGATAGGTGCTCGGATCTTCATCGTCGCAGTCGGTACCACCGTCGAGCACGGTGCTGTCGTGTCCGTCGCCGTCTTGGTCGTAGTCGGAGAGTCCGTCGCAGTTGCCATCGATGCCGTCGTACCAGGACTCTTCAGCATCGGGAGAGATCGCGGGGTCCTCGTCGTCACAGTCTGTACCACCATCGAGCACGGTGCTGTCGTGGCCGTCGCCGTCTTGGTCGTAGTCGGAGAGTCCGTCGCAGTTGCCGTCGACACCGTCGTACCAGATCTCCTCGGCGATGGGAGAGATCGCTGCGTCAGCGTCGTTACAGTCGCCATCCAGGACGGTGTACCCGTCGCCATCTCCATCGGATGGTGGTCGTCCCACCATGCTGATGGAGGTGTTGGGGGTGCTCGGGTCATCCGAGACGACGATGACGAAGGCGGTGCGGATCTCGTCGTCGATGGGCGTGAATCCCACATCGATGCTGATCTGCATCCCAGCCATGATGGTGTACGGCGGTGATGCATCGAGCGTGAACGCGCCCGAGTCATCCGCAAGGATGATGCTCGAGATGGTCAGGGGATCCGCTTCAGCGTCTGCGCAGGTGTTCAGCAGAAAGACTGTGGAGTCTTGTGTTGAGCCGTCGGTAGAGTTGAGCATGACGGCAGCGGGAGTGACCTGCAGCTGGCGACAGTCATCGATGCTTCCGTCCACATCGGCGTCAGCATCGGTGTCGGCATCGGCGTCAGCATCGGCGTCAGCGTCAGCGTCAGCGTCAGCGTCGGCATCCGCATCCGCATCTGCATCAGCGTCCTCGACCGGATCACCCGAGTCAGCAGGGTCGCTCTGCTTGTCGGATCCACAGCCTGCCGCAAGCAGAGCGATGATGATGCAATTTTTAATGGCGTTGACTGACATCGGGAAAGACTGAATCGGTCGAAAAGGGCCGCAGGCTGAGAAGTTTTTTGGTGTCCCGGCCCGCTCCCCCACGTGCCGAGATGTCTTGACACGCTGATTATCCAGGTTGAACTGGGTTTGCCAGCGCGGCAAGGTATCGATTTTCACCCCGCCAAAACGAGATCAACACCACGCGGTGATTTTCCACTGTCGCGAGCAGTTCGTCTACAGATTTAATTGATGATTCATGTATTTGTAACAAGACATCGCCGGGAAGTATGCCAGCGACAGCGGCAGGACTGCCGGGCTCGATGGCGGTCACGAGGGCGCCGCCAGAGGCGTCCTTTGGGAGGGCCACCCCGCGATTGATCAGCATGTCTTGGGTCGGGTTCACCATACTCATGCCCGCCCAGGTCTTGATTCGACCCGCCTTGATGCGCTGGCGTGCTCCGATTTGGGACGCATCTTGAGTCTTGACATCGACCACCCGGTCTCCGGTTCCTCGGCCAAAGGTGATGCTGAGGGTCTCTCTGATGTCGCGAGACTCGATCATTCCCTTGAAGTCCTTGCTGCTGGCTACAGGCTTGCCGTCGATCGCGAAGATGACATCGCCTCGTCGCATACCGGCCCGCTCAGCTGGTCCTCCTGCGATGACCTGGCTGATCCGTGCACCCTGTCGAGGTTCTTCGCGAGATGCAGCGGCATCCTGCGTGCGAACACCGATTCCAGCAAAGGCGATGGGTTCGCCTTGTGCGAGCTTACTCGCCACCCGATGCGCCATCGGCGCTGGAATGGCGAACGAGATGCCTGCACTCGCCATATTCTCCTTGTCTGGGCTGAAGATGGCGGTATTGATGCCCACCACCTCACCGGCCACATTGAAGAGTGGTCCTCCGCTTGAGCCTGGGTTCACAGCGACGTCGGTCTGGATGTAGTCCTGGACTTCATTTCGTGCGAGTCCCCGTCGGCCAAGAGCGCTCACGATACCGGCGGTGACAGTGAAGGGGAAATTGAATGGATGCCCGACTGCGATCACCCACTGACCGACGGCCACAGTGGTCTCGGTGTTGAAGGTGGCGGCCACGAATGGGCCGTCGCCGTTGATGGACAAGACAGCCAGGTCGGTTCGCGGATCGCTGGCCAACACTTCAGCTGTGTACTGACGCTGATCATGGAGTGTGACCTTCAGGTGCGTTGCACCATTGATCACATGGTGGTTGGTGACCACCAGACCTTTGGTGTCGAAGATCACGCCACTCCCCGAGGAGGTCTTGATTCCCCCCCGATCGGCGCGAGGCGATGGAATCAGTCGGTCTCGGGCAAGCTGCTGAAGGCCAGATGCGATGAGTGGGCCCCGCTCGACCTGGATTTGAACCGTGGTCGGGAGGACCTGTGCGCTGAGGGTGGTGAAGTCCGGACCGATCACCGAAGCAGCCGTCGCCGGCACGGGCACCGAACACAGCATCAACAGCAGAACCATGCGAGTCAGATTCATGGACGCACCTTACCCGAAACCCGGCCTTTACCGCCTCGTGCTACACTCGCGCACCGACCGAGGAGAGGGTTGTGAGTGGTGATGGGCTGGACATTGCGAACATGATTGCCGAGGAGGTTGGTGGGCCCGCTCCGGGTACTGCGGATCACCCGTTAGCGGCGCAACTCAATACGCTCAGACTCAGGCTGGATGCCGCAGAGACTGCGTTCGACGTGCTCGGGCTCGACGCCTCAGCCGAAACGGATGCCCTGCGCTCGGCCTACATGGGCCTTGCCAATCAGCTCCATCCGGACAAGTACAATGATGGACCGGAGGAGATGCGAGATCAGGCCACTGAGGCCTTCGATAAGGTCCGCGAGGCGTGGGATTTGTTGGAGACCGAAGAGAAGCGTCAGAAGTACGTCGATCACGTCATCCTCGGAAAACCAACGGAGGAAGAGGAGGCGATGGCTGAGGTCAAGGCGCTCCTCGACGCAGAGGCGGATTTTAAGAAGGGCCTGGCCGCCTTCAATGCGGGCAGACTGAGTGCTGCCCACAAGCTCTTTGAGTCAGCCAGCGCATCTGCTCCAGATGAGCTCGAGTTCAGTGCGTACCGGGCATACACAACATTCGCTCTGAATCGTGCCACAGACCGCGAGGCTGCCCAGAACGCGATCACGGATCTCAAGGATATTCTCGACGCAAACTCGCACCAAGAGCGCCGACTTGATGGTGGTTGGGTTCTGCTTGGCCGGGCCTACCGAGAACTCGGGGAAAAGGAGTCGGCGAAACGCGCGCTGGTTCAGGCGCTTCGATTCAATCCCGCCAACCCAGATGCCCCGAGAGAGCTTCGGCGACTCGAGGGGAAAACAGCGGGTCAAAAAGCCCAAGACGGTCAGAAGAAGCCCGGCTTCTTTGGCAAGCTCTTCGGTAAGAAGGGCTAGTCGCTGAATCGCTGATGTAGCGCCCGTATGTGAGCGGGCGCCGTACCACAGCAGCCGCCGATCAGGGTGGCGCCCATGGCGACCCACGTCTCAGCGAGATCTGCATAGGTCTCCGGGTCACCCGCCCCCCAGCCCAGACCTTCGTCGACATGTCCGGCATTGGCATACACGCCGAAGGGCAACCCCACCTGTGCGATTGCGGCGAGGAAGGGGTGTATACGGGTTGCGGCCACGCAGTTCACCAAGATGGTGCTGACGCCGAGCTCGCCCGCGCGATGAGCGGTCGCTTGCATCACGGCCGGGCTCATCAGGTCAGCGTCCGGACCGGCCGTCAGGCTGAGCCATGTTGGACGCCCAGTCATGATGCCCGCTCGGGCAGCAGAGAGGCCCTCCTCCGGATGGGGGAAGGTCTCGGCGAGAACAATGTCGACGCCCGCTTCTGCCAGTACGTTGGCCAGTGTCGTGTGGATGCTCAGGGCATCTGGCGGGCTGAGGTCTGGTCGATAGCAGTCTGCGATCGGGGCAATGCTCCCCAGGACGAGGTGATCGGGCATCACCGCCTCCCGTGCGATTCGAACAGCGGTCTTTGCCCAGTGTGCCCAGTCCTCGCCCAGGACGTGTGGCTGTGTTCGAAAAGTGTTTGCTGTGTGGTGGGTGGCGCCAGCCTCTGCGTACTCGGAATGGAGTGCTGCCACCGCCTCTGGCGCGTCCTTGAGGGTGTTGGCGCTCCAGCCCGGAGCCGGGCAGCAGTGTCCACGATCGATGAGTTCGGTGCCCAGTGGGCCGTCGAGGATTGTGATGGCCATCTCAACGAATCTTCTCATGGGCGAGCAAAAAACGAACTGTCGAGCTAATATTGGCACCTCGGAGGAGTCCATGATTCGACGACTTGCAAGTCTACCCATTCGTGTCCTGAAGCGTGCGATGAGTGTGATGGACGGGGAGCGCAATGCACCCTCGCCAGCACCACCGATGGCACCAGTGGCGGCTCCTCAGCCGACAGCGGCACCTGAAAAAGCCGCTCCACAGGCGACTGCAGCCAAGAAGGCGGCGCCCAAGAAGGCGGCGCCCAAGAAGGCGGCACCCAAGAAGGCGGCGCCCAAGAAGGCGGCACCCAAGAAGGCGGCGCCCAAGAAGGCGGCACCCAAGAAGGCGGCATCGAAGACGTCCTCAGTACAGGTGGATCCCCAAGAGACACCGAACCCCAATGCGATGAAGTTCAGCCTCAGCGTGACCGTTGCGGAGACCGGATCGTTCTCGTTCAACGCCACCGACGAAGACATCGCGCATCCAATTGCTGCAGCAGTGCTCGCGGTTGACGACGTTGTCAGCGTTTTCGGCGTCAACGACTTCATCACGGTGTCGAAGACAGATGGTGCGGGCTGGGATGTTCTGCTGCCGGCGGTAGTAGACGCCATCAAGACCAGTGCATAAGTTACCTTTGAAACTGTATTTCATGCAGTGAGGAGGGGCGATGCCTCGTTTGGTGATTCTCAATCAGGTCGAAGGCTTCCGCATCTTCGATCTGGAGAAGGAGAAGGTCGTGATTGGTCGTGGAGACGACGCAGACCTCATGCTTCCCAACATCTCCGTAAGTCGACACCACGCGCAAATTCTCCAGGATGACCAGACAAGTACCATCGAGGATCTGGGGAGCAGCAACGGAACCCTCGTGAACGGACAGTCAGTCGAGCGTGCGGTGCTCAACAGCGGCGACGAGATCCTCTTGGGCAAGTTCAACCTCGTGTACATGGGAGATGGGCCGGACAGTCGGTTCTACAAGGGCCGCTATCTCGAGTACATGGCTCGCTATGACGCCAAGTCGCGGACGTTCGATGACTCCACGTTTGCCATGTCTCCCGCACAGCTTCAGCAGATGCAGGATGAAGTAAACAAGATGCGCAATGCCCGTCTCGTTCTTCAGTCGAACCCCAACCGCTTCTGGCACCCAGAGGATCGCCCGCTGACGTTCGGGGGAGACGCCATGGTTGCCGTCGAGGGTATGTTCTCAAGTGGCGTCATCGCTGATGTGACATGGGACGGTAAGCACCATGTGGTCAACAAGCTCGGCCGCATGATCAAAGTCAGCGTCAACGATGAGGGTGTGACCAATCGTCCGCTTCGACACGGAGATCGGGTCCGAATTGGTTCGACCAAGTTTCGCTATGAAGTGGTGAGCGACTGACTCATTCGCTGACGACCTGACCGTTTTTGATGACCAGGTGAATGTCGGTTGTGTGGTGCAGGTCCTCTCGCGGATCTGCATTCAGAACGATGAGATCCGCGAGCTTCCCAGGCGTGATGGATCCCAGCACGCTGTCGAGTCCCATGTAGCGGGCGCCATCGATGGTTCCGGCCTTGAGTGCCTCCATCGGTGACATCGCACCCGGTCCCCCCAGCGCCCAGAGCTCCCAGTGCACACCGAGTCCCTGGAGCTGACCATGTGCCCCCATGGTCACCAACACGCCGTTCCTTGCCATCACAGCAGCATCGCGCGCGACCTGCTGGAAATTCCAGTCCTCATCCTGTGTTGTCGTGCCGCGACGGTAGGTTTTGGCATCGAGGTCGCGTCGGTCCCAGTGACGGAGCAGTCGCTGATCGTCGAACGCGCCGGCCTTGTCGAAGTAGAACAGCTCGCCGCTCAGGCCCCCGTAGGCCACCAGTAGCGTGGGCGAGTAGGCTGTACCCACGGAAGCTTCGGTTGGACTTGCGGCCATGAACTGCTGTACATCGTCGTACAGTGGTGCATTCGGGAGCGCATGTTCGATGGCGTGAAAACCGTCGGCCACCATCGCGAGATTCATCCACAAGTCTCCGCCGCCCTCAGCCACACAGAGAATTTGATTTGCATTGCAGGCCTCGACGTACCACTGCCGCTGATCCCGTCGACTCTGCTGATAGACCTTCACGCTCTTTGCCCCCACCATCTTGAGGCGCTCAACGTGATGATGGGCTGCGTCTCTATCCGGCGTCTCAGCGTTGTCATTTCCGAGTGCACCGTAGAGCACAAAGCCGGTGGAGTAGACCCGTGGCCCCATGCTGAGCCCACTCTCCACGCGCTCCGCTTGGGTGAACACCAGGTCAGTGGATGCGCTCGGATCTTGGACCGTTGTGACTCCGAAATCCAGGTTGACCTTGTAGTCCCATGGCTGCTCAGGCGTGATGTCTTTCGAGCCGTAGTGGAGGTGCGCATGCACGTCGACGAGGCCCGGTATGATCGTCTTGCCTCGCATGTCCATCACATCAGTCCCAGCTGGGATGGTGATGTCTGAGCCGACAGCAGCGATGCGATCACCGTCGATGAGGACTGTGGCCCCCTCTGCGACTGAGTCGCCGTCCATTGTCAGTACTGTGGCGTTGGTGAGGGCCAGCTTGGTGTCGGGGACGTGCCGAGGCCTGGTGTAGTTCAGGGGTGTTCGTTGGCGGGGATCGGTCTGCTCTTCTGCCTCTGTGTCATCGGATTGATTGGGGATGCCGGGACCGCGGAGGGGGTAGGTCACGAAGGTGTCGCCCTCTGTCCATGTCACGCCCGATCCATCCGGTGTCCATCCAAGCCAGTCTCCCACCGCCTCGCTCAACTGGTGCTTTGGCAGCGCCTTGAGCTCCACAGTGGTTCCCGGTTTCGGTAGGGCGGTGACCCAAGCTTGATGACCCTGCTTGAAGGCCAGTCGGCTGAAGTCTGGTGATGGGCTGGCCTCCACGGCGCCCTCTAGGTGTAGGTGGACGCGCTTGTCCTTCCCCTTGAGGTCTGTGGATACCCACTCTGCCATGGCGGGTGCTCGACTGGGTCGCTCACCGATGCTCAGCCACCAGATTCGGTCGTCGTGAATCGTCAGTCGGGGCGAGCGGAAGCCGATCCCGGTGTCGACTGTCGTCCCGGTGTATTCAGCCACCCAGCGTCCACGCTTCTTCTGAAGCACGATGAGTTCGTACCACGGGATGCTACCCAGTCGCGGGCTGTTGTCTGTGTTCGGGTCTCGGAGGACGGCGATGGTGTCACCGTCTCTGGACATCGTGGGGTTCACGAGTTGGCCTTGGACCGGCAGTGTCGTGGTCCGACCCCGTCCTCGGTTCGATGTGAGTTGCAGCCTGCCTGTCCCATCATCGTCTGACCACGAGGTCCACACCAAGGCTGACCCATTGTCGGTCCAGCTGGGTGCAAAGCCTGTTCCCAGATCGTGGGTCTGACCACCAGGCGTCTGGACAACGAGGCGCCCCATGGCCGAGTAGGCGATGTCGCCGAATCGATTGATACTGGTCCAGCGGTTCACCCGAGACTTGATCGTGTCCATTGGGGGGTTCTGCCATCGTGGAACATCGTGGAACAACCAGTCACCCGTCACCCTGAAGGGGATCTCGGTTCGGTCGCCATTCATAGAGATGCGCCACAGCTTGCCGCCAGCCCAGAGCACCAAATCACCGTCATCGGTCCAGTCTCCAGCGGGGTAGACGCCGTGCAGCGCAAAGCCCTCCATCTGGTCGTGGTCCAGCCAGTCGCCGATGACCCGACGCTGGCGTGTTTTGAAGTCGAGATGCTCCAGCAGGGTCCGGGTCCGATCGCGACTCGCGAACACGATTCCATCCCCACCAGGGGTGAGGTGTGGTCGGATCGCCCCACCATTTCCGCTGACTTCAGTTCGGAGCTCACCCGTGTCCCGGTCGAGGCGCATGATCTGCCAGAGACCACGCAGTGGGTTTGCGTCGTAGTCGAACCGACCCGCACGGCTGGAGAACCAGAGGTGTCGTCCGTCCGTTGTCATCTCACCAGCATGAGGGTGGCTATCCTTGGTGGTGAGCGCGAAGCCGGGTCCGCCGTCCAGGTGATACTGCCAGAGCTCCGTGACCCCGATGCTGCGGGTGTCGACCGTGCGGCGCCTGCCGAGGAGCCACGGTCCATCCGGGTCCCACACTGGATCGGTCACGCGTGCAGACTCTTCATTGGTCACCTGCTTGGGGTCCGACCCATCCGCATTCATCACCCACAGTTGTTCATTTCCGTCGCCATCAGAGACGAAAGCGAGCTGCTCACCATCTGGAGAAAATCGCGGTTCAGAGTCCCATGCGGCTCCCGAGGTTAGCCGCGTCGCTGTTCCTCCGCTGAGCGGTATCGACCACAGATCGCCGAGGAGATCGAAGACGAGGGTCTCACCATGGATGGTGACGCTCATCCAGGTTCCTTCTGTCGTGTCGATGGTGGCTGCATGTACGGGACCATGCTCAGCCAGGATGTCCCATGGGTCGTCCTGTGGTGTGGCGTCTTCAGCAAAGACTGGGAGGGCGGCGGCAAGAACCAAGGTCAGGACGGTGAACATGGTTCTGACCTATCCTGTGGAGGGATCGTGGGCCGACCGGGCGCTGAAATGAAGGGTGTTCAGGACGAAGATGTGGAGGGCGGTGCTCGGCATGTCTATGCCTCACCTCTCCCCCGCCAGAGACCGCGAGAACATGGACGCCGTAGGTTGGCGACTCGGGGGTTGGCTACTCGGGGTCTTATGGGCCGGTGTTCCCTCAGACCCCTCACGATGAGGCGGTGGCTTGGCTCGCCGAGGACGTGGTCAGCTGAGGGCAGAGCCAAGTCGATCGCGTTAGTGAACAGGCCTCCTTCCCCACACCAGGAGTTCCCCATGTTCGCAACCGGTCAGTCGACGACCGGACAGACCCCGTCTGTCCCCAATTCCATCGACGGTTCTGTCCACCCGTACACGGTGCAGACCATCACCAATCCGAGCCAGGAAGAGCTCGTAGCAATGGCGCTGGAACACACGCCCGCCACCAGCCGGACGGCCCAGAACAATGTGGTAAAGGTCGCCAAGAACAAGGCCCGAAAGGCCCAGTGGACCTATGTCATCGCTCCCGAGGCTGATGCGGACAAGTACAGCTGCAAGGTGATTGACCGTGACCTTGCGGATGCGCTGATCGGACGACAGCGTGCGTACATCGAGGAGAAAGGACAGCTCATCGAAGTCCAGGGTTTCATCGGACTCGGCGCTCGGGCTGTCGCCACCCAGTGGCTCTACACACTTGAGGGCGCAAACATTGCCGGAATGCAGTCTATTCTGAGCTTCCCGGTCAGCGATGTTCTCGAAGACGGCGAGGACTTCACGCCCACCTTCCGAGTGGTCTACACGCCCGGATGTCCCGCCACAGGTATGCCGGGTCAGCAGGCCATCATCGTCGATCTGGAGAACTACATCACCTACATCATGGGACCCGACTACTTCGGAGAGTCCAAGAAGGGTGCGCTTCGGATGCTCAATCACAAGGTCTTCCAGGACGGCGGATTGGTTCTGCATGCGGGCGCCAAGTCCGTGGAGATCGACGGTCGCACGGTGTCGATGACCATCATGGGTCTGAGCGGCACTGGCAAGACCACCACCACATTCTCCAAGCAAGGAAAGGTCACTCGGCCGATCCAGGATGACATGGTGAGTCTCTGGCCAGCGGGCGAGCTGTCCATCACCGAGAACGGCTGCTTTGCGAAGACCTTTGGTCTGAACGAGGACAATGAGCCTGTGATCTACAGGGGGACCATGTCCTCCGATGCCTGGGTTGAGAACGTTTATACAGATGCCCAGGGGCAGTTTGACTTCACCAAGGGCGTGCTCAGCGTCGACGACGCCCGTCGACTGGAGGATGTACTGCTTCTGACAGGTGCGAACCCCGAGAACCTCGCCGCCTACATCGCGGGTGATGTGGATGCCGGAGACGTGGTGAGTGCTGCTGGTGCGGTCAATGATGGGTGGGACTTTGTGAAGTGGACCGAAAACGGACGATCGATCATTCCCATGTCCAGCATCGATGACGCGGCGGATCTTCACAGCATTTCGGCTGTTGCCACCATGGGCATTCTGAACCGCGATGAAGGGCAGGACGCCGCGACACCTGGCATCGTGCGTTTCGTGTCTCCAGAGCAAGCCGCTGGCTACTTTATGCTTGGCGAAACCACCAAGACCTCCGCCGCCGGTAAAGACACAGGGAAGACCCGTAGTCCGTTCACTCAGCCATTCTTTCCACTGGCCCATGGGCTTCAGGCCAAGCGATTTTCAGAACTGGCGAGCACCATGCCCAATGTTGGACTGTGGATGATGAACACAGGATTTGTCGCTGGCGATGGCCAGAGCGTCAAGAACGGACTTGGCTTCAAGGTCAAGATTCGGCACTCAAGCGCCATGCTCGAGGCGATGCTCAAGGACGAGATTGTTTGGACCACGGACCCGGACTTTGGCTACGAGATCGTCGACGTGGAGGCCGCCGAGAATGCGGCGCTGGTGGAGGCTGTTGGCATCGCCATCCTCAACCCCAAGCGACACTACACATCAGGTGGCAACGGTGATGTATACGATGCTTGGGTCGCGAGAATGAAGGAAGAGCGCCACGCCTTCTTGAGCAAGTACGAGGTCGATCCGGCGATCATTGCGGCGACCGTAAACCCTTAGGGTGGAGTCTGGTAGCGGTGTTTGGTGGGGTGCGGTGTCGCCGCTCCTCCGCACGCGCACGCGAGGGCGAACACAATTGAGGTAACATCGGGGCTGCTGATGTCCGATGACCCAGGAGCGCCCCCGTGGGACCCGCACTCAAGTACTCACTCTTAGGCATTTCCCTGATGTGGGGCATGGCTGTGGGTGGGCTCTGGCCCCAGTTGATCGACATACGAAACAAGACCCGGACCATGGCGGACGATCACCGGAAGCACAAGGTTGCTCACCCTGGGTGGTCTTTCCCGGCGAGGGTCTGGTCTGACTCTGCCAGCCTGGACATGCCCAGCGCACAGCTGATGGAGCACGCCCGTATCCGAGGGTATTCGCGCGCTTGTCCGGCCCGACTGCCGGGCGAGTATTGCGACAAGACAGGCACGGTCATCCCAAGGGGCGGAGCATTCCCTGAAGGCCAGCAGCCTCCAGGAATGGCAGGCTGGACACGACCCATCGCCCTTGAGCCCATCATGATCGGCCACCTGATCGGTACCGACGGTGAGATTCGAGAGCACCTACCGATTGACGAGGCTCCTGAGCACCTGATCGACGCCATCATCGCAGCAGAGGACGAAGACTTTTGGAATCACCCTGGTGTGAATCCGTTGGCGAGCCTGCGCGCAGCCTGGGCCAATGTTCAGAAGAGTCGGTACAGCCAGGGGGCATCGACCCTCACCATGCAGGTCGTCCGCAGACTCTCTCAGAACGAAGAGAAGACCATGAGTCGCAAGATCCGAGAGATGGCCATGGCGATCACGCTGGACGGCTATCTGGGGAAAGAAGGCGTCCTTCAGATGTACCTGGATGCACCGTACTTGGGTCAGGCCGGAAACCTCTCGATCTGTGGCTTTGAGGCTGCAGCCAAGCACTACTGGGGAAAGTCCGCCAAGGAGTTGAGTCTGTCCGAGGCCGCCACGCTGGCTGGAATCCTTCCCGCGCCAGGGCGATACGGGCCCGATGTGGCTCCAAAGCTCGCGAAGCTTAGGCGAGACCGTGTGCTGAGGCGGATGGAGTTGATGGGCTACGACGTGGACTCTGCACGCGCAGAGGACGTGACCGTCAATCTCACACCGATTCCTGAGACGCAGTACCCAAGCTACATGCAAGCCACTCGGGCTTGGCTCGAGGCGCACTTGCCGACCTCGACGGTCTATGGCTCAGGCTTGAATGTCTACACTGCCCTCGATGTGGTTGCTCAGGAGCGAACAGAATTCGTGCTGAACGACAAGGTCGCGTACATGGAACGGGCCCTGGGCCGGAAGTCTGAGGAGCCACTTCAGGCGGCAAGCGCCATGGTTGATCCGTACACGGGCGCCTTGGTGGCGGTCTACGGGGGACGGGATGCGACCGCGACGAGCTTCAACCGCGCCACTCAGGCAAGACGTCAGGCAGGCTCAGCCTTCAAGCCCATGGTCTTCGCACTGGCGTTCTCCCGGACCGACGGCGATGGCATGCCGCTGTACAGCGCGTCAGACACGGTCAAGAATGAGCGCAGGACCTTCGAGAACACTGACGGCTGGCGTCCCCGCAATGTGGGCGGGAAGTACTCCAAGACCATCTCGTTAGCCAGCGCCTTGGCCCACAGCTCCAACATCGGGACCGCTTCTCTCCTCGAAGAGCTCGGCGGACCGAGGCACCTTGTGGATTTTGCAGACCGGGTGGGCTTTGAGAAGCGGTGGCTTCCTGAAGAAATGGGACTCGCCCTGGGTCAGGGAGAGGTCACTCCGCTCGAGATGGCATCCTTTGTGGGCGCCGTGATCAATGGCGGTCGCCGCACGTCGGGCAGTCCTGTTCTGATTGCACGAGATGCAGCCAAGCAGATTCCTGTCGGGGCGTTGGATGACGGTCGACCCGTCCTCTCTCCGGAAGCGGCAGCGCTGACACGAGAGTTGATGCGGGGCGTGGTCCAGTCTGGAACCGGTGGCGCTGTACGCGGCGTGAATGGGATTCAGGGCTACATGGGGGAGGCCATCGGTAAGACGGGCACCACCGACAAAGAGGTGGACTTGTGGTTCATCGGTGGGACGCCTCGGTACGCCAGTGCACTGTGGGTGGGCTACGACACGCCTGGCCGCGTCGGGGGCAGCGCCAGTGAGGTGGCCGCACCGCTGTGGGGATGGTGGATGGCTGACATTCACGAGAACCTCGACTCCCGACCCTTCGAGGGTCCAGAGCTGGAGTTCCGACGGGTCTGCAACATCACAGGAAAGCTCGTCCAGTCGGGCTGCTTGGGTGTCCGCGCTCCGTTCCTACCGGGGACATCTCCTCGGGCGGTCTCGGAGGCCTGCGACAAGGTCGATCCGGACAGAAACTATGTGAGTCGGTGGCGCAAGCCGAAGGCATCGGGTGCAGCGAGCAGCTCATCCCAATCGCGCCGTCGTGGCTCGGGGCGTTCCTCATCAAGCCAGGCGACGGGTAAGTCCCGCTCAACAGGGCCTGCACCGTTTTAGCGTATGAACACACTTGGTCAGTCTTCTCTTCGCGTGAGTCCCGTCATCCTCGGGGCGTGGTCCTATGGCGGTTGGTACTGGGGAGGAGCGGAGGATGACGACTCAATCCGAGCCATTCATGCGGCCATCGATGCAGGGATCACCAGCATTGATACTGCGCCTGTGTATGGCTTCGGTCGATCAGAAGAGGTCGTCGGACGTGCGATTGCCGACAGGCGTGATCAGGTCCAAATCCTCACCAAAGTGGGACTGCGTTGGGACACGGATGAGGGTGCGCACTTCTTCGATACGGACGATGTCGAAGGCAAGACCAGGCGAATCACACGGAATCTTCGACCAGACTCGATTCGCCTGGAGGTTGAGCGTTCGCTGAAGCGCCTGGGTGTGGACCACATCGACCTGGTGCAGTGTCACTGGCCAGATCCATCAACACCCATTCCAGACAGCATGGGTGCTCTCGCTGGGCTGGTTGATGAAGGCAAGGTGGGTGCAGTCGGTGTATCTAATTTCAGCCCAGAGCAGATGGCTGAGGCCTCGGCGGCCTTAGGCGGTGTACCTCTTGCATCGAATCAGCCACGGTACTCTCTGCTTCACCGGCAGATTGAGCGAGATGTGCTGCCCCACGCACGAGATCAAGACATCGGCATCATCGTCTACTCACCCATGGCTCGGGGCATCCTGACAGGGAAGGTTGATCTCACGCGGTCTTTCCCCAAGGGAGACGGTCGCGCAGATGAACCGCTGTACCACCCCGAGAATCGCGCGATTGTGCTCGATGCACTCGCACAGATTGAGGCTGTGGCTGATGACGCGGACTGCTCGCTCGCCAACCTGGCCGTTGCATGGGTCCTGCATCAGCCGGGGGTCACTGCCGCACTGGTCGGGGCGCGAACTCAAGCGCAGGCTGAGGAGAACGCAGCAGCGATGGCTGTCGACCTGACGCCAGCAGTGCTCGAGCGAATCCGCGCGGTCTTTGAAGGGGTGCGAATCAACAAGCGGCCGGGGACATGATGATCAGCCGCTGGGGGCTGCGGGCCCTCTTGTGGCTCGCGGTCGCCATGGTTGTGACCTGGCCCGCGTCCCTTTCTCCAGCAACCACATTGATCGGCCATCCTGATGTGGACGTGTGGAACCATGCGTGGGGCTACTGGTTCATTCCCCATCAAATCAGTCAGTTCAGCTGGCCCTTCTCGACAGACCTCATCGGCGTTCCACAGGGCGGGGACCTGTACTTCATTGACTTGCTCGGTGCGGTATTGGGTGCTCCGTTGTGTTGGATCTTCGGACCTGCGGTGGCGTACAACGGGGTGATGATCGCTCGTCTGGCCGCCGCCGGACTTGCTGGGCAAGCGCTCGCGGAGTCGGTCCTCGGTCGAGGCCCTCACACCATGGTGGCGGGTGCAGGGCTCGTGACGCTTCCCTTCCTCCTGAGTGAGATGTCGAATGGCATCTCTGAGGTCATCGCCATCCACTGGATTGTTTGGGTCCTGTGGGCAGGCTGGACGGCCATCCAAGCGCCGAGCAAAGACAACTGGATTCGCTTGGGCATCTTCGGGGGGATGGCGACCATCGCAAGCTTCTACTACGGGCTCGTGAGCGCGATGATGCTGGTCGTTCTCTACGCTGCCCTCCATGGTCGTCGACTGTTCAGCGTCCTTCGAGAGGGCGTTCGCACAGCGAGCTGGGGTCTGGGGACTTGGGTCCTCGTGTCCCTGCCTGCATGGCTGGCATTTCAGTGGACGCTCAACAGTGACAATGCGTTGATTGTGAGACCCAAGGCCTTCTCCGCCGGGTGGATCCTGGATCACAATGCCGTTGATCCGCGCACCTACGTGATGCCAGGTGACTTTCAGTCAGTGGACCTTACGCAGTACGGAGAGGCCTTCGTCCACACCGCCTACCTCCGCTGGACGATCATTGGCTTTGCCATATGGGGGCTGATTCGTAGATCCAGTCTCAGGCCATGGGGCGTCGCCGCGCTGGTGTCCTTGGTGATGGGTCTTGGGCCCATGTTGTTCTGGGGCGACTGGGTTGAGCTTGGTGGGCGACGGGTCTCGCTGCCCTTCTACTGGGCTCAGGTCTTGGGACCGGACGTCGCGATCACCCACCCACTCAGACTGAGCATCGGCGGACAGGTGGTCATGGTCTTGCTCGCCGCCGGCGGAGTGGCTGCTTTGGGGCGAGCAATCTTCGCGCCTGTTGTGGCCCTCGCTGTGGCCTTGGAGTCGCTGCTGATCGCGCCCGCACCGTGGCCAGTGCCGGTCGCGGACGCTCGCGTTCCAGAGGCTTACGCGGATGCGGCCATCGTGGGTCCTGTTCTCGATCTTCCCGGCAGCGTCGGCAAGACCATGGCCACCAGTCGCTACTTCTGGTTTCAGACCAGTCACACTCAGCCCATCCCCTACACACCCAATGTACGGATGGATAGCTGCCGTGACCTGGATGTGCAGAGCGCATTCACAGACCCCGCCCTGAGGCGGGACGCCCACACTGTTGTCGAGCATCCCGCTCGCGGTCCTGATCTTTACCAGCGATCTCTCTCCAAGCGGTATGGGGCCATTGTGCTTCACACGGATCTCGAGGATCGTGCTGAGCTGGCCAGCGAATACGCTCCGGTCCTGACTCGGGAGTTTGGACCACCAAAGATTGATGGCACACTCATGGTCTGGACCTTCGGAGACGGACAGTGATTGTGTGGTTGATGATGATGGCATGCGGCGGGACGCCTGTACCTGAGGTGGCGCCCAAGGCCGATGAGGCGGTCGCTCAGTCGAGTCAAACCCATGCGTCTGATCACAGAGCTGCGACGGCCGAGGTGGTCGGAATTCAGGCCGGAGTCCAGCATCCGCCGATCCCCGCTGACAGCCCGGCATGGCGCCACGATCCCGGCGGCTTTGTGCCAGACCCGAGGTTCTATGGTGAACACGACTGGGATGGTGTTCGAGTGCGGCTGGCTGGACACATCGGTGTCATCGAACGGGATCGTGCACGCTGGTTGGCCGGTCAGGGTCGACTTCAGGATGCCAGCGAGGTCTACATGCGACTGGCGACGGACATTGAGTCGATGTCGTCCCAGATGTCAGCACCTGCGAAGCGAATCCCGTCGTTGATTGTGGACGCGGCTAAGCGTGATGCGGCCCGACTCCGGGCGTTGGTCGCTGGGACACAAGGGGGCGCTGCTGCGCCGTCGGTCCTGAAGAATCAGCAACTGCCCGACATCAGTGATTTCAAGGACTTTGACGATCGCCACGAGCTTCGGGTCAAGCTGTGGTCTCTGTACCTGGGTGCTGCCGATCCGGTGCATCCAGATACGGCATGGGGCTACTTCGACAAGGCGGCGTTTGCCCGACTCCTCTCGCTCCGCGGGGATGTTGCGGCTGGGAAGTGTACAGAATGGGTGTGTCCGAGTGATTCGGGCGAGTCGCTGTTCACCGTCGAAGGCATCGGCGGCATGCCCACAGGGGACACACTCATCGATGTGGGCGGAGAGCCAGGGCCAAAAGCCATCGGACGACTCGAGAAGCTCAGCCTGGATGAGCCCGCCCACCGGCAGTGGGTCGAGGACACGGTCTACGTGTTGAACGCTCGATTGAATGAGCGTCCTGGGGCCGTCCTGAGTGTGCTCAAGTCACGCACCGACCAGTTGGACGCATTCAAGCACGGAAGCCGGTACTACAACATCAAGCAGCTTCGGAATGAGGGTGTTCGCGTTCTCGCTGCGGCAGGCCACTACGACCTCGCACGGCAGGTCCTCGCGATGAACTTTCCCCTCCACCACCAAGACTGGGAATGTCCCAACCGTGAGGGCATCCTCGTCGCGCTTGATGCACGGCTGGCTGCATTGGATGGTGCGGTGAATACCGAGGCGCTCATGAGCAGAGCGCGCCAGGTCTCAGATGCATTTCTTGCTCAGGTGACTGCTGCCGACACTCACTGAGTCCGGTTTGGGTCATCTTCAGCTGGAGGCAGTGGCGGCTCGTCGGGCACCTTGCCGACCTCAAGCTCGATCAAATCGGGTGCCTCACTGGTCTTGAGCAGGCCTCCGGTCCAGATGCCGATGCGCTCTCCCGGAGTGGGTTGACCGTTCTTGTCGGCATCGTCCACCACCATGAGGACTGCATCAATCTCTTTCGGCGCCAGGATGGTGCCGGTACCGGGGGCATCGAAAGCCTTCTGGGTGGCGAGTGTGGGTGGTGTTGAGGTGGCGTTCTCCACCCGAACGAGGAGACTCCCTGTGCAGCCATCACACGCCAGGGACAGGTTCAGGCTGACGCCATCGGCGAGGCCGTCCTGAGTGAACTGGGGCTGAGGTGCACCCGGTGGGCTTCCGTCATGAGGTTCTGGGACCGCAGCGGGGTTTGGGGCATCATCAAGTCCACCTTCTCCAGCGCCGTCGCCAGTGCCAGCGGCCTCGGCAGGTGTGCCGGCTCCTGGCTCTGGAGCACCTGGCTTAGCGGCGCCAGACGGCTCGGTGCCGCCTTCCGTTGCAGTGGGGGGTGGCTCGATGCAGGCGAACAGATTGGTCAGTAGCAGTATGGTCAGCATGACGAGAGCTTAACGCACTGGGTCGGTGAGGACCGATCCGCTCTCAAGTACGGCGTCGCGGTATTGTGCCGCTCGGCTTGCGATGTCTGACCATCCGTTGAGACTGGCTGCGCGCATCAGGCGCTCCAGTGGCTTGAGTTGATCCACCGACATGACCCGCCCCAGGCCACGGTCTTTGGCCACAGCCCACCATGCCCTGCAGGCAGCCTCGTCTCCCACCTCAGCAGCCCACCCTGCACGAATGAGACCCACGAACATCCAGGCCCAGTGCTGGGGGAGCTCTGCCAGGCTCTTCTCCGCTTGATCGACGGAGATGCGCGCAAAGTTGTCGTCCTCCCGTTCCTGGCTCACGAAGGCCAGGTTCAAGTGTGCGATGGCTGCGCTCTCAGGCCACTCCCTCTCGGTTGCAAGTCTCGCCACGCCCTCGTACATGCGCTCTGCACTCCGTGTGTCTCCTCGCAGACGGTACACCTCTCCGAGGTTGTTCTCTGCGTCGAGCTGCATGCGGTCATCCCCCACGGTGACGGCCAGGGCCCGAGCCGTATGAAATTGGCGCTCTGCCTCGTCGTAGGCCTGAAGGGTCAGCTGGACAAGGCCAGCAGCGAAGGTTGCCTTAGCCATTCGTCGGGTGTCGCCAGTCGCGATGGCGGCTTCTCGGAGCTTCTGGACCATCGGGTCTATGCCTTCGAGCCTGCCGCTCACGCTTCGCGCCTCGACGAGGCCGTGCAATGCCCTGACCTCAATTCGCTTGTCGCCCCTGTTCATGCGGAGCATGCGTGCGAAGCAGCGGGCGGCCTCGGCGGGCCGACCTTCGACCCGGTGAACACGGGCCATCGCTGCTGAGGTCTCGATCAGGCCCTCACGGTCTCGAGTGGCCTCGAAGGTGATCTCTGCGGTCTCGAGGTGGTGACGGGCGGCCTCAAAATTGCCTCGGGCTGTCTCTGCATGGGCCAGACTGAGTGACATTCGGGCTTCAGTGAGGCGGTCAACTTTGCCCAACTCGTTCGTGTCGTTGATGATCCGGATGGCGTCATCGAGTCGACCCTGGCTCATGAATGCGGCCGATGTCCGAATCCTGGCTTCAGCACGGGCGGCAAGTCCGCCCGCTTTGTCAGAAGCCTCCATGCTCAGTCGGGCGGCGTTGAGGGAGAGTGAGAAGCGTCCCTCATCGTGCGTCCGCCTGGCCGCGCGAAGCAGCGGGACCACCGCTGGGCTCGCCTCACCCGCATGGAGTCTGTGCATGCCGACTGGGAGATCGACGTCTGCGCCTGTCCGCTCTCCGAGACGCGTCCATGCATCGGCGAGTCTTCGATGCAGTTCCTTGACCTGTGGTCGCCCCATCGCGACGCGGAGCGCTGCGCGGTGGATGCGACCGTGTTCAAAGACAAGTCGCCATGCTTGCTGTCGAACGAGCCCCGTAGCGAGAAGGGCGTCGAGGCCTTGCGGGTTGATCTCACGCACGACGAGGGCGGGCGGCTCTTGACCGGCCAGGGCTGTTGCAGCAAGGGCCTCGTAGGCGGCGTTGGGCGACTCTGTCGCATCGACAGCGCCGCGAATTCGGGAGAGAAAGAGCTCGTCTACATCATCATTTTGGATGTCGTCCAGAGAGACGAGCGGATCCAAGGTGAATGTGCCGTCGCTCTTCTGGCTGAGGCTCGCCCGCGTCGCGAGGTCTCTCACGAGCAACATGGCCCTCCCCGGACTTCCCTCACACATCGGAGCAATGGACTCTGCGAGGCCTGGATCAAGATTGAGCGTCTGCCGCAGCAGTGTTCGCATCTCACCCTCTGACATGCGCGTGAGATCCACCCTCATTGCACCCCTGCGCTCCATCGATCGAACCCGTGCCGCGAGCGTGGGGTCCTCGGCGATGGCCTCGGCTGAGAGTGTCGCGATCACCAAGAACGGGCGCTCTCCGATGCTCTTGTCGATGACTGCATCACAGATGCTCAGTCCGTCACCTGCCTCCTGTGCAAGGTGTGCTTGTTCCAGGAGCAGCAGCGCCCCGCCCCGCCACGCTCGGGCGTCTAGGTGGCGGTAGAGAAAGGCCAGCCCGACGGCGGCGTTGACTGGGGTCTCGCTCTCCTCCATGTACCCGCACCAGCGGGCGAGTACGCTTGCTTCGACGTGCACAGAGCTTGGGCTGCGCTGCTGATCTCGGCTCAGCCAGCGCGTCAGGCGGGTCTGGAGTCGCGCGCGATTATCGTTCCACGGGGCCAGAATCTCTTGTACGGCCCCTCGATACCCGTCATCGGGACCGGCAGGTTGGTGGTACCGAAGCCTGATGGTCTCCATGTGTCCGCTGGCCGCAATGGTCTGGACCACACTCTGGGCTGTCCGCGATTTTCCAGTGCCCTCCTCGCCGATCAGAAGCACCACACGCGGCTCTCCTGACTGGACCACTTCTCGCGCCTGCTGCCAGAGCAGCCATCGAATGTCTTCATGCGCCTCAATGGGAGGATCCCTCATCCCCACCATCGCCAGGCCGCCGTGTTCTGCGCCAGAGGCGGGGTGTGGGGGGGGCTCGGCAGGCATCGCGACCTGTGGAACACGATTCCAGCGCACGCCGGTGTCCGGAATTGGGACGGCAGACTTGGCCGTGAGCGACTCGACGCCTTCCTGAACGAGGACATCGGAGAAGCTCTGGCCCACCAGACCACCGACAGGGGGCGGGACAGGCATGCTCAGAGGGTTGTCGCTGACCGCGCTCCTGAGTGCCCGTGCAACATCCATCGCATGGTCATACCGCTCTCGTGGATCGGGCTGCAGCAGGTTGCGCACCACTTCCTCGAGCGCGGCAGGGACGTCTCGAGCCAAGCCCAGGGGACCCGAGGGGAGCGGGTCGAGTAGGCGACGGGTACCCGGTTCCTTGCCGGAGCGGTCGCCGCCGAGGATCTCGAAGAGCATCAGCCCCACCGGATAGAGGTCTGTCCACGGGCCCAGCTCAGCGTAGTGACCAGCCCGCTGCTCGGGGGCCATCCAGACCGGTGTGCCCCCCATGCCTTGCTGCTGCAGCGCAAGCTCAGTCATGGCGCCTGCGACGCCGAGGTCAGCGACCCATGCATCTGGATTGCCCGCACCTTTGCTGTGGAGCAAGACGTTTGCCGGCTTGAGGTCTTGATGGAGGAAGCCGTGGGCGTGGATGTGCGCGAGGGCATCGAGCACTTGGTGGATGATCTCCAGCGCTTCCCCCATGGGCGGCCGCTGTCGGAGCTTGTCTGACAGGCTGCCCTGGTCTGCGAAGGCCAGGGAGACGAAGGGCCGTCCATCATCCAGACGGCCCGTGTCGAGGACAGGGATGACCCTCGGGTGGACCACCTTTGCCGACAAGGTGACCTCTCGTGCGAAGCGTGCCCTGAACCGTGCATGAATCGCCAGGTTTCGGCGCACGATCTTGATGGCCACATCCCGTTGCAGATGCAGGTCCTGCACTCGGTATACGGAGCAGGTTCCGCCCTCACCGATCTTATCGATCAGTTGGTAGCGGTCAGGGAGTATCGGAGTGTCCGACATTGAGCCTCAGAGGGTGAACTGAATGTCCATCTCCAGTTTGTCGGAAAACAACCCAGAAAGCACCTTCAGCATGGGCTCGCCCGAGTCTCTCTCCAGCCAGACGCCGCCGCTGCAGACAAAGTGCCAGGCCGTGAAGTTGGCCGAGAGCCAGAACTCACGTGTTGGCGGTTGCTGCGACAGCACAAAGGTGCTCCCATCCTCGAACACCACCTTCAGGTTGCCGGCAGTCATCGACGGGTCATGCTCGTCCGAGTCGATGTCATCCACCTGGGCGAGCAGAGACACCAGCGCAGCCTTGACTGCTTGTCGGAACGGTCCTTCTTCGGTGAAATCGTTGGTCATGGGCTCACCTCCTTACGAATGACGCGAGCGAGGCGCTCGAGCATGGGAGGGATCTCCTCCTTACCCACGGCGCCGATGCTGATGCGGAACCAACCAGAGTCCTCAGTCATGTCGAACGCCTGGAAGGGCACAACCGCCATTCCGGCGTCGTCGAGGAGTGTGGCGCGGATGGCCTCGTTGGACTGGCCGGGGAGGTTCACGCGGAAGCTGAGGTAGATGGCCCCCTGGGGCTGGATGGCGTCCACGGGCAGACCCTCGGCCTTCATCGACATGATGCCATCATACAAGGTGTCAAGACGCGCATCGATCTCGGTCTTGATCCAGCGGTTGTACTCGGCGACGGCTTGCTCGTCATTGAGGAGTGCAGCGGTGGCGAGCTGTTCTGGTCGAGCGGCCCAAGCACCCATGTGTCCGATGATGGCCTTCATTTTGGTCTGAAGGTACGGCGGAAGCACGGCCCAGCCAACCCGTAGGCCGGTGGCTGAGAAGCCCTTGGAGATGGCGTCGATGTGGACCACATACGGGGCAATCTCGGGCACGAGCTGTACCGGTGAGTAGAACGGATGCTCATCCTTTGTGAGCTGCCAGTAGACCGCGTCCCACATCAACATGCAGGGAGGGGCGTCACCACGGCCGTTGTTCTCGTCCACGATGGCCTGCGCGATGCCTCGGAGGACCTCCTTGTCGATCACGGTACCTGTGGGATTGAGAGGGCTATTCATGACCAGCAGTCGTGTGCCGGGCAGTGCAGCCTTCACCTGGTCGACCGTCGGGAAGAAGTTGGTCTCAGGGCTGGTGGCGATGAAGTGGTGGTCGGTCTGACAGAGGTGCGCGTAGTAGCCGACGTTCCAGGCCGGCAGGAAGCTCACGGTCTTGTCGCCGGGGTTGGTGAAGAGTCGCCAGGTTCCGTACAGGACAGGACGTGCTCCCGAGCAGACGACCACGCCAGCAGGTCCGTAGTCCAGACCGAGGTGTCGCTTGTAGAAGTTGGCGATGGCCTCTCGAAGGACCGGGAGTCCGTCGGAGGGAGGGTAGTTGGTCTCGCCGCGCGCAACGGCCGCCTGAATTTCCTGTACCAGCACCGCAGGAACAGGAAATTCGCTGGGCTTGAAGTCGCCCACGGTGAGGTTGCAGACCTCCTTACCGTCCGCCAGCATGGCGCGAACTGCGGTGGCGATGGCGAGAATCTGAGACCCCCGGAGTCCGTCGACCACCTCGGTGACGGCCCGCTTGCGTGCGGCGTCGGTGTCGTCGCCGAGGAGTGCATTGATGTTGATAGACATAGAACCCTCATGAGGAAGGCTCTGTCTAACGCCTTGGTGCCCACTGAGCAGGGGCGGAGCGTGCTTTGCTTGTGGAGGACTCGTCAGCTGCCGAAGTAGTAGTTCAATCCGGCCCCAAAGATGAGGACGCTCGACTTGTAGGTACCGTTACCGATGATGGTGCCGTCGATGAAGTCGCCGGTGAGTGGTTCCACTGCAATCTGCTCGATTTCGGAGTCGCTGACGTTCTTTTCTGCCAAGAAGCTCTGGCTCAGACCGAGATCGAGGCTCCAATTGCCGCTCGGACGGTAGCTACCGCCCACGCCATAGCCGACCTTATTGCCATCCACGAGGGAGACGTTCTGGGTCGAGGTCGGGATGGCCGAGGTCTCGTAGAAGGCGCCCATACGGGCAGTGAATTGCCCGAAATGATTCTGACCTCCGAGTCGCACCGACCAGGCGTCCTCGTAGTAGGTGGGCAAGATGACGTCGTCATCGATGATGGTGTCATCGCGCCGCGCCGCCGGAACCATGTGGTCGCCGTTCACATCCACGACGAGGTTCAGGCCTGTGATCGTCATGGTCTCGATCTTGCTCCAGTTCTGCCAGACGCCGGCCAGCTCGATCTCCGAGGTCTCTGTGGGACGGAAGGCAAAGCCGGCCTTGAGGATGAGTGGCATCAAAATGTTCAGCGTCACGTCGTCATCGCTGACCTTCTCTGAGACGATGATCTGGTCGCCCAGGTAGCCATCGGTGTGGAGCACGTGGTTCGAGAAATCGGCCTGCATCTTGCCCTTGGCGTGGAACTTGACCGGTGGCTGCACCATCATTCCGAAGGCCCACTTCTTGGACGGAGGCTCGATCATTAGGCCAGCGTTCCATGAGATTCCACCCCAGTCAGATGCTGAGAAATCGAAGCCTACGTCGTTGGCGGGGTCTTCATTGGGTCCGGTATTGTTGATGACGTCCAGGGTGTTGAAGTCGACCTCAACGGTCTCTTGATTCCAGGGCACGGAGATCTTGAGCTGTTGCTCCGCCATGAGCACGCCCCAGGCCACGCCCGCACCCACAGAGATCCAGTCGTTGACTTTGTGAGCCACTGAGGGCCCGAGGGAGGTCTGAATCACCATCGTGTCGATGAGCGAGTACCGCTGAGGACCGTCCTTGTCGTAGGACAGATCGGGCGCGTACGGCGGGTAGAAGCCAAAGGCGAAGGTGGTGTTGGGTGTGCCCAGCTTGGAGCTGAAGCCGAAGTGTGGGATGGCGAACGGGGGGGCTGTGTTCTTGATCGACCCGAAGTTGGTGTTGCTGTACTCGCCGGCCTCAGTATCCCAAGCCCCGAGGCCTGGAGCGTTGGTGCGCTGGAAGTCCACAGACTGCTGGACACCTGCGACGTTCAGCATGATCTGAGGTCGCTCCAGACGCGTGAGCGCGGCCGGGTTGTAGTACAGCGCCGTGAGATCGTCGGCGCCCGCAATGAATGCTCCACCGCGTGCGAACCCACGCACTCCGATGTCAGAGAAATAGTATGCCGACGCCGTGGCCTCACCGCTGAGTCCAAAGGTGAGAAGGAGTGCTGTTGCTGCGCGTTTCATCTGACAACCATACGTGCTGAGAGCGGGTTCATGGGGACAAGGAAGCCGAAATCGGGCGAATGGGTCAATCTGGCGACGATCGATTCTCCCGTATGCCGTCCGTATTCGCGGACGCTAAACTAAACTTCTAAGTGGTAGGTTAGTCGCATGATTGTCACGCTGTACATCGTTGGAGTTGCTCTCATCGGCTGGATTGTGGCCTGTAAGGTCCTCTCGTCACGACACCCCGAGCCCATCTGGGATTGGGAGAACATCGACACCACGAACGTTGCCTTTCCTGAGGGTTTCCTCTGGGGCTCGGCCACTGCTGCGCATCAGGTTGACGGCGGAAACACGAACAACAATTGGGCACGCTGGGAGGATGCTGTCGACGACAACGGTCATCCCCGAATCCACAACGGTGACCGGGCAGGCAATGCTGCTGAGCACTGGGAGCGCTATCCCGAAGACATCCAGCGCATGAAGGATGAGCTCGGACTCAACAGCTACCGCTTCAGCATTGAGTGGAGTCGCGTGGAGCCTGAAGAAGGCCGCTTCGACGAGGCCACAATCGCCCACTACCACGACATGATCGATGCGTTGATTGCGGCCGGTATTCAGCCCATGATCACCCTTCATCACTTCACCAACCCACTGTGGTTTGAAGACAAGGGTGGCTTCGAGCCCGAAGAGAACATCGAGCTGTTTGTTCGGTTCTCGAAGCGGATGTTCGAGGAGTACGGCAGCAAGGTGAAGCGCTGGTGCACGATCAACGAGTGCGGTCCGTATGCGGTCATGGGCTACGGCCTCGGGGTATTCCCTCCTGGAGTCAAGAACTTCAAGCGCATGGCGACGGTGCTCTACCACCTCATGCGGGCCCACACCGCGGTCTATGACGCCATCAAGGCCATGCCAGGGGGTGATCAGGTGGAAGTGGGGCTCGTGAAGAACATCTTCCAGCTCGACCCCTATCGCCGCTGGAACCTCTTCCACTGGATCCTCTGTCGAGTCGCGGATGGGGCCTACAATGAGAGCATCTTGGGCTACATCGAGCGTGGCCACTTCAAGGTCCGCATTCCGACCCAGGTGAACTTCGAGCGCTCTAATCCAGAGGCCGTCGGTAAGACGGACTTCATCGGACTGAACTACTACTCGAACCTCATTCTGTCCCTCTTCATGAAGACCCAACCGCCCTTCGAGCCTCACGCACGTCCGGGTCAACTGCTCACAGACATGCCCTATGCGATTTATGCAGAGGGCTTCTACCGTGCCCTGATGCGGCTCAAGCCCTTGGGGGTTCCGGTCATCGTGACGGAGAACGGCATCGCCGATGACCGTGATGATCGTCGAGCGCTCTGGATTCAGCGCTACATCTACGCCATGAGTGAGGCCATCAAGGATGGCGTGGATGTACGGGGGTACCACTACTGGTCGCTCATGGACAACTTTGAGTGGGCGGAGGGCTGGCAGATGGACTTTGGACTGTTTGCCGTCGACCGTGAGACCCAGACCCGTCGCCTGCGTGACGGTTCACTCGCCTATCGAGACATCATCAAGGAGCACCGTGATGACCAGTGACTCAGCCATCATCATCCTGGCCGCCGGCCAGGGCAAGCGCATGCGGTCGGATCTGCCCAAGCCCCTTGTCCCCGTTGCCGGTCGACCCATCATCGATCACCTGATCGACGCTGTTCGGACCGCTGGCGTGTCGACGATCTCCGTCGTTGTTGGGCATCAGGCAGAGCGAATGCGTGCACACCTGGCGGACGACATCCTGACCCCGCTTCAAGCCGTCCGCAACGGCACGGCGCACGCAGTTGATGTGGCCAAGCACACGGTCGCTGATGCGGATGAGGTCTTTGTCTTCGTGGGAGACAGTCCGCTCGTGTCACAGCGCTCCATCCAGACCCTGCAAGCGGTCCACAGGTCCACGGGCGCTGCATGCTCCTTCCTCACCGCCGACTTCGCCCAGCACTTCCCTTATGCGCGCATCATCCGTGACAGCGAGGGGCGGGTGTCCGCGGTCATCGAGGAGCGTGACTGTACGCCCGCTCAGGCAGAGATCACGGAGTACCTCACGTCTCACTTCCTGTTCGATGCGCGGGCGCTCTGGTCCGTGCTTGACCGGGTCGAGGCTCACCCTGTCACTGCCGAGCGATACCTCACGGATACCATCGGTCTGTTGCTGGCCGAGGGCCGTCGCGTCGAGGCGGTGGCCATCGATGACTGGAGAGAGCTCGTGGGCCTGAACACACCTGAGGATGTGGCCTGGGCGGAGGACATCATTGCCTCCAGCTGAGCTGCCCGCCGTCGCCGAGCTCTGCGCTCAAGAGTTCAGCACCCACATGTCGGGGGTGCCGAGCATGCTCGCGTGGGCGCCTGGTCGAATCAACCTCATCGGAGGTCACACAGACTACAACGCGGGGTTGGCCTTGCCCGCCGCCATCAATCGCTGGATCTCAGTGGCCATGCGTCCCCGGCAGGATGGTGTCATACGGGTACGCAGTCTCGACTTTGGTGGTGAACTCTTGGGTGGGGTGGACGGCTTTGGTGAGGTCACTGCGTCGTGGCAACGGTTCGTCGTCGGAAGCATCTCAGTCTTCGGGTCTCGCCACCCGCTGCCCTCAGGGTTCGACGCCGTCTTCACCGGCGATGTACCGCACGGTGCGGGGCTATCCTCATCCGCCGCACTCACCATCGCTTGGATGAGTCTGCTGCGAGGCTGGACTGGTGCGGACGTCGATGACCTGACCCTCACTCAATATGCGCAGCAGGTGGAGCATGAGCACTTGGGCGTGAAGTGCGGTCTTCTTGATCAAATAGGCTCACTGATGGCGCGACCCGGCCAGGTCATGCTCACAGATTTTCAGAGCCTGAATGTCACCCCTGTTGATGTGGAGCTGGAGAACGTGTCTTGGGTGGTCCTCCACAGCGGGGTGCGCCGAGAACTCTCGGTGAGTGCATACCAGGACAGGGTTCGGGAGTGTGCGGAGGGGCTGGCCGAGCTCAAGGACCTCCATGCATGCGTCCAGACCATGCGAGACATCGAGCCATCCATGCTCACGGGCAACGGTGTCTCTGCCCGTCGACTGCGGCATGTGTGCTCGGAGAATGCCCGCGTCAGGCGCGCAGTACAGGCGGTTGAATCGGGTGATGCCCATGCCCTCGGTGCCATTCTGTCTGAGGCACATCAGAGCCTCAGAGATGACTACGCGGTCAGCTGTCCTCAGCTTGATCTCCTGGTTGAGCTTGCTCAAGGACATCCCGCGTGCTTCGGTGGCCGAATGGTCGGGGGTGGATTTGGCGGGTGCACGCTGAATCTCGTCCGGACAGATCAGGCTGAGGCGTTCATCGCGACGGTCCTTGCTGCGTATCGGGCACAAGTGCCGGAGGTCCCACGGTCTTTCATCTTTGATCTCGTGGGTGGCGCGATGGTCAGCGCTTTTCCGCCTCTCGCTTGACCCAGGCTGTGCCCTCTGAGAGGGCATCTCGGGTCATGTAGTTGACCAAGAATCCTGGGACACCATTGAGCCTGATGCTGTTGGAGTGCTCGAGCCTTGTGACCCCCTCCAGGCCCTCGACTGGGACGACGCGCCAGTACCCCACGAGATCGCTCACATCGCTCTTCCGGTCGTAGTCCAGCGTCCAGGCCATGTAGCCCTCCGCTTGTCGCACGATGTTCTTTGTGAAGACACGGGACTTGAAGCCGAACACAGAGGTCTGCATGTCGACGTAGAGGTGGTCGCCTTCGCGCTTATAGACTGAGACGTTGACCACGTTCTTCACCCAGTCCTTGTATCGGGGATAGTTGAGGATGGTCTGCCAGATGATCTCAGGACTGGCATTGATGTACTGAATGGCCACACCAGAGCCGCCGTCTTCGCCCTTCGAGTGTCGTTCGACGTACTTGCCGGCCTCGAGATCGACCCGCTCCGCGGCTGTCAGCGCGACGGGCGTGGGGCTCGATGTGATGGGGGTTAGGAGGCCGCGGTGTCCGTGGGGTTCATCTGGAGATGCACCCAGCGCGGTCGGTGTGATCATGACCAATGAGATGACGATGAAGAACAGTTGGATAGCGCGCATGAAGAACCCTCTCTCGGGGTCAGGAAGTTACCGCGGTACGTTCCGAGAACAAGTCCAAGGATTCGAATGTCACATCAACGTGATCGGGGTCCTCGGATTGTTCCTGATCTCTGCCGGTTGTGGCGGCGATAAGGCCTCATCAGACTCGGGTCTCGCCTCGTCCTGCACGTCTACAGAGGCGACAACATCGTGGGATGCTGGCGTACTTCGGCATGAGCGCCCGGGGTGTGCATCCCTCGAGCTCAGCGCGACGGTGCTTGGCTCCGGCGGGTTGACCGTCGAGCTCACTCCGTTCGGTGATGGCTGGCAACCCAAGATTACGGCCGAGTCCGCAGGGCAGTTCGATGGATTGATACTCAGCGGTACCCACAGCACGGCTGGTTCGGAGCCTCCGGTCCTGTGGCGGCAGGGCTATCAGTCATGGTCCCACTCAGGCGTGGCCGCAATGTCAGGCCTGGCGCGGGATACCCAAGGGGTGCCTGTGATCGGCGGAGATGGTGATGCGATTGCGGTCAAAGACGAGGCGGGTGGTACATCATGGTGGGTCGGTGTCGTCGGTCGTGCTGACGGGGAGTCCATACTCCTCGGTGCTCTGGGTGCCCTGAAGACCCGCTTCTTTGTTGCATTCGAGGCATCGAGCGTCTGGGCAGTCTGGGGCCATCGCGGCGACAGCATCGCGCTCGCTGCTGGAGAGACCCTGACACTCGATCCACTGTTTGTACAGTCTGGTGATGACGCAAGCGGTCTCTATGAGGCCTACGCAGTCGCTGCGACCGATCGCGTACCTGCCCCAGATCTCGCCGCACGTCCGCCCACAGGATGGGCCACTTGGTACCACTTCTTCGAGGACATCACTGAGGATGACGTCCGCGCGAACCTCGACTTCGCGGCTGCGCTTGTCGAAGACGATGGTGATGCGCAGATCGAGGTATTCCAGATCGATGATGGCTGGCAGGGACTCTGGGGAGGCTGGCGAGCCGGCGAAGAGTTTCCATCTGGGATGCCTGCACTCGCTGAAGACATCGCCGCAGCAGGCTTCACGCCTGGACTGTGGATGGCGCCCTTCTACGTGAGTCGAGAGACTCCGCTGTATCGGGACAACCCGGACTGGTGGGTTCGAAAGCCCGACAGCGGGGATGAGATCAGCTTCAATAATTTGGGTACGGGAGACTACGCAGTCATCGATCCAACCCACCCTGATGCAGCCGCCTGGCTCTCTGCGGAGATCGCATCGAAGGTGGCACAGGGATGGACTTATCTGAAGCTGGACTTCCTCTACGCTGGTGCCCAGGTGGGCGAGCGGTATACCGATGTCACTGGGATTGAGGCCTTCCACATCGGCATGCAGATCATTCGTGAGGCCGCGGGCGATGCATGGATCCTGGCCTGTGGAGCTCCGTTCTTGCCGTCACTGGGCTACGCGGAGTCTTTCCGGACTGGGGCAGACATTGCCTTCGGCTTCGATAGAGATCCGAAGCTGGCCTACCTTCGCTGGGCAACGCGCTCGACCGCAGCACGGTCATGGAGCAACGGTCGCTGGTGGTGGATCGACCCCGACCAGATTCTTGTTCGGCCTCCATTCACCGATGCCGAAGCCACTGGTGCGGTTGTCGCCAATGCGGTCTCGGGTGGTACCTGGATGCTTGGTGACGACCTGCCGGCGCTCTCGACTGAGCGGCTTGATTTGGCGCTTCATCCAGAGTTGATGGCCTTTCGAGGCCGCTCAGCCCGCCCTCGACACCCGCTCCAGTTCATCTCTGGTGTGGATCCAGGCCCACCCTTTGAGGACGCGATGCCGGATGATGCGGTGCCGGTCGTCTGGGACTTTGATGATGGCTCAACAGCTGTCCTCAACCTGAGCGATGAACCCATTGATGTCGAGGTTGACGGTGGCACGGAGTTGCTGAGCGGTGAGACCTCCGGTCCGACAACACGGACCCTCGAGCCCGGAAGCGGAGAACTCTGGGTATCGGATTGAGTGGTCAGGCTTGACGAAGGCTTTGAGCCACCTCGTCGGCCGACTGTGGTCGATGCTCAGGGTCCTTCTCCAGCATCCTCATCGTGAGGTTCACGACCTGCTCTGGGATGCCCTCTACCTGGGCATCGAGCAGTCGTGGTCGGGTGTACAGGTGATGATCAATCAGGGCTTCGGTGGTCTCGGCTTCAAAGGGGCGTCGACCGCAGAGCATGCGATAGAGGAGGACGCCCATCGCGTAGATGTCCGCACGACCATCGACCGTTTCTCCGCGAATTTGCTCGGGCGGCGCATACGAGTAGGTGCCGACGAAGCGGCCTGTTCGAATCGGCTGATCGGGGAGAATGGCGGCATCGAAGTCGATCAGACAAGCGCTCTGATCGGCACGAACCATCACGTTCGCAGACTTGATGTCGCGGTGGATGATGCGGTGATGATGCAGGTGTGCGAGTGCGTCGGCCAGGTGGATGGCCAGCGTGATCACTGCAGTTGTTCGCGTCGGGTGGCCGGGCGATCCCATGGCCTTGGCGAAGACCTGAGCTGGCTGTCCGTCGATCAAGTCCAGCAGCTGGAATGAGCGCCCATCTTGAGTGGTGCCGATGGCGTGACTGGTCACAATACCTGGGTGTGGGATGCTGCTGAGTGCACGATGCATCGTAAACAGTTTGCTGCTCTCGGTGGTGGCTTGTGCCGCCAGCTTGAGTGCGTAGCGTCCAGGACGCTCGGGATCCTCCACCTCGTAGACGGCGCCCATTCCACCCTGCGCGATGTGTCGCACGACCCGATACGGACCGATTTTGAAGGTGGAGTCGTCGGGAGTGTGGGTCACCAGCGAGCGTCCTCGAGGCGGGTACTGGGGTCGATGATGGTGGCCCAGTCGTAGGCCCCGCCCAGTTGGTGGGGATCTCGGTCTTGAGCATTTAACCAGCTTCGGGCATCACCCGACGACGAGAAGTGTTCGGTCGACCAGCTGTCTTTATCGATGCTCAGCAGGATCATGGGAGCGTCACGGTTGAGCGCAAAACCCTCCTTGCCCTGGAGTTGCCCGCTGAGGACGACACCAGATGCATCGAGGCTCGGCGGACCAGCCCACCAGACTCGGTCGATCCACTTCGGACCTTCAGGGAGGGTCTGGGCGATGGAGTCATGGCGCGACACGGCGCCGGGGTCTGGGCCGACGACGAGTCGTGGCTGCCAGTGCATCACGGCGACGACTGCACCGATGGGGGCGAGTACCCACACGCGGGCCAGGCCGATGCCCGTGGCCACGGCCAGCGGGACGGCGACGATGCGGAGGTGGTAGCTTCTCAGATACCCGTTGCTGAGACCGATGAGGACCAGTCCGGCCAGACTCATCAGGGCAAAGATCCCGGCTCGGCGGTGAGTCTTCCGCCGACAGAGCAATCCGGCAAGCACGCCCGCGAGGACAATCCACACCCCGCCATCCCAGTCCACCAAGAAGCGATCATGAAGTGCCTTCTGTAGCTGCGTGAGCGCAGGTCCAGCACCGACATTGTTGCTCTGAGCGATGCGCTGTATGCAGGCCACAGGACCCTCGCCGCACATCAGCATGTCACCGATTCGGAGTAACCGTGGGGTCGCGAGCAGGGCCCCAAGGATGAGGGTCCATCGCTTCACCCCTCGACCAAGGTTTGAGGGCCAGAGAAGGAGTAGACCCAAGCCGGCACCCGCAGCGAGTGGGTGGTGGCCAGCCCCCCAAATCAGTCCCATCACGGCAACTGCCAGGCCGTGAGGATGTCCCCGCATGGAGAGGGCGATGCCGAGGGTCATCAGTCCAACCAGCTCCGGGGCGCCATAGGTTCTGGCCCCACTCACGAGGGTGTCGACCAGTCCAGGATCAAAGGCCATCAGGAGACCGGCCGTGAGTGCGGCAGCCCACCGCCGTGCCGCGCTCACGTCATCGTCTGTCCAGTGCCATGCAGCCGCGAACGCCAGCGGCGCCACCACACCGCCTGCGATGAACCGCGCGCTGAAGAGCGAGCTGAGCGAGTCCGCCCAGGCCACAAGTGGCACCGCGAACATCCACAGCGCATCGCCGCTCTCAGGGTTGGGCGGCCGAGGCAGGTGGCCGAGTAGTGCAGCCTTGGCCTGGAGGTAGGGGCCCAGTGAGTCGGAGCCCACAATCGCATGCTCCACCGCTCTGAGTCGGTACCAGGCGGCGATGCCCCAGAGGGCAAGCATGGTTGCAAGTCGGACCACCCCGACAGTCTACTTCGAGACGCCCAATTCCTTGGCCACAGTCGAGGCAGCTTTGCCCTGAATGGCCAGCTCCAGATCGCGCTCGATGCGACGCTGTGCGAAGGGTGCACTGACTTCATCGATACGGTGAGAGAGCTCGGATATTCGGTGTCGGTCGCGCCCACCCATGGCGTCTTCGAGCGCACCCAAGAGGGTCTCGATCTGGTCCTGTTCGTCGCCCTCGAGCATCTGAGCATCGGTGGCGATGGCCTTCCGGACTTGGTTGGCGATCTGCTCAGCCTCGATGCGCGCATCGATCAGAAGGCGCTCGTCGACATCGGTCTCGGCGTGGTCGATCGCCGCCTCGAGCATGCCCTCGATTTCATCCTCAGAGAGGCCGTAGCTGGGTTGAACCTCGACGCTGGTGTTGGCGCCGGTCGCAGAATCGGTTGCCTGAACCCGAAGGATACCGTCAGCATCGACCATGAATTCCACCTTGATCCGAGGGGTTCCGGCGGGCTGTGGTGCGATGCCAGTGAGCTTGAATCGGCCAAGACTTCTGCAGTCTCCGACCAATTCGCGCTCGCCCTGAACAATGTGCAGGTCGACGGCTGTTTGGTTGTCCACGTGAGTCGTGAAGGTCTGTGACTGTGCGGCTGGTATGGCGCTGCAGCGGGGAATCAATCGCTCGACCACGCCGCCCATCATCTCGAGACCGAGGCTCAGGGGCACCACATCCAAGAGGAGCATGTCCTCAGAGAGTTCGCTCTCACCAGTCAGGATGTCTGCTTGGAGCGCGGCGCCCAGGGCCACAACCTGATCGGGATCGAGGTCGCAGTGAGGGTCTCTTCCGAAGAGCTCACCCACGTGGGCCCGCACCAGCGGTACCCGGGTGGAGCCGCCCACCAAGACGACCTCGTCGATGTCTGTGGTGGACAGGCCGGCATCGGCGATGGCGCGCTGACACGCCTCACCGGTCCGTGCCACGATGGGGCGAATCAGGTTCTCGAAGCTCGCGCGATCAATCTCGGCTTCGACAGCTGTGCCACCGAGTGTCGCCCGAAGTGTCGCGGTGTCTGCATCGGTGAGGGCTCGCTTGGCCTGCTCAGCGGCAGATATGGCGGCTCGATAGGTGGGTCCGTCTGCATCCGTGATGCCCGCCTGGTTGAGGAGGACGGCAGCCAGTGCTTGATCGAAATCGTCCCCGCCCAGGTGGGTGTCACCCGCAGTACTCAAGACCTGGAACACGCCGTCGTTGAGCTTGAGAATTGAGATGTCGAAGGTGCCGCCGCCGAGATCGAAGACCGCAACTGTCTGTCCATCACTGGCTTCGTTGAGGCCATATGCGAGGGCGGCGGCGGTGGGTTCATTGAGCAAGCGCAGTACATTGATACCGGCCACCTTGGCGGCATCCCTGGTCGATTGCCGCTGGGCATCGTCGAAGTAGGCGGGGACAGTGATCACTGCCCCACCTGGACGACCGAAGAGGCATTCCTCGGCGCGCCCGTGGAGCAAGCGAAGGATGAATGAGCTGACCTCGATGGGCGTGACTTCGCGGTCACCCACGCGGAATCGGACGGCCTGGGTGTCGTCCTCGACCAGGTCGTAGCGAAACAGCTTGGCTTCGTCTGCCACCTCGGCACCAGATCGACCCATGAAGCGCTTCACGCTGGTGAAGGTCGTTCCATCTGGATCGGCAGCGGCTTCGAGTGCAGGGTATCCGACGCTCACAGGTTGTCCCGAGCCGTCGTAGCGAACAGCGCTCGGAAGCAGGGGGCGCTCGTCGTCATCCAGCAGGACACGCGCCTTACCGTCAATGACCACCGCGACGAGTGAGTGGGTGGTTCCGAGATCGATGCCGATGTTCGCCATGTTGGCTCCGTCTATGCGCCCGTCTGTGTGCGCGCGGTGGTCAGATATTGCAGCTTGGCGAGGATCATGCCCACGCCGTCCAGGGTGCCGTCCCCCGATTCATAGGCGCTGAATGCCTCGTCGAGTTGCTGGCGGTGTGTATCCCACATCTGGCGAACGGTCTCCCGTGCGGCATCTGGATCGGCCCCGCTCATCATCTGGATTTCGAAGATGGACTCGAGGAAGTCGCCGTCGGGTTGTGGTCCGCCTCGCTCAGGTGGACTTGGTACGCCTGTTGCGAGGTACCACGCACGCGACAAGGGATCCGAGAGCACACGCTTGGCTTCGTTCACTGACGCCGTCCATTGCAGGCTCATCCGCCTGAATACGGCGGACCGACCAGCCCAGCGGTCAGGGTGAACAGCGCGGGACACCTGTCGCCAAGCGGCTTCAATGGTGTCGACGTCAACCGCAAAGCGCCGCTCGAGTCCCAGGACTGTGTACGGATCAGCCTTCGGAGGAGGAGGCTGCATGGCCCCGCAACTCACGCAGACCGGCCCCTGGGTGGGCTCATGGCACTGCCAGCAGATCACACGGTGTCTCGTTCAGAGGGTGAAGGACTCACCGCAGGAGCAGGAACGACCAGCGATGGGGTTGTTGAACTGAAACCCGCTCTTCATCATGGTCTGTTCGAAGTCGATCTCGGTGCCGTTGAGAAACAGGTACGACTTCCGATCAACGGCCAAGATGATGGATGGCTCGCCGAACTCAAAGAGCTTGTCTTTCTCCTCGGCCTCTTCTACGAAGTCCATGAAGTAGGACAGGCCTGAGCAGCCGCCACCGCGGACGCCGACTCGCAGGACTGCATCGGGTGTCTGGCGCTTTTTACAGAGCACCCGCACCCGCTTGACGGCGGCCTCGGTCATCGTCACAGCCATGGTTCAGCCGTTGTCCTTCTTGGTCTGGTAGTCGTTGATGGCCGCCTTGATGGCGTCCTCTGCCAGCACAGAGCAGTGAATCTTTACAGGTGGAAGAGACAGCTCCTTCGCGATCTCAGCATTGGAGATGGCGAGCGCATCGTCGATGCTTTGGCCCTTCACCATGGTGGTGATGAGTGAGCTGGATGCGATGGCTGAGCCGCAGCCGAAGGTCTTGAACTTGGCGTCTTCAATGATGCCGCTGTCGTTGATCTTGAGCTGGAGCTTCATCACATCACCGCAGGCGGGCGCGCCCACCATGCCGGTGCCAACGTCTGGCGCATTGCGGTCCAGACTGCCCACGTTTCGCGGGTTTTCGAGATGGTCGATGACTTTGTCGCTGTAGGCCATGATTTGGTCCTCAGGTTTAGTGGGCGGTCCACTGGATGGTCTTGAGATCGATGCCTTCCTGCACCATCTCGTAAAGGGGAGACATGCTTCGGAGCCACTTCACCTTCTCGACGATGAGTTCGAGCGCAAAGTCGATCTCCTCTTCGGTGGTGAAGCGTCCGACGCCGAAGCGAATGGAAGTGTGGGCCAACTCGACATCGACGCCCAGGGCGCGGAGTACATAGCTGGGCTCTAGACTCGCTGAGGTGCAGGCCGAGCCTGAAGAACAGGCGATGTCCTTGATGCCCATCATCATGGCCTCTCCCTCGACGTAGGCGAAGCTGACGTTGAGGTTGTTGGGCAGCCGATGTTCCCACGAGCCGTTCAGATACAGCTCATCAAGCTGCTCTTGCAGGCCGGTCCAGAGCTTGTTTCGCAGGCGACGGACGCGGTCGATTCCACCGTTCTCCAGCTCTTGCTTGGCCAATTCAGCGGCTTTGCCGAGTCCAACGATCTGGTGAACCGGCAGCGTTCCGGAGCGCATGCCGCGCTCGTGACCACCACCATCAATGAGCGGTGCGAGTCGAACGCGTGGGCGGCCTCGACGAACCCACAGTGCTCCGATTCCCTTCGGTCCGTACATCTTGTGGGCTGAGATGGACACCAAGTCGAGCTTGGCCTCCTTCACATCGAAGGGAATCCGACCGAGGCCCTGCACAGCATCGCAGTGGAAGAACACGCCTCTGGCGCGGCAGCGCTCACCGATCTCAGCGATGGGTTGGATGACCCCGATCTCGTTGTTGGCCAGCATCACGCTCACTAGGACGGTGTCGTCGCGGAATGCAGCCTCGAGCTCGTCGAGCAGAATGCGTCCATCTTCCCCTACGCCCAGGTAGGTGACTTCCCAGCCTTGTTCCTCCAGCGCGTGCGCGGAGTCGAGCACCGCCTTGTGCTCAGTCGCGACCGTGATGATGTGCTTGCCGCGGTTCTCGTAGAACTTTGCAATCCCCTTGATGGCCAAGTTGTTCGACTCGGTGGCGCCCGAAGTGAACACGATCTCTTTGGCGTCACCACCGACCAAGTCTGCGATCTGCTCGCGAGCGACCTCGACGGCCTCCTTGGCAGCCCAGCCGAAGGCGTGGTTGCGACTGGCGGCATTTCCGAACGCATCGGTCAGGTAGGGCCACATGGCCTCAGCGACCCGAGGATCACACGGCGTGGTTGCGTGGTTGTCAAGGTAGATCGGTGTCTTCACGCTCATGAAGGTCTCGTGGCGATTGTGGCCACCATTCGGGGCGTATCGCTGTTGGAGTGTTGTGCGTCATCGCACTGGGCACAGGCGTGAACTGGATCGCTCACTCCGCACCCGCTGCAGGCTTGCAGATAGGAAATTGAGGCCTCGAGTTCCGACGACAGGGTCTGGAGGCGCTCGATGGCAGACTGTGTCTCAGTCAACTTCTCAGTGTAGAAGGCTTTGAGCGCCTCCATGGACTGAGGCCCCGTGTCGTGGGCGTGGAAGTCGGCCAAGAATTGCTTGATGTCAGTCAGAGAGAAGCCGAGCTCTTGCAGGCGCTCGATCCAGTGAATCCGGTCGAGGGCCTTGCTGGTGTACATCCGGAAACCACCTGGACTCCGAGAGGCAGGCTTCAGCAAGCCGATTTCCTCATAGAAGTGGATGGTCCGTACGGTCTTGTCAGCCTTTTTGGCCAACTCACCGATCCGGAAAGTTGCTGCAGAATCGCTCATGGTCTCATCTTAACCCGTACTCTAACGTTTACGTAAGGGTTTGGTGGTTCAGGGGAGTTCTACCCCCAACAGGCGAGGGTGTCAATGGAACTCTGGACGACGATCAGGAAGGGATCGCCAACCCCATAAATCTTTCCAGAACTGGATCACCATTGATTCACCATCTGATCGGAACCTCAGGCTCCCTAAAGTGTCGGTTCGAAGTACCTTTGTGCTGTTCCATCGCGACAGGGTTTGGGCGTGAGGATGACCGTATCGATTGGACACGCCACTCTGGATGACCGCGGCCCGCGGCGCTGCCGCTGTGATCAGCGCCGGACTGGATGAAGTCTTTGAGCCGTGATGACTCACCTGAACGATGGTCATTGACGGCATTGATTCGGCGAGTTGTTCTTCAATGTCCTCGCTGACGTCGCCCAGGAAGAGGAATCGGTGAGCACCGTGCCGGAGGGTGAGTATGAGTCCTGTGTCGTTGTCCTCATCCGTTCCGTTTGCGGGAACATCAGGCGTCCGGACACCAACCGAGTGGGCGTGAACCGCATGCCAAAGCTTTAGGTACTCTTGCTCCCCAGCGATCGGTCGACGAGAGGTCCAAAATTCATCCACCTTGAGTGATTCAACCACCGGTATCAGGCCGCCAAAATGGTCATGATCAGGGTGAGATAAAATCACCCGGTCAAGACGACTGACGCCTTCGCGTCTGAGCCAGTGGAGCAGTCGTTTTCCAGGTGGCCCACCATCGATGAGCCAATACCGACCGTCAGGCCAGGTGATCAGCGCAGCGCTGCCTTGTCCGACGGCGGGAAAGGTCACTGTGAACCCAGTTGGTGTTGTGCGCCACGGGATCAGGGCACAGATCAGGATGATGAACGCCCATCTTGGGCGGGAGATCGTGGCAATGGCGCCCACGAGTGTGACTGCAGCAAGTGGCCCAAGGGCTGGTGTCATCAACCCCAGATCGCAGGTTCCAATCCAGAGGAGTGCGAGTGATAGGGCCTGATCGGCCACCCAGAGGGCGGGTGTATGGAGCCAGGTAGGGCCGAGGGTGCCGACGATGGCGCAGGGCACTCCAAGTCCGGCGAAGAGGGGTACGGCAAGGAGGTTGGCCAGCGGACCACCGAGCGGCACGGACTGAAACACCCAGGCTGTGATCGGCAGGGTTCCCAGCGTGGCAAAGACGCTGGCCCCGATGCTGTTGCTCAGGGCCCGTACGAGCCACGGTGTGGTGGCGCCCGTCAACTGAGTCCACACCGGCATACCCAGCAGGATTGCAGTGACTGCGCCAAAGGACATCAGGAAGCCGAGACTTGCGGCCTGAGATGGCTGTAGACCGAGCACCACCAACGCTGCGAGTCCGAGCATCTGCCACGGGCTCGGTCGTCGTCCTGACAGGCTGATGATGCTGGCGCCGACCACCATCACGGCCGCTCGCTGGGTTGATATCGGCCACTGAACGAGGGCACCGTAGGCCACCGCCATCGCTGCAGAACTCAGCACAGGAAGCGTTCGAGCCATGGGTGGCCATCGTCCCCGAGTCAGGCCCCGAGTCAGCATCCAGACCATCAGCCCTGCCATCATGGAGATCATGCCGACATGAAGGCCGCTGATCGCCAGGAGGTGAATCGTTCCTGTTCTGCGAAGGAGATCTGTGATGTGTTGAGGCACATCGGAACGATCTCCAGTACCGAGTGCCCTGATCAGGCCTGGATGCTCGAGTCCGTCTGGTAGGGCCGGAGGCTCAGACTCCACCTCGAGCGACGTCCAGATCTTCATCCTCACCTGTTGGGCGCGGGCGAGGCGTGACTGGGCTTGCTGGGGCCACCCACCGGGCAACTCCTGGCGTTGAGCCGTCGGGACGAGATGCCCTGCGAGTCGCGTACCCACAGGTGGTGGGGCTGGCCAGAGTCGTGTCGAGAGGTGGCCTTCGGGGGTCAGAATCAGGGCACTTTGTCCGGTCACAGATCGGACCTCACCGCTTGTCCACTTACGAAGTTCTCCAGGCTCGGGCTGAGTCCAGACCAGCGCCTGACCGAGACAGAGGCCAAGACCGAAGAGGCTGGCCCGGACCTTGATCTTGGAGAGGAGCAAGAGCGTGGCTGCCGAACCCAGGAGCCAGGGGGAGGCCGACCACATCAACCACGACCACACCCCAACAAATACACCGAGCGCCAGCCATGCAAGAGGACTCTTCATGGGCGGTGTCGATGCAAGTTCTGGGCCGAGGTATGCCCCCTGGTTTTTGAACCCAAGACTGTCCAAAAACCAAGCACGTGCCGGTTGTCACAACACTGTGACCCTTCCGGGGATGTGTCCTATTGACGTGGAGGGTTGAGCGTGCCAAATATGGGCCGAGCTCGCCATCACAGTGTGTGTGATCTGCGACTCAATACCCGCTGGGCTCAGGTCTCAGCAGGACAATCGCGATGCGACTAAGCCGTCACCCCTTCATCGCCTGACATCGCTCCTGGGTGCGCCCTCGAGCGGCGCCAAGCATCCCCAGGAGAACACCATGCATTTTAGTGGACGCGACCGAAAGGACGTGAAGCGCAAGGTCCTGTCGTATTGGACCAGGCATTCCCGTGACTTGGGCATGACCCTGCGTGAGTTTCTGACTCACTGTCGAATGGGCCCCAACGAGCAAACCATCATCTACACAGCACCGCAGTCTTGACTGCTCAGTCCGTCTGTCCAAACCCCCCACCCCCGGGGGTGAGGATGCGGAGTCTATCGCCAGCTGAGGCCCGCCACTGGGTCGGCATGGGCTCCCAACCCGCTCCGGTGTTGATCTGATCGACACCGGGCAACCCCGGCCGGCCACCGTTTGCACCCGGTGCGCCGGCCGCTCTACGTTCAGCCAGTAGCGATACCTCGGCATGGTCCAGAAAGAGCCACTCTTTGGTGAGGCCGCAGCCTCCCCTGTGGGCCCCCACCCCTCCCGAACCCCGCCTGATCTCCATTCGCTCGAGTCGTACAGGAAAGCGTGTTTCAAGCACCTCAATGTCGGTTGAGCGGGTGTTGGTCATGTGAAGCTGAACGGCGTCTGCACCTGGAAAATCAGGTCCTGCGCCCCCTCCTCCAGGAATGGTCTCATACCAGACACCTGTTCTCGTCCCGACCGTGAGGTTGTTCATGGTTCCTTGGCTTCCAGCCTGAGCACCGAGGGCGAATAGGAGTGCATCCACCAGGCGTTGACTGGTCTCAACATTGCCCCCGACGACTGCTGCAGGGGGTTGGGGGTCGAAGAGCCCACCTGGATTCATGCGCAGGCGCATGGGCCGAAGAGAGCCCGCGTTCAGGAGTTGATGGGGCTCATCGACCAGGCTTCGAAGGACATACAGGACCGCAGCCTGTGCCACAGCCCTTGGGGTGTTGAGGTTCCCAGCATGCGGTGGTGCGCTCAGATGAACAACACCACGGTCACCCTCGATCTGAAGTTCAACCGACAGCGTCGTGCCGTCATCCAGTACCTCAGACGCTCGGTGTGTACCGCCGCGACGCTGCAGTGCGCGAGCCACCGCTCTGGAGGCGGCACCCATCAGGTGTGCCATCTGTGCCTGCATCGCGGAGTGACCGATCTCTTGTATGAGTCCATGAATGGCGTGCTCGCCCATGGCCACTGCGGCGACCTGGGCGAGTAGGTCAGCGCGCAACTCGTCGGGCTGTCGACATCCGGGCAGATCGGGACAGTGGAAGCCGTGTTCGTCCGCTAGCGCATGATTTCGAAGGCGTAAGCCCTCGTCTTCGATGGACGTCGAGTGTGGAGGCATGGAGCCTGGGGAGAGACCACCGACGTCGACATGGTGTCCGCGACATGCCACGAATGCCACCCGAACTTGACCATGAAATACGGGTCGAACAACCGTGATGTCCGGCAGGTGTGACCCTCCGGCGTAGGGGTCATTGCTTGCCCACGTGGTGCCCGGTCTGAGGTCCTCATCCTCTCGGGCGATCAGATCGGCCACCGTTTCGCCCATGGCTCCCAGGTGAACGGGAACATGGGGGGCGTTGGCGACGAGCTGCCCATCCGCATCAAACACTGCGCATGAGAAGTCTTGGCGCTCTCGGATGGAGACTGAGCGCGCGAGGCGAGCCAGTCGCTCGCCCATCTGCTCGGCGATCGCCATCACTCTGGATGCAAAGATGGCGGTGTGGATCGGATGGAAGGTGGTGCTGAGGCCAGGGCGTGATGCACCCTTGAAGTCCAACCGGATGAAGCCATCATTCGTGCTCACCACCCATCCCGGATCGACCGTAACGGTGCAGCCTCCACCAGTCAGGATGGCCGGTCCACACACACCATCCGCATTTGCCATGTTCATCAGCGGGACTGAGATCCACTCGCCAAACCAGGCCCGGGTTGTGTCGTCCTCGTCGTGGCAGTCGACGGATGACCACGGAACCTCAGGCGGGGGTGCGTCCACACTGATCCTCACTTCGAGCGCTTCGACGTCTTGATCTGGCCGAGCAAAGCCAAAGCGGGCGGTGTGGGCGGCGTCAAACTCGCGACGCTGTTCCGGAGACAGGCAAGTGTTCTGTGTGGCCTCTTCAGGGGTGAGGTTTATCTCCAAGACGTGAGAAGTCCCCACATGGCGAGCGGCGACTCGGGCTGTGATCTTCCCTTCGAATGGCAGCGCCTTTTGTGCCTGCTGGAGGGCGTCACGGACGCTGGTGTGGATGATGGCCACGCGCTCTGTGCGGCGGCTCGATCGTCCGATACCAACAGCTGAGAAGACGCCAGCCAGCCGTGGGATGATCACAGTCGTGATCCCCAAAGCTTCGGCGATGGCGCAGGCGTGTCCAGGGCCCGCACCGCCGAACGCAACGAGTCCGTGTTGAGCGGTATCGACCCCGAGACTGGCCGCCATGGCACGGACGGCGCGGGCCGCTGTCTCAGCAGCCACGTCCTTGAACCCTTGAGCTGCATTCTCGAGCGATAAACCAGTGTTGAGCGACTGAATGGCGTTCGCCGACGCGATCGGGTCGAGCGGAGCGTCGCGATTTGGGCCACAGACCTGAGGGAACCGTGGAAGACGACCCAAGACCACTTCCGCGTCGGTCAGTGTGGCTGGGCCCCCGCGCCCATAGGCTGCTGGACCAGGTAGAGCCCCCGCAGAGGTGGGCCCAACGGCCATGACGCCGTCAGGGACAGAGAGCACGGACCCTCCGCCAGCGGCCACGGTCTCGAGGCTCAAGCTGGGTACCCTGAGGCGCATTCCGGCGATGTCGATGTGGTCCCGTCGAGTCACACCCTCAGCGACGCGACATACATCTGTGCTGGTGCCGCCCATGTCCAGACCGAAGGCCATCTCAAGTCCAGCAGTCTCAGCGATGGCCGCCGTTGCAACCACACCCCCAGCGGGTCCAGACAGAATCGACTGCGCTCCCGTCCATTCGTCCGCTGTGCTCAGGCCGCCATCCGACCGCATGTACAACCCAGGTGCCCTTGGAAGGAGTGGACTGAGTGCGGCGTCGGCAAGCGTGGTCTGAAGTCGTGTCAGGAACCCGCGAGACGGGGCCACTCGGTGGCCAAGGCTGATGGTCTCGAAGCCTGCGGCCTCACACATCGCACCCACCCGATGCTCGGCGGAAGGGTTCAGTGGACCGTGAATGAACACCACAGCCACCGCGGTGATGCCGGCCTCCCGATGTCGACGGAGTGCCTCCTCATCGACATCGAGCGGAGCGACGATGTGACCGTCTGCTCCGACCCGTCCCTCCACGCCCATTACCGCCGTACACAGCGGCTCCGCCCGCTGGATGTTCCGCTCGAACAGTGCAGGTCTACGTCCATCGCCAATCCAAGGAAGGTCTTCGAAACCGGTGTTCGTGATCAGGAGAACTGGCGGAGTGGTTCTCTCGAGCAGGGCATTGGTTGCGGTTGTTGTGCCGCGTCGGACGTCCTGCGCACCGTCAGCGAGCTTGGTGAGGCAAGCCGTTTGTGTGAGGACCTTCTGTATTTGGACACGGCCATCGTCCGAGACCCGCACCACATCGGTGAAGGTTCCCCCCTGGTCCATCCAGACCCGCGCCATGCCGTGATTTCGGTGTGGAGCTACTGAGGCGTCAGGTCGTAGACGTCAGACACGTTGTTGGCTGCGTCCTTCACCCGGATGTTTAGCGTGATGTCCATGGGCATACCGTCATCGAGTTCGGCGGTGACCTCCACTTGGCCCGCCTCTGGATCGTAGAGGGCCTCGATGTACTCAGACGCACCATCTTCGTTCGGGTCTTCGATTGTGAACCACTCCTCAACTGAGCCGTCCACTGCGATGCCAACCTTGCCGTAATGCAGGTCGCCGTCGGGGTCGGTCACATCGATGGTGATGAGTACACGGGGCGGGTCCGCCGAATCATCCCAGCTGCCTGTGACTCCTGCGATTGTCGGGGGATCGCCCATGGGGCCAGCGGTGTCGCTGCCGCCGTCGCCGTTGTTGTCACCTTGATCGTTGAGGTCATTCACGTCGGTCGATGTACCACCGCCGCCCATTCCCAAGCCGGTGTTTTCTTTCCCGCAGCCGAGTGCCAAGATCGTGGCCAGTGCGATGCCGATTCTCATAAGATCTCCTTCCGCCTAAGATTTGGCGGAGCAGCCGTCCTGCCGCTGAAGTATAGAATGCCCACACCGAACCGAGTATGCAAGCCAGGTTGACCCGATGAATAAGACAGCGCTCGCAGTGATCCTTCCTTTCTTGGCCGTCGCAGGTGGTGCGGTGGGTCTGATTTGGTGGGATCGCGGTGCACCTCCGGGCTTCAATCCCACACCGCACCCGACTCCGATCTCAGCCCTGACTCGAGACCATCGAGGGGTTCAAGTGAAGGGTACGGCCCATTACGAAGTGCGCCTCAGTCAGACGATGGAGGGCGGGGACGTGTTCTGGGTGTTCCCATTCATGGCGGCGGGTGACACGTCGGGTCGGGAGATTCGGGCCCTCGTGCGCACCCCTCGAAAACCTGAACACATGGTGACCTACGAGGACCTGACCATCGATGCGATTGTTCGCCCACCGGGTCGGCTCATTACTCCTGAAATTCAGGACAAGCTCGAGGATGGCGGGTACCACTTCGCCGACGGATTTGTGCTCCTCGAGCCCTTCCGAATCGAAGGTTAGCCGCGCAGCACGCCGGTTCCAGCGTAGCGGGCAACGGGACCAAGCTCGCTCTCGATTCGCAACAACTGGTTGTACTTGGCAACGCGCTCGGAGCGACAGGGTGCCCCCGTCTTGATCTGACCGGCATTTGTCGCCACGGCAAGGTCGGCGATGGTGGTGTCCTCGGTCTCACCAGAGCGGTGCGAAATCACGGCGCGGTAGCCTGCTTTGTGCGCCATCTCGATGGTGTCGAGGGTCTCACTCAGGGTGCCGATCTGATTCACCTTCACCAGCACAGCATTGGCGGTATCGGTCTCGATGCCTCTGCCGAGTCGGTCCACGTTGGTGACGAAGAGGTCGTCGCCGACCAGCTGTACCGTGTCGCCGAGGGCCTGCGTGAGCGCAGCCCAGCCGTCCCAGTCGTTCTCATCGAGGCCATCTTCGATGCTGAACAGGGGGAACTTGTCGCACAGCCCCTTGTAGTAAGCCACCATCTCTGCGGCCGTCTTCTGGCCACCGTCGATGCTGTAGACGCCGTCTGAGTAGAACTCGCTTGCCGCCACATCCAGAGCGAGTACCAGATCGGTGCCGAGAGAGTAGCCAGCCTTTGTGACCGCCTCTGACAAGAGCTCGAGGGCTTCTTCATTGGAGCCAAGGTTGGGTGCAAAGCCGCCCTCATCGCCCACACCGGTGGCGAGTCCGCGAGCCTGAATGACACCCTTGAGTGTGTGGAACACCTCGGTGCCAGCGCGGAGGCCCTCAGCAAATGTGGGTGCTCCGACCGGGACGATCATGAACTCTTGGATGTCGACATTGTTGTCTGCGTGTGACCCACCATTGAGGACGTTCATCATCGGGACGGGCATGTCGCAGGCGCCAGTGCCACCAATGTAGCGATACAGCGGCTGACCCAGCACACGCGCCGCTGCGCGGGCCACTGCCATTGAGACCCCGAGGATCGCGTTGGCGCCCAAGCGTCCCTTGTTGGGGGTGCCGTCGAGCTCGATCATGCGCTGGTCGATGCCGCGCTGGTCAAACACATCGAGTCCGATCAGTTGCGGAGCGATCTCTCGGCTGAGATTACCCAGGGCTTGGCTGACGCCTTTGCCACACCATTTTTGTTTGTCACCGTCGCGAAGCTCTACCGCCTCGTGTTCGCCAGTCGACGCACCAGAAGGCACTGCTGCTCGTCCGACGACGCCTTCTTCAGTTGTGACTTCGACCTCGATCGTCGGGTTTCCCCGAGAGTCTAAGATCATACGACTGTTGACATCAAAGATAGCGAACATCACCCCTCCAAGGTTCGGGCGCGGCATATCAATGGGCGTCAACCATTGCAAGGGCTCTCTGTGGGGGATACCCAATCGACCCTCAGGAGAGTTCCTATGCACCTCGCTGTTCTCGCTCTGGCAATGTCCTCAGCCCCCGCTTCTGCGGAGGTCTACTACGAAAAATGGCTCGGATCGGTTGGTTCCGCGAGCATGGAAGCCGACACGGCAGATGTCCCGCTGTTCCATTCCCCGACCGGTGAGACAGCACCCTTTGTTCAGGTGACGGTCGGTGAGGACAATTACCTATTCGCGCTGATGACCAACTCGAAGACCATCTGGATTTCAGAGAAGTTCGCCAAGGATCAGGGCCTCAAATTCAGCAGCAAGAACAAGAAGTTCATCAACCTCAGGGGCAAGGAAAACAAGTTCAAAGAGACCGGTGAGATCAAGGTTGCACAGGTGGACTCGCTGACAATCGGTGGACTGGTCCTCGAGGATGTGGGTGTGATGAACTCCTCGAAGAGTGAGTCTCGCGTTGACGCAGCACAGGGTGGACGGGCTTGGTACAAGAGCCGGACGTCTGCACTCGCGGTCGATGGCGCCATCGGTCTGAACGCGCTGCCAGAAGATCTCAACTGGGCGGTCTTGCCGTCGGAGGGTGTGGTTCGCTTCACCCGCGGCAATGCCCACAAGATCGAGGACGGCATCTCGCTCTCAGTGACACACGACGCCGCACTCATGGAACCCTTCGGTAAGCCTCCCTTCTCCCGATATGTTCATCGGGCTGCGACCGATGTTGCTGATGGTGTGACGGTGGCTGGCATCGAGATGCGCACAGGCGTCGAGTTGGCCCTGTTGCGCAGCATGACCGTCTGGCCCAACGAGGTGCCTGCCGTGTCTGTCGTCGAGGTCGGCGATGTCGCGCACAAGCTGATCGATGTGAAATTTGGCGGCCAAGATATGGGCTCCGTTCGGGTGGCTACGCACACAGGGTATGACTTCGTTAACAAGAAGACTCAAGCGCCTTTCGCGGTGCTTGAGCAGATCAACATGGCCTATCTTGGACAAGATTTACTCTGGGCTTACGACGTGGCGCGAGATCGCTCAGGCGGGACGCTCACGTTCAAGCAGAACGATGAGTCTAAGCGCCACTCGCCACTCGATTTTATGATCACGCAGGCACTCAAGGCTGTACAGCCCGACGATGCTGAGGGCGGTGACGAGGGTGCCAAGAAGGACGAGGATGGTCCCGCCGTACCTGGGAATTCCAGCGCATGGACCAACCTCGCTGAGCTCTACATCGCTGACAACCAGTGGGATGCTGCGCTCGAGGCCGTCACCAACGCCACAGTTTTAGACGAGAAGGACTGCACAGCATGGCAGCGACTTGGTCAATTGCAGCTGTCTACAGGTTCATCCGATGACGCTGTAGCCTCGTTCCAAAAGGCATCCGATATCTACCATGCGTGGTACGACATGCCGCTCGAGGAGCGCAAGGCCACGAAGGATGCCCTGGACAAGCTCAAGGGTGAAGAGAAGGAGAACGCAGAGCATCACGTCGCCTCCCCATCTTGCCACACTGCAGATGGCCTGCTCGCCTCGGCGAAGTTTGGTACCGGTGAAGTTGTTGAGGTCGGTAATCTCTACCGCAGCCACTTCGACCTCGACCGCAAGCTGGCCACGGTGACTGGCAACGCCCTCATCACTCGAGGAGAGCTTGATCATGCTGTTGAGCCCCTTCGGCAGAGCCTCAAGATTCCGGGACCCAACCCCAAAGCTCGTCTGTCCCTTGGTGTTGTATACGCGGAGAAAGGCGACTGGGTTGCGGCCGAGAAGCTGTTGATGCGGGCCAATATGGCGAAAGATGATGTCCAGAGCCTTCTGGTGTGGTCAGACGCCCTCGCAGAGGCCAAGGGTGATGACACCCGTGTAGAGGCGCTGCGGACGCTCGTGAAGAGCTACCCGGATGCCCAGGCTCCACGGGTGGCCCTCGCCTATGCGATGTCCAGCTCTGAAGACGAAGTCCTGAAGACCAAGCTCGAGCGTGCATCTCGTCACTTCTTCAAGATGAGTGTCAAGATGGCCAAGCCCAGCAATGAGCGGCAAGCCAACTACGCTCGGTGGCTGAACCAGTGGAAGCCTGGGTCAGACGAGGCCCTCGCTGCTGCGGAGAAGGCAGTGAGCGCACGTCCAAATAGCCCCAACTCGCACATCGCGATGGCAGAGGTCCTCGCTGCGCGAGGTGAGACCGAGAAGGCTGCTGAGCTGACTCAGCGTGCTGCAAAGAACGCGGCCGACCACATCGGCTACGCTCGTCTGATCGCTCAGTAGACGAAGTCGTCGTTGCCGTCGGTGACAGTGACGACCACAGCCGTGTCGTCCTTGAGCCCGTCGGGCAGGGTTGTGTATGCGGCCTCAACCTGGTCGGCGTAGCTTCCGTCGTAGGCGATGACGTGTAGGATGGTGTAGTCCCAGGCGTTGCTGGGGTCTGCATTTGCGGCGCTCAACAGCACATCGCTCAGCTTGTCGCTGAGGAGGTCGTAGGCCTCAGGTTCTGTGTAGGGTTCCTCCGGTGGCCAGTGGAAGGCCCGGGTGACACTGACGCCCACATCCTGACCATCGATCTCCACGATCATGTCTGTCTTCTTTCCGCCATCGTCGATGTAGGTGATCTCGGTCTCGGACTTGATGAGGAATGCGATCTCACAGCGGTGTAGAACCTCGAATGCGGTCACTTCTGAGTTCACAGAAGAGCCGCCCAAGGTGCCTTCCTCGATGAGTTCTTGGCCGCCGCTGCTCACCAGAGAGGCGTCGAACTCCGCGGTTCCGAAGTCGATGGCATTGCGGTAGATGCCGCCGCGACTCTCAGGGAATGAGACGTCACCGCAGTCGCCTGAGATCTCGCCAAAACCATCGAGCGGTAGGTCAGGGTCTGCATCTGCATCGGCATCTGCATCTGCATCTGCATCTGCATCTGCATCTGCATCTGCATCTGCATCGGCGTCTGCATCGGCGTCTGCATCGGCGTCTGCATCGGCATCTGCATCGGCGTCTGCATCGGCGTCTGCATCTGCGTCTGCATCGGCATCGGCATC
>Ga0115012_10000062_pt1 | contig 62458 bp, 26 predicted proteins | sample TroAtlMetagenome_FD_88706 | JGI IMG/M metagenome (GOLD analysis project Ga0115012, IMG submission 88706) | Marine eukaryotic phytoplankton communities from Atlantic Ocean - Tropical Atlantic ANT10 Metagenome | ecosystem: Environmental > Aquatic > Marine > Oceanic | place: Tropical Atlantic... | reverse complement strand
GGTTTTGGTTTTAACTGGCTTAGCAATTCTTCTACTCAACAAGAAGGAGGAATCATGGTGCATGTTTATGATACTTTAACAGGCGCACTAGTAGGCTCTACACCTCAAATAGCTTCTCCAACTGCATCATACACATTTGATAATACAAATACAACAGGTATTCCAGATGGAGATTATACAATAATAATAGAACAAGTTGTTGTAGCAAATGGTATTTTATATGTACAATGTACAAATACTGAGTATGAAACTATAGGGCTAGGTTCAGGTTCACAACTATGGGAATGTCAACCTGGAACATTTCTTGATGAATCATTGGTAACACCTGGTATAACATTAGATTCAGTAGTTCAAAATACTACTGGCGTATATGTAAATGTAGCTCAATTAAATGCAGGTAATACAAATGGTCTTGGATATTATGCATCTTATTCAGATGCAATAGATGATTGGAATTGGTCTTCCATTTATCAAAATCCTATAGGTTGGTCTTGGCCTTGGTGGTACCAAGTTACCGCTACAGCACCTACAACAACAGGGGATGTTCAATGTCAAAGTGATGGTACAAATGCATATAAAACATCCTTCCTAAAAATAGAATATAAAAATACTAATACTGGTGTAGTAATGTATACATGTGATTACAACACCCCTTGGCCTGATTTAGTTAGTTTTGTTGAAGGAAACATAGGTAGTACTTTTGCTCCAAATGTTAAATTTAGCGTACTAAGAGCTGCTATACAAGCAAATGATCCTAATGAAGATTTAGTAGTAGATTTAAAAGCTGTTATTTGTGATTCAATTGGTTGTGATTGTGTACAATCACCAACAGGAACGTATGCTAATGCAGGAGCTTGTAATCAAGACTGTTGTACAAATGGTTGTACAGACCCTGCAGCTGATAACTATGATCCGAATGCTTTTTGGGATGATGGTAACTGTATTTACTGTACTAATTTTACTAGCATTGCTACATTATCTCAACCAACTATACCAGCAGGATCAACAAACTGGAGTGGAACTAATATAAATGTAAACAATGGACAAATACTGGCAACAGGAATAGGAGGATCTGGTAATTATAATATGGACGTTTACTGGCAAGGATATAATGGTAATGCAGCAGTTAATCCAACTGCGTTATGGCCTGGTTTTTATAAAGTTATAGTTACTGATACAGTTTATGGTTGTACGCATACATCTTATCATCAACTAGATCCTTTGTATAGTAAATGTCATGATCAAGGTTCTCCTGTATGGTTACCAATTAGTACGTCACAATTTTCAAATGTAAGTAGTTTATATAATTACTTAAACGTTAATACGTCAACTACAAGTTCAGCTAATTATAACGTTTATGCAACTAGCTCAACATCATTTGAGGTTAGTAATCTTTTAAATACTAATGGTTACACTATTACAATATTTGATAGTTCAGGAACACAATTAATAACTTGTAGCGGTTGTGATACTCTAGCAGTACCAAACACAACAGCTGGAGAGTCATATTACATTCAGATAGAACAAGCATCTGATTGTGCACAGATAGGAGTAATTTTTGTAATGCCAACAATTTAAGCAAATTGATTGTTAAAATGATAAATAATTTGTATATTATTAATGTAGAATAAAGATATGATACCAACTAATTCAAATAATCCACAGAACTGTGATCCTATTTCATCTAATTGTGTAATATGGCAAGGTCCAGATTTAGACTGTGTAAATGTATGTCAAGGTGATACAATAAGTGATGTAGTAGCTGCATTATGTACGCAACTCTCTATTTTAGAAGTATTAATTGGATCAGGAAATACTGAGTTTAATATTGCTAATATTAATCAGTCAGAATTAACAGGAACGCCTGCAACTAATCTAGAAGAGTTAATTCAGTTAATGATTGATAATATAATCATTAATCAAGGAGGACAAGGTACAGGGACAGGAACAGGTGATCATGGAAAACACATGGATTGTGATGATGTAATGGCTTGTGCTGTTACAGGACAACCTGCATGCTTTTTAGAACTTACTGGATTTAATAATGGAGAATCTTTATTCAGATGGATTTCATCTGTATCTCAAGAACTTTGTGATTTACAAACTTCTGGTTCAACAACACAAGCAATAACTACTACGTTATCAACTAAGGTAGCAAATCTAGAAACACAACCAACTGGAGAACAAAATCCAATGATATATTCTAGTGGTGTTACTCCAAAAGGTGTACTTACTCCTATTGCAACTGTTGTACAAGCATTAGATTCACAATTTGTAACTTTAAGAAACACGACAGGTACCCCATCTAATTTAACAGTTGGTATAAACACTCAACCAGCAGATTTAGGACAACCTGTAAGTTCAACTGGTTATTCAAAAGCTTTAATAACATCACCTACTACAGCTGGGGATGCTTTATATAACATGTGGTTAGCTGTAGAAGATTTAAGGGCGGCAACAAAAGACATTCAAGATAATTGTTGTTCAACTGTACAAATGCAAAGAATGGGTGGCATTAGATCATTCTATGCAAACGGAACTTCTTGTGCAACAGCATTAACTGCAGCAGCAACATCAAGTAATTGTACAGATATTTGGAATACTACAGGTGTACAGTTTGATACAACTGTTAGAGCATATACTGATGCATACACTGCAACAAGTAGTACAGAACTATTAAATAATAGATATTATGCATTATGTGCTGGTGGACCAATTGCAAAATATCAAAGAAATGCACCTCATTGGACTGACATAGTAAGTTCTTGTTCAGGAGGTTAAATAAATAAAAAAAATGGCTTGTAATAATTGTAATAATAATACTGAAACAGAATGTAACAATCTAGCATGTGGATGTGCAGATACGTCACAGACTATGCCGTGTGTGTATAATGATTGTAGAGCAAAAGGTGCTGAACAATGTGAAGAAATAATGTGTGCTGCATGCATTTCTTATTGTGCAGATACTTTTGAAGCTTCATTAGGTAATACAATATTACAGATAGCTAATGGAGAAAGATTAGATAGAATTTTACAAAGAATGGTTTTATTTATGACTAATGCTCCTTGTGTAGATTCTGCACCACAATTAGTATCATTAGGAACAATTACAGCCACTACAATAATTGTTGAGTGGTCAGGAGTTCCTGCTAATGCAACTGTAAATGTTGAATATAAACTTCCACAATCTGGAGGTTGGACAACAGCTGCAAGTAATTTAAATACATCAACTACATCTCATGAAATAACAGGATTAGTTGCAAATACAATATATCAATTCAGAGTTGTTAATGGTGGTTGTTCATCAGTAATAGTTACTGGAAGTACTGTGATATAAATAAAAAACAAGAAAGTGAGGGTTTTATATTGGTTTTCCTAAACTTAATTGTCTGAGGCCTGGCGTTAACACCGGGCCTCTTTTTTTATATCTGTTAATATTTTTTTTATATATTTGCAACAGTTTAACTAAAAAAATTTATATGGACTCACTATTAGAAAAAATTAAAGCATCATTTAAGTGGAAAAAAACCTCTGATTATTGTGCAGAGAAATTAAACATCACAATAGATGACTATGATAAATTGAAAGATTATGTCAAGTCTAAAGAATTATTAGAAAACTCATCAACCTCATATGAGTATAATCTAGAAAAAGGTGAAGCAAAAATGGAAACTATAAGTTCTTCTGAACCTAAATCACCTGAAGAAATAATTGATATATTAAATATTGACACAACTCAGTGGAAACTTTCAAGCTATTGGAATAAACAAATGGGAGATCATTGGAGGGTATCTGCAATGGTTACAAAACTAAAAGATAATGAAGTAGATAATGTTGCTGAATTATTAAAAGGGTTTAAGCCAAAAAAATATAAAGAAGTAAAAAGAATTAAAACTCCAGGTAGAACAAAAACAGCTGGAGTTTTGTCATTACAAGACATACATTTTGGTAAAGAAGGAAATGAAACTATTGATAAATGTTTTGAAGAAACAATTATTGATTTAGTTGAAAGAGCTACAAGTGCTCATCATTTAGAAAAAATATTCTATGTAGTAGGGGGAGATCTAATCAACATGGACACATGGAATGGGACCACTACTAGTGGAACACCGTTAGATAACTGTAAGACAGCCACAGAGGCTTATATGCAGGCATTTAATGCTATACAATGGAGTATTAACTATATCAAACAGTTTTGTGATGAATTGCAAGTAGTTTATATCCCTGGTAATCATGACAGACTATCTTCATTTCATTTAGCTCATGCTTTATCTAAATGTTTTGATAATCCAACTATACATTGGGATGTTGTATATCTTGAAAGAAAAGTTTATGTATATGAAGATAACTTCTTTGCTTTTGAACATGGTGATGTTAATACTAAAAATTCTTTATTATTATATTCTATGGAATATCCTAGAGAATGGGGTAAGACATTATATAGAACATTATATACAGGACATTATCACCATAAGAAGAAGATTGAGTATATAACTGAACATGAAAATACTGGATTTATGTTAAAGATATTACCTAGTTTATCCCGTACAGATTATTACCATTATCATAATAAATTTGTTGGATCTAGAAGATCTGGTGTGCTATCTATTCATAGTCCAACAAAAGGAGAAATATGTGAATTAACATATTCTCCTGAATAACTTTTATTTATCCCTATTTTTTTGTAAATTATATAGTAAGAGATATGATTAGTAATTTTAAGAAACCGGATTTAAATAAACCTAGATATAGGGAGAAGGTTTTAAGTTTATTAAATGTAGATACATTAGAAAAGTTCAAAGAAAAATATCCAATGTATTCTTCAGTAAGTAATGATAAATTAAAAAAAGTTATAAAATCATTCAACGGTAAAGTTTGGGAAGGTGTGATTGATAATAGAAACGGTATAGAGTTACCAGAGTCATTAGGCTATCTATTTATTGGATCATGTCCTCCCAGCAAAAAAGTAAATATGAATTATGCATTATCAAAGCAATACGGTAAGGTAATACAGAATAAAAATTGGGACACAGATGGCTACATTGGAAAAATATTTTATACTAACTACTCTCCTAGATATAAGTTCAAAACAAGAGAGTTATGGCAATTCAATGCCATACGTCAGTTTAAAAGATCTGTAGCATCTGTATATCCAACAAAATGGAGAACGTATATTTCTGTACCTAACAAATTTAGAGTTGCTGATATGTATAAAAAAGATAAGTAATTATGACAACAATAGGTGAAGCAATATCTAGAATACGTGGTCAAATAAAAGCAGAATCTGAAGATGCTTTTATGACAGACAGATATATTTATAGTTTGATTAAAAAATATGCTCAGTTGTTTATGCGTAGACAAGATAACGCTAACAAACTAATGAAGTTTAATAGTGTTTGGCAAGAACTGAAGTATGTTGAATTAATTGAAGTAGATAGAGTTGAGGCAAGTTGTGTAGGTTTATCAAGTGGATGTATAATCAAAAGAAGCAAACATAGATTACCAACATTCATGCAAGGTTATTGGGGACCTCTAATTAGAACAGTTAGTTCTATAGACGGAGGTATAGAAGTACAACCAACACAACCTGGAACTTATACATCTATGTCAAAGACAACAACATTTAAATATAATAATACAAAATACTACTGGTTCTTAGACGGCTACATCTATCTTCCAAATGTTAAATGGGATGCAGTTAAATTAGAAGGTGTATTTGAAGAAGACATTTCAAAATGGACATGTGATACAGATGATGATTGTGTACCTAGATACTTACAAAACTTGTATATACCTGAATTTTTATTTTCAGAAATAGAAGGTCAGATATTTAATACAGCAATTAACACTATTAAGATTCCAACGGAGGATGGAGATAACAAATTAAATGCAAATAGATAATGAGCGTATCACATAAATATAGAACATTTGATGAACTTTTAGAATCAGTTAGAGTTGACTTTTCAACTTATGATCTTGAAGGTATGATTGAACCTCAACAATTAATTAAAGTAGCAATTAGAGTTAATTATGATTTAGGTTTAAAAATTAATAGAACAAATAGTGCAATAATAGATATTGAAAACAGCAAAGGTCAATTACCATCAGATTTTAAAACATTAAATTTTGCTGCAATATGTGGTAAGTATAGAGTAAATACAACCATGCCTTCAGGAACTACTACAGAAACACAAGATCTTACTTGGACACCTGAACCTGGATATACTGCTCCTTGTACGGATGGGAAAACATGTAAAGATGTATGTATTGTACAACCTTGCCCAGAAGATAAATCAAAAGATTATATGATAGTTCAAAGAGTTGGACCATCTACATATAGAGAGTTTAGCACATTTATACCATTAAGAATTACAAGTTTATCATCTGCATATTGCACTACAGAATGCCCTAACTTAGGAGTAACTGCAGTTGATTATGCAGAACTTAAAGACGGTTTTATTTTAACAAATTTTAAATCAGGAAAAATATTCTTAAACTATCAAGCAACATTAGAAGATGAAGGGGGAAACCTTTTAACTCTAGATCATCCTTATTGTAATGAATATTATGAGTATGCATTAAAATCTAGAATATTAGAAAATATGATTTTTGCAGGTGAAAATGTTTCTAATCAGTCATCAATGATTGAACAAAGATTAAGAGCTGCTAGAAATAATGCTTTAAGTTTTGTTAATACACCGGATTTTGAAGAGTATAGAAAAATCTGGGAGGTTAATAGAAAAGCACAATACAATAAGTATTATGATATGTTTTCAAGTTTTGCTACAAATAGAAGAAGTTAAAAATGGCTAAGAAGCAACAAAAAGGTAAACAGCAACCAAAATCTAATGACTTAGTAAATACTAATGTATTTGTTAAAGGGATGGTTAAAGATACTGACTCATCATATTTTGATAAGCAGAGTTGGTATCATGCTAGAAATCTTATAAATAATTCTGTAGACGGGGATCTTGGTGTAGTAGGTAATGAGCCTGCTAATTTAAGATGTGCTCAAATTCCATATACAATTATTGGAGGAATTCATTTATATGGTGATACCTGGGCTATATTTTCTACAAATGATATACTTAGTGAGATAGGGTTGTTTGATGACAGCAAGTGTGAATATACTACAGTAGTTAGTGATCAATGTCTTAATTTTAATCAAGATAATCTTATTATAGGAGCGGCAAAAGAAAACTTTGATTGCTCATGGCAAATATATTGGGATGATGGTTTAAATCCTTCTAGAACTTTAAATTTAGATAATATTCCTTATGAAAAGATTATTGATCCTAATACTCCAGCAGGTTCAACTTGTATAGAATATATAAATGCTACTCCATTAAGACTAGATTGTGAACAGATTAGATTAGCTCCACTAGTAGATAATCCTTGTGTAGTATTAGAAAAAGCTGATCAAGGTGGTTTTCTTGAAAATGGAAGTTATCAAGTTTATGTTGCATATGTAATACACGATAAACCTGTAACAGATTATATAGGTATATCAAATATACAATCAATATGGTCTCATGAAGATACACAAGGTTCACTATTAATTAAACTTTCTAATTTAGATAAAGACTTTGAGTTTCTTAGTGTTGTAATACGTTCAAGAGTAAAAGGACAAGCGGTAAATACAGAACTTGGAATTTATAGTACTCAAACAGAAGTTATAAATGTAGATTCAATAAGTGCTGAGTTACCAAAAATATTATCAAGTACATTACAAAGAAGAAATCCAGCATATGAAAAATCTGATGGTATGTTTGTTGTTAATGATTATTTAATTAGATCACAACCAACAGAACAATTTGATTTTAATTATCAACCGTTAGCAAATCAAATAAGCACATATTGGACTTCTACCCAATACCCATCTAATTATTATAAAAACGGAGGTAATAAACCAACATTACTTAGAGATGAACAATATGCTTTCTTTATAAGGTTTATTTATAATACTGGAGAAAGATCTAGATCATACCATATACCAGGAAGAGCTCCTAATATAAATGACACAGCTCTTATTGGTGCACCTAACTCTATTGATCCTAATGATACAATATTTAAAGGAACTAACACTGCTACTACAACTCCAGGTGATCCGTTTATTGCATCACTGATAGGAACAAATTCTGATGATGGAGGTACTATTATTGATGGTGGACAAATGGGTTATTGGGAATCTACAGAGGTGTACAATCCTACAGATTCACAAAGGTGGGCAAATTTATGCGGTCTTCCAATTAGACATCATAAAATTCCTGATGAAACAGTAGGAGGATTGGGAACACCTGTATCAACTAACTTAGGTAACTTTATTAATGTAATAGGAGTTGCATTTGATAATATTGCTGCTCCTTTATATAATGATGGTACGGTTATCCCTAACATAGTAGGTTATGAGATATTAGTAGGAAGTAGAGCAGGTAATAGATCTATTCTAGCTAAAGGTATTATGAAAAATATGTTTAGGTTTAGAAGAAATCAAAATGATCCTGCTCCTGGTACAGGACTTTTACCAAATTACCCTTTTAATGATTTAAGAGAGGATCCATATCTAATAAACAGAAATACAGGAGCTAATAACTTACCATGGTATGCACAAATAAATAATGCATTTGGTGGTCAGAGTATTGAAAGTAACTGGCATAGAGGTAATAGAGGTCAAGCAGATGGAAATGGCTTCCAAACTCTTTCTGCTGATACATTTACTTTTCACTCTCCAGAATTAAACTTTTCAAAATTATATCTTAATCCTACTGAGATAAGAGCTTATAAAACGCTAGGTGCAGATGTAACTGGTAGATTTAAAAAGTCAGAAGATCATCCACAACATAAACTATTAAAGAATAGATCAGCAACAATTGCAGCATTAATTGGTGTTGGTTATGCCCTTGCAGAAATGCGTGGTAAAAGAGATTATAAGATTGATACAATGCAATCAAATTCTATTGGTGAATTTGGTGCATATGGTCTAGGTTCTGGTACGAACATGTCACCGTTTATTGGTCCTGGTACAGCACAAGCAGCAGGAAACATAGGTGCTACATCTGCAAGTATTTGGGCGGGTGTAGCTGCTGATTTAGTATTTAATACAGCTGTTGATGTAGCAGCAATCTTTGGTGGTGGTAAATTAGCTAGACAAATTGGTACTCCAATTTATCAACAAGTTGAAACAGGTATGGCTGCTTTAGCAGCTGGACATCTTGGTCCAAAAAGATCTATTCAATATAATGGAACAGATTTTACTTCTGTACCTTCATTAATGTCAATTGCAATTGGTCTTATTTCTTTCTTAAACTACGTTGCTGTTGGTGGTGATAAAATAATTGACTTAATATTAAATCTTATAGGATTCCAAGATTATGCAGTTAAATATATATCACACGGTTACTATAATCAAGAAAATCAATTTGCAGGTCCACAATGGAGAATTGGAGTAGATAAAGCAAGATATATTAAAAGTGCTTTACAATCATTTGATGGTGTTGATCAAGTACAAAATAACTTAAGACCATCTACAGTAGTAGTTAGATCATCAGGAGGATGGGCATCATCACGACCAGATTTTAATGGATTTGTAGATAATACAAAATTTACAATTGGGGCTGGACCATGTGCTGGTGATGGTAATCATAGTATGAACTGGTATGATCCAGGTGAAGAAGTTAGATCTACAGCGTTTGCAAATTATGTTGCATTAAAAACACCTATGGATAATCAATACGGACAATTAGAAGGTATTATCCAGCTCAATACTCAAGGGTGTTATAATTTTGCTGATCAACAAAATATAGATGCACTTGGTAATTTAATACCTATTACTCCAGCTTTAAGATTCTCAACAGATACCGTATATGCAGGTGATTGTTATATTGCTAGATATACTGAAAAAACAATTATGCCTTTCTTCTACACATTCCTAAAAGAAGGTAAAGATGGTATACCATTTGACTATTCAAAATATGCAAATGTTCCATTCCCAAGATTCTGGATGAATACTGAGAAGTATAGAATGGATGAGTTTGTTAGACCTATTACTTCTTTAAGCTTTAATTGGAGCAGTAGTAGTGAAGCTCTTCCTTCTGGGTATTATAATTTAGATACTCCTGAAAATGGAGGATATTGTGGACCATCTGTTCCAGGTGGAAATCCAATGTTAGGAATATTTGGTGAAGGTAGTTTAGCGGGTTCTACAATGCAAGATGGTACTACAACAGGCGTTGGTTCAACTGCTACAGGAGCTACTGGAACACCTTCTGTATTTGGAGGTAACATGTGGATAGATGAAGATGATGAATGGAATGTTGATAATGGTAATGCAGCATTTAATAATAGGTTCCGAGTAATACAGATTAATAGCGGCAATGGAGGAAATGATATTCCTTACACTATTAAAATGACCGGAACTAGTTCAAAATGGGAAATTATTGGTGCTGGTCAAGATGAAATAACAGTTACACCAGCTGCTAGTGTATCAGCACTTGTACAACCTTTTCAGACTACTCCTAATTTTAATATAAAAATAAATTCTCATGGGTATGCTACCCCATTAAATATTAATGGTGCTGGGCCAAATATTAACCATGGTGGTGGTGCTTGTCCATCAGGAGACTTTAAAGATTTTGTAAGGGAAGATATGGATGATGATATTAGTGTACCTGGTATGTTTACTGGTACAGGTAATCTAACTGTAAGAGCAATATTTGACTTTAGTACAAATAATTTTATTGGTATAACAAATGTAGCAGCAGGATTTTATGCTTCTGATGATGCTGCAATAACTGCTGCAGGTACAGGAGAGTTATCTGATCTTATAACGAACCAGAATAGTTTTTCTTTTTCAAGTGATGGGTTGCAAGCTAGTATTGCTGACGGTAACATTTTTTGTTCTAATAATGCGCAATTACCAAGTGGTTCATTTTGGGCAAACGGTACTAACGGAACAAGGTATATTTCATCAAGTCTTGAAGATGCAGTTTTTGCAGGAGGTCCTGGAGATCTTGATGGTCTTATTGATGATCTTGAAAATTCAGCAGATAGTTCGGCATATAATAATACTGATGTACCTTCTGGTCAAGCAACAGGTGGTTTATTTGTTGTTAAAACTGGATACATGTATACTCATAATTGTGGTATAAATGATTTCTATGTTGAATCATCACTAAATCTTGCTTATAGAGATTGGGAAGAGGTTGACCGTAAAAGACATTATGATCATGATGAATATACTGACTTAGTTGAATTATTTCATGCAAAAATAGTAAACTTTGATAACTATTATTTTAATGATAGATCAACCGCAGTAGATAAGTTCTGGGGATCAAGTTGGGGACAAATACAAGAAAGATGGTATGATCCTTATGTTTCAGAAACATGCTTTATAAAATATCCTAAAAGATTATTATATTCTGCACCAGCAACTGGGTGGATTGATAAGTCATCTATGGGAAATAAAAATGATGCAAAACAAGATTTTTGGAGAGTTTATTTATCAGAGAACTTTAGAGATTTTAAAGATAAAGTAACTACAATAAAACCTATAAATCAAACAGGAGCTTTAATAATGTTCCCTACATTATCACCTAAATTATTCCAAGGTCAAGATAGATTAAAATTAAGTAACACAAAAATAACAATTGGTGACGGAGGATTATTTAGCCAAGCTTTTCAAAATATTACAAACTCTGATTTATCACATGAGTACGGATCTTGTGAAAGTGCAAGAAGTGTATTAAATACTCCATCTGGTGTATACTTTGTATCACAAGCTCAAGGAAAAATATTTCAGTATGCTCCAGGATCAGCATTAACAGCAATTTCTGACCAGGGAATGAAATGGTGGTTTAATAAATTTTTACCATCTAAACTTTTGGAATTCTTCCCACTTATAGAAAATTGTCCTCAAGCTATAGATAATCCTGTAAATGGAGCTGGAGTACAAACCGTATATGATACATTTAATGATATAATTTATTTTTCTAAAAAAGATTATTTACCTATTGATCAAAATACAGACTTAAAGGAAATGTGTTTAGAATACATACCTTGTGAAGGTTTTGTATACAATGCAACAATATGTGAAGGATTAGAGCCAACTCCTACATGCCCAGATGGTTTTATATATAACACAGTTACACAGATGTGTGAACAAACAGTTACTGAACCTGCTCTAGAAACAACTGGAGAAGGGGGTGAAGTTGACATTGTTATTGCAGTTGACTCATCTAACTCTGTTAATGGTAATTCTAACGTTGCAAATATGCAAAACTTCATAGATGATTTTGTAAGTGGATTGTCTGCACAATTAGCTACAGGCCAAGTGCGTATTGGACTGGTTCATTTTGGAGCTGGTAGAGATACAACCGATGATTTGTGGGATGGAGGTAATCCTGCAGGCGCTGATACAATGTTTGAACCTGGTGAACAGGTTATGTTAACATCAGATGCTGCTGTATTAAATAATTGGGTGAGTACCACATATGATGATGCATGTCAAAATGTAGACGTACCTGCAGGAACATCAATTATAGGGGGTATATGGTGTGGTTTAAATTTACTATACGGAACAAATTCAAGAAATGTACCTAAGAAATTAATAACAATAATAGACGGTCCCCAATCTACAGCAGGTGGTGCAACCTTACCTACAACATTGACATCTCCAGCGGATGTTTACCAGGGCATGACAGTTAGTCCAGTTACACCTGATGCATCAATAGGAATTAATAATGATAGAACAGATAATCCTGCTGCACAGGGATGGAATGGTATACCATCTGGCATAGATAACTGGGTATCTGTTAATGTAATAAACAACGCAAATTATACAGACCTAGAAACATTTGCTGTTTGTGTAAATCCTTGGAATCAAGATCCAAATGGGAATATACCATCTGCAGGTGTTACTTTATCCTGGAGAAACTACACGGATACTCTTTGCGATCCTGGTAATGGTTATTATGGTTCATTTGATACACCTGGATCAACGGATGTAATTGTAAATGGCATACTTACAGCAATAACTCCACCAACAACATATAGTTGTCCGGATCCTGATTGTGTTCTTTCTGGGACAGATTGTATATGTAACTATTCTGTACCACCAACATTTGAAGATATACTTATACCTATAGAATTAGATGATCCACAGTACTTTAAAGATATATCTTGGACTATTAGTTATGATCCAAAAGCTAAAGCATGGTTATCTTTCCATGATTGGCACCCTGAGTTGGCATTTAACAGCATAAAACATTTCTTAACTTCTAAAACTGAAATGACCACTGTTCCACAATGTCCTCCAGGATATATATGGGATGGAACTGAGTGTTGTCAAGCATTTCATCATGAAGAATTAGCTGAAGTTATTGTAGAAGAATTTATATCTACAGAAACACTTACTGATGCAACTGTTGAATCATTTACTGAAACACTAGACTTTGTTCTTGTAGTAGATTTTTCAACATCAATGAACAACATGGATGGTAATCCTGATTCAAGAATGGATGCTGCAATGGATTTTTGTCAGGCATTTATAAATGGTATGTCTCCAGGAATGCTTGGTGGTGCATATGCAGGTCAAGTACGAATAGGTCATGGTAGATGGGGTAATGGGGGTGCAGGATCAGGTAATGATCCTGGTGTAATAAGACCAACTGCAGCAGATGCTAACGGAACATTTGTAACTGATGATCCTGCTATAGCTTTACAAAATCTTACTCAGACACCCGCTAATTCAGCTACTAATTATGATCCACAAAGTGGAACGGATTATGATGATGCGGTTGCTCTTGCTAATACTATGCTTACAGGAAGTGTAAAAGATCAAAGAATTGTTTTATTTATAACTGATGCTACAGGTGGCCCTGCTAATCCAAATAATTTTACTAATGCTACACAATGTATAACTGTATTTGTAAATGGAGATAGTTCAGAACAAGCTTGTGCTAATTATAGCGGTAATTTAGATATGATGATTGAAGATACAGGTTTATCAGCACCATATAATATTGCAACTTGTGTAAATAATGATCCTGTAGGAACTCCAAGAAACATGTATCATATTGGTTCTGGTATTTCTGCCGGTCAACCTGGTCATGTTGATTCTGTAGCAGCCGCAATAGTTGCACTTTATACTAATTGTACATGTACACAAGGAGTAATTGATCAAAGTGCTTCTAATCCTCCATGTTTACCTTTACCAGATCCTCCACCACAATGTCTTACATGTTCATGTCCTGAAGGATATACTATGGTAGGTGATTGTGTTAACTCAGATAATTTACCAGTTTGTAGAAAAATGGACTGTGACTGTGTTAGACCTTTCTTTAATGAAGATGAAGTGTTTACTCAAACAGGTTTATGTGATGATATTTATTTATGGTATAATCCAGCAAGCGGAGTAGGTGATCCAACTTATGTTAATCCTGATCCTTTATTCTGTCAATATGATTATCAAGATTGTGTTCCTGCAAATTATGAAATAGGTTATTTCTGGAAACATAATTATAGAACAGACTTGTTCAATAACTACTATGAGCAGAATTATCCATGGGAGGTTGATATAATAGAGCAGACTGGACAACAGGTTACAACATTAAGAAGTATAGAATATCAGATGGAAGCATATCTATATCAGAATGAAGGTAAAGATAGATTCCATGATTTAGATTATAACTTTGATGAAGCTGTTATATACAACTCAGAACAAGTATCAGGTTTATTAAGATTAGTATTAGAGCCTAAAAATAATATACAATTATCTATGATGTATCCTATAGTTGGAGCAAATGATATTCAAACGTTGTTTAGTAAGGTAGAACAGAAGTATAGATTTAATCAGTTCTGGGATATTACTTTTGATAGAGGAGAATTTTCAAATGCTACTAATACAATTTGGGAAACTGATTGGGATGGATATACAAGAGTATTAAATCCAGCTAATCTAAATTATGCTAAAGCACCTCAACAAAGAAAGAAATTTAGACATTACTTTAATCACGTACTATTAAGAAAGTCTGATGAAATGGCAACTACAAGAAAGATGTTATTAAAATTAGAAAACACTAAGCTTAATCAATCTTTTAGGTAATGGAAAAAGTTTATAAAATAGGTGATTCTAAAATCCACGGTAAAGGATTAATTGCTATTAAAGATTTAGCAGCTGGTGATCTTGTTGGGCTTTCTCATATAAATAATGAAGCTACTCCTGATGTAGGAGCATTTCATAATCATTCTGATAATGCAAATACAGTTAATGTTGAAGTAGGTAATGAAAGATATTTAATTGTTGAAACTCCAATTAAAAAAGGAGAAGAGATTACAGTTAATTATAGATTACAACCTGACTTAGAACAACCTGAAGATTTTTTAGATAAAGCATTAGATGGAGGTGATATAGATTATCCTATTAGTGGTGAAGTTAATTATGTTAATGGAGATAGGATGACATTACAACCTACAAGATCAAAAACTTATGCTAATGATATATTAGGTCAATTAACTTATGAACAACAAGTGGGAACAGAGTTACCTATAGTACAAGAAGGTGGAGATCCTAATTTATATTCATTCCCTACTAGTAAAGATGAGTTTTCTTTTAAGCTAGATGATATTGGACACAGAATAGAAAATTATTTAAATAACCCAAGTCAAAGAGCACAAGATTTTTCTGACAGTGAAGATGAGCTAACAAACATTGATAATCTAAGGCATGCTATGGCAAGCAGATATACTGCTGAAGAAATAGGAAATAAAGTAAAAGAAATTCCTTATGTGGGTGGGTTTTTAGATTTTATAGGTGCTGATAAACTAGCCGGATTAATTGGCTCTAATGCACTTGGGTTGGGTCATGAATTTTCTTCATTAGCTGTAGATGAAAGACCCTTTTTACCAGCACTTCAAGAAACAGGAGAAGATGCATTTAATAATTTAATTGGATCAATTATAGGCTCAACAAATATGAGCTCTGAAGAAAAAGATAAAATGATAACTTATCTTTCACATAATAATCTTTTACCTGATGGTTATGTAAAAACAGAAGAAGGTTTTTCAGATGATGTATATTTTAAAAATGCAGACGGATCTAGAAAACAAAATGGTGGTGATTTACCTAAAGCACAAACAGGTTATGGAAACCTTTTTAAACCTAAAACAAATAGTGTACAAATAGGTAGTGGAATTGGTGGTAACACAATATTTAGAGACATTAAAGGTTTAGATAAAGCAAACCTTTTTCACAATCAGTGGTATACTCATCCTAATTATATTAATCAAATTAGAAATAGAAATCAATGGAACTTACGTGATTTTAATCAAAATTTAATATATAGTGGTGAAAACTCAGTATATCCTCTTGTTCATAAATCTGGTTTAGTAAAGGATGGTGACGGGAACTTTACTTTAGCTACTGATCAAATTGATCCTATAGCTGCTAAGTTTAGCATGGAAAATTATCAAACAGGAACTATACCAGATGATTATTATTGGATAGATTATGCAGGTAGTCCAAAAAATCAATTTACACCGGTTAAACAAGGGGAAAACCTTTACGAAAAATTCCCTTTTGCAATGGGAATGAATTTTGTTAATTCAAATAGATTAAATGCAGAAAATTTAAAAATGCATGGTTTATGGGATGAGTATAGAACTAAGACAAAAGAAATACCTAAAAACTTAAAAGGAGTATGGAATAGTGAGTTTATACCTTCTTGGAAAAAACCGTGGATGATGGCTAAACGTGCTACCTATCCTGCTCGTAATTACCTAAGTAATAGCTTCACAATTGGTGGTCACGCACAAGCATTTGAACCTGCAAATAAGTATACATCAGGTGTTAGAGGTTCTGGGAGTTCATTGGATTGGAAAAGATTTGCACCATCATTTAATGCACAATCAGGTTTTACTGATTTACCATATACGGGAACGATAGGTATGAACTACTCTTTTCTTGATAAATTATTTCCAAATGACCAGGTTTCTACAGTTGTTCATGAAAGAGGTCATTTATTAGATAATCAGGGTGGCATCTATCCTAATAAATATAGGCACATGTTTGATGATGCTATTGATTGGAGTTTCAACACTAAAGGAGGAAAAATTGGAGAAAAGTTTGGAGCTGGTGCAGATGGTCGGATAAATATGTTTAATATGAAACCTTACTATACTGATCCTACTGAACAGTATGCACGTATGATGGAAGAAAGATTCAGACTAGGGTTAACTCCAGGTGATGAATATACTTTAGATATGTTTAACCAAAATCCAAAAATGTTTGGAATGGGTGACTACTTACTAAAAGATAAAGACGGTGTTCCAGTAAACTTTATTAAAAATATGAACACTATATTTAAGGAAGGTGGTTCATTACTTAAAGCACAAGATGGTATAACTGAATTTGAAATAAATAAACATGGGCATATAGAAACTGAAAAAGGTTATGATGAAGAGGCGCTTTTTAATTTTGTTAAAGACAAATACAATAAAGTAGATACAACTACTCAAAAAAATGATCTTGTAACTAAATTAAATTCACCAGCATTTAGAGAAAGATATAGAAAAAATGTTTTTAATATCACAGGAGAAAATTTATCAGAAGAAGAGTTAACAAATAGAATAAATCAACAATCTGATTTTACTGGAGCTGGTCCAAGCTTTCATGTTACGATGCCATATATTACTAGAAGTTCAGGAAAAGGATATATGAGAAATACTACTCCTTATATTAGTCCCTTTGCTGGAACAGGTGCTGATGGAAAAAGGATTGGTCTTCAGGGTAACTTATCTTGGATGTCTAACCAAGGTCTGTATCAGCAGAAAAATAAAACTGGTTTTGATGGAAGTTTATTTGGAAGTGATTATTATGATCAAGTTACAAATCATGATTTCCCAGAACTTGCACAGTATCCATATGTCCCACAGTTAAATCTTTACAGAGATCCGTACTCAATGGGTAATAATCAAGTAAGATCTCATGATAATCAAGGAAATACTATAGTTCATGAGTATGCGCATTCATATAATACAGGAGATTCACCATTATTTAGCCCACTAGGAAAATATTTTACGGATTTAGATAGAGATGAAGAAGATGCAGATGGAAATATAATCAGAAAGGGTACTTATAGAGAGATACCAGGAGAAAAGTATAAAGGTTGGTTATCTAATTTATTTGGTGAAGATTATTTTGATCCAAGTCAAAATCAATATGGTACTTGGGCCATGCACCCTTGGGAAATAAGTTCAATAAAGTCAGAGACTGAAGCACAACTTAAAAATAATAACATCTGGGATCATACTAAGGGAGAATTTACTGAAGCTAATCTTGATAAAATGATAAAGAATGATTCCCGTATAGATATAGGCGGTCATGGACGGGATCCCTTAAACAGAATGGGTTATACTGCATTAGAAAGAATGCATTATAATAATAAAAGAAGCCTTGATAAACAAGACGAGGCTAATTACATACTAGATAATTATCCTAATGATTATATACAAGATAATATTATAAATGCAGGAGATGATGCATCTATGGATATGGATACCTTTAATACTATATTTAACAATAGTCAGAGTAATTTAAAAGATAGACAAAAATATTCTGACTATAATGCTTTACTAGAAGATTATAATGGTAGAAATAAACGTAAAAAAGAAAGAGCTACTGAAGTTATAAATGCAATACACAAAGCTGTTAGGGATCAAATAAATCAGGGGTATAAAAAAGAAAATGAAAAATTTCAAATAGAGTATAATAAAAAGAAAGGAGAAGTATTACCTAAGTTAGAAATGTACTTTAATGAAATAGCTATGGAAAATGGTGATCAGCCTATAATGGCAAGAGATGGAGGTTCATTACCTAAAGCTCAGAGTGGGTTGTTTAAGTTTAAGCCTAGAACAAAATCAGGCACAATTACAAATATAGCTGATGATATTAACTTGTATGGTTATAATTATGCTAAAGATGCATTTGGAAATACAGGAGCAATGCTTTCTGGTAGTGTTCATGTACCTACAGACTATGCAAGAAGTATCCGTAATTTTAGAGGATTACAAAATACTTCAGAGTATGATCCGTCTACAAGGTTTTTAATGAATGAATATACTGTTGATTCAGCTCCTTTTAAATTTTCTGAACAGGATTGGTTAGATAATCCAAGTGGTTGGCATGCAAGTACTCTTTTAGGTGCAGACGGCAAACCATTACATATAAGTGATAATTCTCTTGCACTTGCATTATCAAATAAAATACAAGGTAATAATGTAATTTGGAAAAATCCAACTAATCAAGAACTGCCAATTAATTTAACTAGAAACTTTAATTTAGGACAAAATACTTTAACAGGAATTCATGGTGATATAAATCAATTAAGAGAATTGTATAAATCAGGTGATCCTTACCAGTTAGGAAGTATTACATCATGGGGTATTGGTAATACAGGATTAAAACAATTTGGTTCAGATAGATATGTTATAAAAGATTTTGATACTAAATACCCAGCTTTATTAAATGAATATAAAGGATTAACTGACAATCAAGCTAAAACTTGGAGAGAAAGAGAACTATTATTAGATAACCCTACTTTTAAAGTTACTAATATAATTGAAAACGCTCCAAGATTACCAGATTGGAGAATTACAACATCACCAGAAACAGTTCTAAAAGGAACACTAGGTGCCAGTGATTGGAAAATAGGTGAAGACATGTGGAAGAATACTGGTGATGGAAATGTAATAACACACTTTGATCCTTTTAATAAATATATTTTAGGCAAGCGGAATCCATACTATGAATCACTACAACACATAAGTAGAACAGATCCTAAATTTAGAATTAAAGCAATACCTAACTATGGAACAGATATAGAATTAAATATAATAAAAAAGAAAGGAGGAGAAATTATGAAAAAGCCTAAATATCAAGACTCTCCATTTACTAAAGGAAAAATAACATATTCTGACCCAACAAAAATTCTTAATGATTTAATCAGTCAAGGAATTTTTACATCAGAATTTAAAATGGGTGGAGAAAAGAAATTAAATAATGGATTTACAGTTAAAAAACAATTTGATAATAATAAAAACATTCCTTATGTAACCTACATGAATGAGCCAAATATAGAAGGTAGAATATATTATGATTCAGACAGTAGTGAAAATTTAGATGATTTTAATGTTATTGATGTAGAGACAGAATTAATAAAAAGAAAAATAAAACATAAAAGAACAAAAGATATTATTTTAAAATATGAGTCTGGAGATGAGCTTAGTAATGCAGAAAGAGCTCATTTAAACTCTTTAGGGTTATTAGACTAAAATTAGTTAAATTGCTATATTTTTAGTATATTATTAATGTAACATATTGTACATAGAGTATTTATGAATAACAAACAAAAAAATAGAAAGAATAAAACTTCACAAGTTTATTCTTTATTACCTGAATATCAGTATGTTACAGGCATGCCTCAATTTAACATGGGAGGTCAAGCATATGACTATGATCATTATATGACCAATCAGTTATTTAAAGCTGAAGATGGTACTGAAACAAATCCAAATAGTTGTCCTCCAGGACAAGAGTGGAATGAGGAGTTAGGAGCTTGTACTTTAGTGGAAATAGAAGTAGAAGGTAACGGTGAAGGTGATAAAACTAATGTTGATGTAACTGATGGTAAAGGGGTTAACAATCAAAACACGATGTTGCCACCATGGATGCAAAACACTTATCAAATAGGACCTAATCCATATGGAGAATATAACTATGGAGATCCTTACCAAGATGAACATACAGAAGCAGTAAATTCAATAATGGATAATAGTTTGTTAGGCACTTTTTTTATGACTGCTGATAGTTTAAAAGGTGCAGGTAGTAGAATAAAAAAAGCTTTTGCAAACATAAACCCAAAAACAGGTTTACCTTATAGTCACACAGACTTTGGGGTAAGCACAATTACTAATACTACTGATGAAAATGTTGTATTAGATCCTGAAGGATTAGCAAAAATTTATGATGACAAAGGAAGAATAATAGATGAGTTTAATACAGCTGATAATTTATTCATGACTCAAGATGAAGCTAAAGCTAATTATTTTAATCAAGGGGCAGATTATCATGCATCTACATTTATTGATGAAAATGAATTTTTAGAAGACGGTGTAACTCCTAATCCAAATTATGGTAAATCTCTTATGAGTAAACAACAGATGGATAAGGATGGTAATATTACTTATGCTGATATAGAGTATGATGAAGAGGTGCAAGTAGATAACCCTAACTATAATCCAGACTTACCAATAAGTGATGATAACCAACCTTTTACCACAGAAACTGTAACAAAAACTAGAGCGCATACTGATGATGACTTAACTTTAGGAGATAATGTTCAAACTCACATTAAAGATCTTAATGCATCAAGAATATTATTTAATGATGATAATACAGAGGTTACAAGTTTTACAAGAAACCGTATAACTAATGATGGAGATGATGGACAAAAAACTATAGAAGAAACTATAGCATATGATCCTGATGCTGATTACACAGAAGGAACTAATATAGAAGTAATAAATAGACAGGATATTTTGAACGAGGAAAGATACGGTAGTGAATTACCAAGAGCCCAAGAAGGATTAACAGAATTTACAGCACAAGCTCCAATATATAATGCAGTTGGTGAATGTGTTATGAACTGTAGACAGATAACTGTTCAACCACAATTTGATTTTGAAGTTGGCGCTGGTATGACTGCAGGTAAAATAGGTGATGAGTTTACAGGTTCTGGTAGACTTACATCTGGTTTCACATTTAATCCTAATATGGGACAGGGTGGTCTTGATGCTTATATTGGTGGAAACATAGGAGGAAGAGCAACATCTGTTAATCAAGATGATGTTAACTTAAGTCCGTTTGCTAACCTACGTGCAACTGCAGGATATTCTGGTGTTTTACCTCCAATGAATTTTAGAAACAGACAAGGCTTACCTTTTGGTCTAGGAGCTTATTATAATAAAAGCTTAATGGGTAATGAGGGTAATATTTTGGGAGGATATGGTAAGTTAGGTAACTTTAATGTTACTGGTGGATATAATTTTGATACTAATAGCCCAGAGTTTGGTTTTGGTGTTGGATTTCCTATTAGAAAAAGAGGAGGTGATTTAAGAAGGTTTGTATATGCACAAGAGGGTGTAGAAACAGATGCAATGACTGAGATGCGAAATGAATATGATACAAGAAATGTAGGTCATTTTGTTGAGACTTCTGATTGGGTAGATCCTTCCACCCTAGATGAAGGTGTAACTGCAGTAAATTCTAATAATTTTAATACAAGTAATACTACCACTACTACATCTTCTGATGGTGATGTTAATTCTGATTATTCAGAATCTTATATTGAAAATGCTAGAAATTCAACTGCAGGAGGTACAGATAACGTTAGAGTTGATAGAAACTGGTTAGGTAAGTTATTTAATAGAGTAGACTTAAAAGATGCTGACATAACTAAGGAAAGAGATGTAAGAAAGATAGAAGAGCAATATGGTATGTCCATAGATGAGTTAATAAATAGCGGAAGATTTAAAATAGCTGATGATGGTACAACTTTAACTAATACTCCATATGTATCTACTATGCACTCTAGAAGTATAACAAATAATGGTGAAGAAACTTTTAATGATGTTTTTGGAATGTACAGTTTACCTAATGAAAATAATCAGTGGCAAGGAGGGTTTAGTACATCTATTACTGAAAATCAAAACATGGAATTTAACCCAAATGATGTAAACAGTTATTGGGAAAACATAGGTCAATATTCAACAGGAGAAGATAATATATATTCTAATCCTAAATATAGAGGATCATTTTTACCAGAAGTAAAAGTTACTGGTAAATATGGAGGACAATTAGCATACTTTCAAAATGGAGGTGGTACTCCGTCACCATCAGGCAGAACATATAAAATAGATGGTAGAGTTGTAACAAAAGAAGAATATGATAACCATGTGGCTAATGGAGGTCAAAATGCAACTACTGAGGATGATAATATTCAACCGCCTGTAGTAACACCTCCACAACCACAGCCACCAGTAATAGGACCACAACCTTTTGATCTTTTAAATTATCAAAATACTACTCCTCCAAATAATGATGCTGATGGTGATGGTATTCCTGACACCATAGATGTTGATGCTGGAGGAGGAACAGGCGAACCTGTTGATGGTGTTACCCCATATACACCACCAGGACCAGAAGCTCCTGTAGAATTTGCATATACTGACAAACCAGAGTTGACTGAAGAGCAAATGGAAATGATGACAGAGGAGCAGATTGAGCAGTACAACAAAATGAGAGGTAAAGAAGAATGGTGGAATGAACTTCAAGCTAAATATCAAACTAGTCCACTTGGTAAAATTGAAAAAGCAACTACTGCTGTTATTGGTGAAGGAACAAAAATTGTTGATGGTTTAAATGTAGCAGGAAAAATGGCACAGACTGCTGTTGATGAGGTAAATGCAGACAATAAAAATGATGAATATAGTGATTTTGCTTTTGCTGTTGAAGCAAGTAGATCTGACAAAGGAGATTTTGATGTAAATTCAGGAGCATATAGAGTTAATACTTTAGGTTATGGTGATGGACCTAGAGGTCAAATTGCACAAATGGGTACAGAAACAGGAGGTAGACCAGCACCAAATTACGCATATTTAAAAGAATTTTTAGATACAGCAATTGTTGGTTATGATCCTTCATTCCTAATGGCACAAGCAAGAGATGGAGAAGAAATAGAAGCAAATATGGATTTAATTAAACAACTAATGGCAGCGGGGGCTGACTTTGAAATAATATAATTATGAAAATCAGAATTAAAAACATACCGGAAGGTTATGAGATTAGAAATAAAAAGCTTGTAAAGACAATGGCTACAGGTGGAAGTGTTACAAAAAGCACACTACAACCAGTAGACAGAGATGAAGCTAATGTTGAAGCAGAAAAAAATGAAACTGTTTTAACTGATATGGATCAAGATGGATTTTTTGAACTATATAATGTAGGTGGTAAAAGACACTCAAATGGAGGAACTCCTTTAAATTTACCAGAACAATCCTTTATCTACTCTGATACAAGGAAGATGAAGTTTACAAAGGAGGAGATGAAAGAATTAGGAATTACTTCAAAGAAAAGGCTTACCCCTGCAGCTGTTTCTAAGAAGTTTCCTGTTAATAAGTATATGGATATATTAAAAGATGAGTCATCAGATGAGATAGCCATAACAACTGCTGAGGCAATGATCAAGAAGAACAAGATCAAATTATCTCAGATTGCATTTATGCAAGAAAAAAAGAAGAATTTTGAAGATGGTTTACCATTAGCTGCTTATCCATGGTTATTAGAAAATGGTGTAGATCCAAAAGAATTTGAAGCAAAGCTTGAACAGAAAAAACAACAAGAGCAACAAGCACAAGCTCCACAAGGTCCAGCCGGGGGACAAGGACAACCTTCTCCACAAGAAATGGAACAAATGGCTATGGCTATGGCTATGCAACAACAAGGTCAAGGTATGCCACCACAGGGTGCTCCACAAGGAATGCCACCTCAAGGACCTCCTATGCAGGGACCTCCTCAAGGAATGCCTCAAGGAATGCCTCCACAAGGTATGATGCCACCAATGGGTATGGCTAGATATGGTGGTAATCCATTAGCTGCGTTTGTATATGGTGGAGATTTACCTAGAGCTCAGGAAGGTGGACAACCTGTTATTAATACAGCAATAGATTGTGAAACAACTTTATGTGAATATGAACAATGGTTAGCACAATATAGGCTTAAAGATATTCCTGAAGTTAGGTTTATGTATGAAAGCTATAAAACTAGAGCTATAGATAAAATGAAAGCTCCAGAAATAGATACTAGAATAATGCCTGGTCATGAAAACCTAAAGAACATGCCTTATGGTAATATGCCTGGCTCACCTCCAGCAGGAAGTTTACCTGGATGGAGAGAAACACTGAAAGGTTTTATTCCTGATGTAATAGAACCATATATTCCTTTTCTCCAAGAAGGTGGTCAACCAATGATGGACGGACAACCTCAAATGACTGAGCAAGAAATGATGTTAATGCAGTTAGCACAAGCTAAAAGAGAACTTACATTAAAAAAACAAGAGGTAATATCTCAATTTTCATCAAACCCAGAAGCACAAAATAATCCAGAGGCAGAAGCTTATCTTCAAAACATACTGTTACAAATTGATCAGCAGATTTTTGATATTGAATCAAGGATGCAACTATCTCAAGAAAAAGAGATGTTAAATAAAACTACATTAAATCTTAGTGATTTTGTAGGAGAAACGGTATCACCACAAACATCAAATGATTCTTATGAATACTTTAATCCTGACAGATTAATGAGAAGAGGTGGTTCAATTGGGCGTTCAATTCCAAGGTTTGATAATGGAGGGGAAGACGATGGTATGCCTGTAGAGAGTACATTTAACTATCAAGGAACAGATGATGATGGTTATCCTGTATCATTAAATCCTTATTATAGAACAAGTCCAACTAGACAATACATAGATGGTGTTGAGAATCCTAATTATGATGCTAATTTTGAAAGTAGCATTGATAATGGTATTAGCTCACATGAGCAATTTTATGAGATTATGTCTAGTCCTAGATTTTCAAAAGTAAGAGATGAATGGATTCAACAATATAAAGATTTAGACGTATCTGGTAAAATAGATACAGATGATGAAACTAAATTGTTTAAAGCGTTTAATGATATGAACATATTACTTAATGCTGCTTTTTCTTCTGGTTTAGAATTTAAAGATAAAACAAATATTAGTAAGCAATTAGAAACAGTTGCTAATAAGCTGGGAATGGAAGTACCTACAGATGAAACAATTAAAATGTATCAAGGTATGTATAATTCTCTTGCTTCTGCTAAGTTATTAGGAACAGAGGAGACTAAAAACTTATTAGAACAAGTTAATGTAAACTTTGGTGATAAAGCTGGAGGAGCATATGAAATTGTAGAAGGTAGTGGACAATACGTATCTAATATTGATGGTTTAATTGGTGATACTACAAGTAAACAGTTTGTTTCTGTTAATGATGATGAGGAAGTTATAACTACAGAGATTGAAGAGCCTTGTGATGAAGAGACTAAAAGGCTCAAAATCCAAGAATGTATGGAGAAAGGAATGCAGTTTAATGCAAAAACTTGTGATTGTCATAAGAAACCTACAGATACACCTCCAGGACAAATACCTCCATATTTAACATTCCCTGGAGATGATTTAAAAGTTGGAGCTTTAGCTAGTATTCATAGAGATAAAAAATATGGAATATTACAAAACTATGATCCTATTATGAGAGATCCTGGTTATGTAGATGATAGAGCGCAAGTTGCTGCAACAACTGCTTTAGCTAATCAAGCAATGCAATTAGGAAATGTCAGTGATGTACAAGGTAGAGCACAAGATCAAATAGATAAGATTCAAGCAAATAGATGGGGAACAAACACTAAAATATTTGACAATACTCAAGCATATAATGTAGCTGAGATAAATAAAGCAAGGGAATTAAATTCCGGTTATATGCAAGATTATCAAGACATGGTTAACAAAGTTGATCAAGAATATGATAACACTAAGATTGCTGATATGATGAATCTTGTTGATGCTGAGACAACCAGAATGGATAATGCAGATAAGTTACATGAACTTAACTTAAAGAATCCAAACTATTACTTTGATCCACAGAAACACAGAACTATATTCCAAAATCCTCAAGCATTAGAAGCATTTAGAGGTAACCCTAATGCAGAACCTGTAACTATGGCAGAAGCTATAAATGAATGTAGAACTCAATATAATATTCAAGATGAAGGTGAGTTATTAAAATGTGCTGAGATGCGTATGGGAGTTTCTAATACTAGTGCTAATGTTGATTATACAAGGGGTGATGTTAATGTTGATGATGATAACGACAACACAGAAGAAAGCAGATATGGAGGATCTTATAAATATGGAGGAACAATTAGGGAGAGAGACCTTAAAAACAGTAGTAATAAATTAAGAAAATGGATAATGGGTATTGAATAAACTTTAAGAGTTTACTCATATACTAATTAAAACTTATAAAATTTTAGTATTTTTGTAATATGGCAACTTACTTACCAAACGTGAAAGATTATATACCTAATGTCAAGGCTTATACCCCTGACTTTAAATTTTTATCTGATGCATTAGATCAGAGACAAGATAGGTATAATAAAACAACAAAACAATTAAATAATTTATATGGTGATGTTGTTTATGCTGATCTATCTAGAGAAGACAATCAATCTGTACGAGATGATTATGCTAAATTATTAGCACCTAAGATACAACAAATATCAGGATTAGATTTTTCACTAGCTCAAAACGTACAAGCTGCACAAGGACTATTTAAACCTTTTTATGAAGATCAACATGTTGTAAGAGATATAGTTTTTACAAAAGCATATAAGGATCAAATGAAATTTGCCAATGGTTTAAAGTCTTCTGTATCTGACAAACAACGTGATAGATACTGGGATAAAGGGGTTGAATACATGAACTTCATGATGAGAGACTTTAAAGAAAAGTCAAGAGAGGATTCAATGAGTGTTCAATTACCTCAATATTATGAAGATCCTGATATTTATGAAAGATCAATGGAAGCTTTAAAAACAGGTGGTCCTGACGGTAAAGGGTTAAAAGCAACAGACATGTATGTAGATGCAACCGGTCAGTTTATTGTAACACAAGAAAACGGGGTTACTTTATTAAATAAACCAACTGGTAAAACGATTCCCAATCCTGAGTATGATCCAAATAAAAAAGAGTCAGCATCTAATCCTAAAGAGATACCAGAGATGTATAATCCTGCTGCAAATCATGCGCTTCAAACTATTGGTGATGATCCTATTATAAACCAAGGTCTTAGAATAGCAGGGTATGTAGATGCAAGAAAATATTGGGAAGCAAAAGCAGAAGAAACAGGACAACCTGCTGATGTGTTTAAAAGAGAGTGGGCTAAAAAGGAATTAGCTAAATTTGATAACCAAGTTAATCAAACGTTACAAAAAGAAAATGAGGAGTTAAATAAAACTAATCAAGAACTAGCTAGTTGGGATGAATATACTAAAGAAGCACCATTAATTAAAGGTTCTGATGAATATAATAAATGGTTTATGGCCATGACTAGAGGTGAAACTATTTCTGCTGGTATACAAAAATTAGAAAATAAAAGAGACAATATATTAAATGATATTGATGAAGAAGATTTAGATGCATATTTAAATAGAGGATATGCTGCATATATGTCATCATCATTACAAGGACAAGTATTTGCAGCAGCAAGAAATTATGCAGATGCAACGTCTAAAAGAACTTTTACAGAAAGTAAAATTTATATTGAAAAATTAAGAGCAAGAAACAATGAAAATCTTGAAAGATTAAAAAGACAATGGGAGCTTGCTGATCAACTGCAGGAAAGATTACAAGAGATTGAAAATGCAAGTAATGTGCCTGTTCCAGTTGAAGGAGACGCTAGAGAAAACATAGCTTTTCAAGGTACTATAATAGAACAAAACGAAGCTGGTGAACTTAAGGTGTTAAAAGATATTCAAACAAGAAAAATACAAGCTATCACATCTTTTTATTCATTTATGGCTGATGATTTAAACACTGATGTTAATCTTCAAAACATGGCTTCTTATACTATAACAGATGAAAACGCAACTGTTGGTGAAGTAAAATCATCTGGTATATTTATTCCAAATAAGAATTCTGGAAAGTTAGATTTTTATAGATGGCAAGATGCTGTACAAATATTACAAGCAAACCCTCAGATATTAGATTATCATTATGACAGAATAATGAATGTCCATAATGATCAAGACCAAATGCCTTCATATAAGAATGAAGATAAGTCAGGATTAAGAACTTTAATTTCAACAATAAGTCAGGATGTTACAATGAGAAATAACAAACTTGACTTAGTCTATGATATTCAAAATAAAGTTTACAAAAACATTCTAGAAGGAATGGATATAGAAAGCATTAGGGCTGGTTTAGGAAATGAAAACATTGTTGATTGGGATATTGATTTATTTGATGAGAATGGTGTTATGAAAACTACAAAAAGACTTTATAATGAAAAAATTAAGGATGTAGAAGCACACTTACAAAAAACATTACCAAAGTCATTACCATCTACCCAAGAAATTACAGATATGTTTTATAAAAACGGTAGTTGGCAAACTACTGATGGTGTAGGAGACAGTCGTAATCCTAATGCAGGAGTTACTACTGCACAAGTACAAAATGCATTTAACCGTGGTGGTATACAAGCTCTTTTTATGGAATACTATAAACCAATGGTTCAAGATGCTGCTGCATTATTTAAACAAGATCCTGCAGTATTTATTGCTACTTATTATAATCAACCATCTGAAGCTACTCAAAAAATTAAATTAATACCTAAACCTAACTCAAAAAATGATGTTTGGACAGATATAGCTGAAGATTATTTATCTTGGGGATCTTTTAAACCTGTAATTGATAAAGTTAAAAATCAAATGTCTGTAGAAATGTCAAAAGAAACAGCAGTTCCTTATGAGACTACATTTGACTTTAATTCATTTTATTATAATAATGAAACAGAGGGTGATGCTGCTATAGCACCAATCATTCCTTATAGATATGATGCTGGTACAAAGGATAAGTATGTTAATAACGCACTAGATTTATTCTTTAATGCTTATGATAATCTTCCTGACAATCAAATGTTCCTTTCTGAAGGTGATCAAGGAGCAAACTTTTCAATGGAATATGAAGAAGATGATAGAAAAATTGCAGAATTTGTATTACAGCAAATAAGAGCTGATAGAAATTACAACCCAGGAAGCGGTAAAGAAACAGCAGGTACTCCTGGATATAGAATAGAGTATAGCTCAGTTGGTGGAGGAGAAGATGCTGATGGACAGTATGCAATGTATAAGTTTATACTTGATGCAGATTATGCAAAATCAATTGCAAAGAATGCTCCAATGGAGATGGAGTCTAAATTGAAAGATAACACTCTTACTGTATTCTTTAATAAAGAATTGTTTAGTAATCCTCTAGATCCTGAACAACAATATACATCATTTGTTAAAAATTTAATTGAAGCTCCAGATAATCAAGGTCAAGCTACATTAAATATTGAAAACGGAGGTATTATACATTTTGAAATGAACAACGGCTTAGTAACACAAAAATGGGCTAAATATACATATGATGTAAATACAGGAAATATGGTATTGGGAGGATTTAGTTCTCCTCAACCGTTAGTTACAAATAGCGGTGCTCCTTTGACTGATGTAAATATTGATAAGGTCTGGAGAGATCAAAGAGAATTATTAGAGCAACACGCAAATACTAATTTACAGGCACAAAAAAGTCACAAACTAAACCAACCGACTTCTGAAGAGGAGTCTGAATAGAATTAACTTATGGCAGAAGAACTAAATTTAGACTTCCAAGCGGATAACTATAATGAACAAGAGCAACTACAACAAAAAGAAGTAGTTACTAATGATCAGATAAGTAATGGGGCTACTCCAATATTGGGTATAACAGATAGCACACCAATGCCATCAGGCGGATTTACACCTACAAGTGTACCAACTGTAGATGTGGATTATGATAAATTAAGAGATGAGCTATTTATACCAGGATCAGGAGAACCTATAACAACCTCAATTGATCCTACAATTATAACAGGAGCAGAAGGTTTAGCTAATACATTGAATTATAACCCTGTTGTAATGGATTATCCTTATGAGTTAGATCCAAACTCAAGGTTGTTTGAAAGTAATAAGGTTGACACAGATCCGTTAGCAAATACAGTATTAAATTATTCAGATCCTAGAGCAAATGAACAACTAGTTTCAGATCCTTCAAAACTACAACCTTTAAAGTTTGGTATAAAAGCAACTAACTATGATAGATATAATGCTCCTGGCTTTGAACATTTATTTAATAAGATAGGTTTTCATCCATATGTAGATAATGAAACTGTTTATAATGCAAATTCTACATGGTGGGATGAGAATGCTAGAATGAGAGGTCAATGGGGTAGAATATTTAGTACTGGATTTATGAGTACATACCATGCTATAGGTGATGCTATACAAGGCAATTATACATCAGGAGATACAGAAGGTGCTGAAGTGTTTGAAGATGCTATGAGAATTGGTAACTCTTCTAAAGGTGGAGTAGGCGGATTTACAAATAATTTATTACTTAATTCAGGATATACATTTGGTATTCTTGCAAATATTGCAGTAGAAGAGCTTGCATTAGCAGGTCTTGAAGCTATAACAGTTGGTGGTGCTACACCTATTGTTGCTAGTAGAACTGCATACAATATAGTAAGATTAGGTAAAGCTTTTGATAAAACAGTTGATGTTAGCAGAGGTGCAGCAACAGGTGCTAAACTTACTAATAAGTTAGATGACTACTCAACTGCTACAAATTTTTGGAAAAGCGGTGGACGATGGATGTTAAACACAGTTACACCTAATACATATAAAGCAATAAAAGAAATAAAAACAACTGCAAATACTGCAAAAGCTCTTTCATTATGGGCTAAACAGGCAAAGACGGCTGGTGGTTTTTATAGAGATGCTAGAATGTTTAACCTTGCAATGTCTGAAAGTAAGTTAGAAGCTGGTCTTGTAGAAAACAAAATGTATAATGATTTATTTCATGAATATGTTGCAAAATATGGAACATCACCAATTGGAGAAGATTTAGCAGACATTAAAAAATCAGCAGCTGAATCATCTTTTACTACATTAATGTGGAACTTTCCAGTCATATTCTTTTCTAATCAGTTTGTACTTGGAACTGCATTAAGAGGATTTAGAGGTATGGGATCTATATTTGCTAAAACTGCAGGCTCAGTAGGAAATAGAGTATTTAGACAATCAGCAAAAACAGTTGCTAAAGAAACAGCAAAAGGAGCAGCTAAACAAAACTTTAAAGAATTAAGTAAAAGTAGAATAAAAAGATTATTTCAAAAAGGTTTATCAGGAAATCTAAGAGATGCTGGAGCAAGTCTATTAAGATATTCTTCAGCCAATCTTGCTGAAGGTTTTCAAGAAATAACTCAAGAAGCTATTGCTGTAGGTGCAGAAGACTATTACAAAAGATTATATGCAGATCCAGCAATGGGTGGTTTAGATGCACAGATGGCATCTATATATTCTGGTGTTAAATCTCAAGCAAGCGGTCAAGGTTTTGAAGTATTTATGTCAGGTTTTTTAATGGGTGGTTTAGTTCAAGGTCCACAGAAACTTGTTTTTAATACTCTTCCAAACTTATATCATAGAGTTTCTAATCCTGAAGAATTTAAAAAGTATAAAGAACAAGAGGATGAATGGGTTACAGAATCAGTTAGGATTCTAAATGAAATGGCTGAGAATCCAGAAATGTATTTTGATAAAGCTAGAATGGATGCAATGTTCCAGAAAGAAGCTCAACAAGATATGTTTGATGCAACGTATCAAGGTGATGCTTTAAGTTTCTATGATAAAAAGAATGCGGCTGTTTTTAATCATTTATATACAGCAGCAGAACTTGGAAAATTAGGTGACTTTGCTAATATGTTTGAAGACTTTATACAAATGGATGACAAAGGTTTAGCAGAAGCAATGCCTGGTCAAACAGAAGAAGATATAAAATCAGGAAAGACAAGAGAGAGACTTAAAGAAATGGCAGAAAGAGCTGATCAAATGCGTAAAAGTTATGATAAGCTTAATGAGGAAATTATAAATCCTTTTGACCCAAAAGCATTTAAACAAGGTACTAGAGAACACAGAGAAGAAGTTATTAGATATGCTGCAATGGATCATGCTAGGAAACTAGCAATGTTTGCAAGAGAACAATTTACAGATGCTGCTAGAAGAGTAACAAGTATATATAACGAACTATCAACAGATCCTGTAATTAAAAAAATGGCGGCTAATGATATTGATGTTCTTACTGATATGCAAGCATTAATATCTGAAGTAAATCTTTTAAAGCAAGAAATTGCTTTGGCTACAGATGAGGTTACTGAGATGATAGAAGTCAAAGATGAAAAGACAGGTGAAACTAAGTTTGAAGAACAAACATCAGTTCCAGAATTAAATAAAGATGAAAAAGCTGCTTTAGAATATAAACAAAAGAAACTAATAGCACTTCAAAATGTATTTAATGTATTAACAGATAAAAATAACATTACTGAAAGAGAGGCGTTTTCTGATGCAGAGTTAGATAAGATAGAAGATTTAGATGACCGTGCTAAACAAAAAACAGCAAGAGATAAAAAACTTGAACTTATTGAAATGCTTAGACAAGACATTCTAAGCACTGAAGCATCAAGAAATGTTACATTAGAAGAATTTGTAAATACAATATCTAAACAAAGTATGGAAGCATCATTTGGTATATTTGATGTTGCTAATAAAGATAAGTTTACAGAAGTCTTTATTGATTATTTAGATATTATAGCTGCAGAAACTGGTGATTTTATTGATAATGACAGAGTTCCTGAATTTGTAGATAAGATTTTAGATTCTAAAACACTTACTACAAGACAGCAAATGTTAAATAGAGCTGTTAGAACTGTACTTAATCCAGCTAATCTTGTTTCTCTAGCAGAAAGAATTGAACCTAGATTTAAAAAGTTATTTATAGATAATAAGCAACAAGTAGAAAAAAGATTAAGAAAGTATTTAAATGTAACTAAAAAGAACATATGGTTAAATGAATTATCTGCCATGGGTGTATACCCGGATAATCAAGAACTAGCTTTATACTTAGAAAAAGATGGTCCTATTCCTACTACATATTATACTGAGGAGGGAATGCTTAATGAATCATCTCAACAATGGGAAAAAGCAAACTACCTAATATCTGCACAAGAAAATTTAACCAAGGAGGATGTTACAGAAGAAGCAACAGAAGAAACAGATCCAGAAGATGTTGATATTGATTATGAAGAAAACTTTGTTAATGATGAAGCTGAAACAGCAGAAGAAGAACTCATTAACCAAGAAGGAGATTTATTCCTAAAAGATAAGTGGTTACAATATGTTAAGCTCCAAGCATCAAAAAATAAAACTTATTTAGAATTTTCTGACTGGGTTAAAGATAAATCATCAAAACAATTTAGAAGACAAGCTGTAGCTGTTGAAGATATACATCAGCAAGTTTATTCTCCGTTATACCTTAAGGATAAAAAGTTACCTAACTTCTATGATTGGTTAGCAACTCAATCTGAAAATGAAAAAGTACAAGATATATTATTATTTAGAAATGTATCATTGTATGACATATTACAAGAAACAAAATCTGTATCTACTCTTGACACTTCAAAAGTAAAAGATAAAGAAAAAACTACAATACATAAATCAGGAGTTAATGTAACTGAGCGTACAGCTGTAGACAGAGAAACAGGAAAGAAAACAAAAGTTTATTATCATTCAGATAATAATGGTAACCCTGTTGGTAATGAAACATTCTTAACAAAGACTGAGGCAACTAGTGCAAGAAATAAAAAAGTAAAAACTAAAAAATCTGAAAAGACTATAAAGTTTGCAGGTGAAAACTTATCTAGAGGTACAATCTTAATTAAAAAAGCTGGAGAAAATCAAGGTAAACAATATGTTGTAAGATCTAAAGATCAAAAGCAAGTTGATGATAGAGGTAATTTATTTATTAAAGAAAAAGGTAAAGAAAGCAGTAGAAGAAGTAAAGATAACATATACATAACACCAGAACAATTTACTGAAGAGTATAGGTTAATGACTGCTCAAGATGTAAAGTTCCTTAAAAATACTAGTAGGTTAAAAGTATTTGAACCTGTTAAAATAAACTTTACAAAAGACTATAATATAAAAAATCCTCAAGAAAGAACAGAGCTTGGAATAGAAAAACAACAAGAACTTCTTAGAGAACTTTCTCCTGGAATGATGGGTCAACTAAAAGTGCGTGTATCACGTGGACCAAAACTTACAGAATTACAAATACCGTTAGATAAAAAAGCTAATATTCAGTTTGGAACAAAAGAAAAAAATCTTAAACTTAAAAAAGGAGCTCAAGAATTAGCAATTGAAATATACGGACCTAAAGGAAGTTATGGATACTTTATGGGACCTACATCTGCTATATTTACAGATGGAGCTAATAATGAAATATCAGTATTTGAATTAACTGAGTCTAACATAGAGGACTATTTTGATATACCTCAAAAAATGACTACAGCAGATGCGTTATCTATAATACAAGATAATTACAGTGATGCATATTATGTATATGAAGAACTTACCAATGAGCTTGGTAATAAAGATATGGTTGAGTTAGACATGGCTAATTTTCCTAATCTAATACTAACATTATCTGAAGGATCATTAACTAGGAGTGCTTCAAATCCATTGATTACGTTTGATTCTCTTGATACAATGTTTGTTGGAGATGATACTTCAGTTACTGTAGATGGTGAAAAGCCTTACTTTATAATGGATTATAGCAGGAGGTATGGTCGTCCAAAAACCATAAGAGGGAAGAAGAAGGAAACTATGAAAGTTCAAGGTGCTCCAATAACTAACATAGATCAGAGCAGTGAGTTCTTTAATAATATGCTAGATCAGGTTGATGAATTTGAAGCTAACTATGATGTACTAAATAGAATGGGTAAGTACATTGCCTTTGTAAAACTACCTAATGGTAAATCAGCATTTGTTGGTTTAACTGCCCCTGTATATTCTGCAGAAAAGTTTAACGAACTTCTTGTTAAAATGCAAGAAAAAGCTACTGATGTTGTAGAAAACAATGTAAATAAAGATGGTACAGTAAAAAATAAAAAAGCAACACAGGTACTTAATGATGAAATATCAAACACAATATACCTAGCAGCAGAGCCTGGTGTTTATATTGAAATTGGTGTCTCTAATAAAGGACAAATGCGTGTAGATTACCGTAACTTTAATTTTCCTGCAAAACATGATAAAGGTAAACTACCTCCTTATTACATCTCTCATGAGGAATTGATGGGCTTTAAAGATGTGCAAGAATTACTTACTAGATTTAATGAGTTTATTAAACCTGTTTATCCAAAAGGATTTACGTTAAATGACATTAAAACTGCAATTCAAAAAGGTGAAGAAGACATTTCTGTGTTTGGAACTTTAGAAACTAAATTTACACCAGAAATTAAAAACAACTTTAGATTAGAATTACATAGTAATCCTGATGTTGTAAGTAAAGATCAAAGACTCAGAAACGCATTAACAATTGAAACACCTGAATCTACAGAAACAGTAGACAATTCTACTCCGGTTCCACAACCAACTTCTGAAGAAAAAAGAAAAATAGTTCTTGATGATTATGAAAATGTTGACCCTGCTTATGCTTTAGACATTATAAGAAGAAATCATAGAGGTGAAGAATTAAGTGATTTTGATCAAGAGGTTATGGATAATCTTCCTGGTCCTGTTTTTACAGCTTACCTTTTGCAAGTTTCAGAAGAAGATACTAAAAACACTTCTACTCAACAATCAATGTTAAATCAAAACTATCAGAAGATAGCTTTTGAAACTGATGAAAATTTAAAAGAGTTTGAAAATAGATATTGGGATACAAGATATTTACAACTTAAACAAGCTAATCCAAATATAACTGACACAGAGGCAATAGATGTTATTAATGCAGAATTATTAGATATTCAAACTAATGTTGCAAATCCGTTACATGCTGGTTATCAAACATTAAAAAAGATACAAGAAGACGCAGAAGGTAGAGCATTTAAAATAACTAATAAATTTGATGGCAACTCAATTGAAGATATAAATACATTTACCAACTGGTTTAGAAATAATATTAATACTGACATTGTAAACTTAAGCATAGATACAATAGAGAATAATGCAATTAAAAATCAAGTTATTCTTGGTCAATTTATGATTAAAGCTCGTAATTTACAACTTGCTGGTGAAGTGACTGTTGGTACAAATAATCCATTTAAATACCATGAAGCTTTTCATGCTGTGTTTAGAATGTTCTTAACTGAAGAAGAGATTAAATCTTATCTAAAGGCGGCAAAGAAAGATGTATTAGCTAAGTTGAGAAAAGAAGGAAAAAATCTGTCTGATGAGTTAGCTGCAATGAGAAAGCAACATGGTTTGTATGCCAAGATGAGCAGAACAGAACTAGAAGAAAGATATATTGAGGAGTACATGGCTGATCAATTTGAGATATTTAAAATGGATCCTAAAAAAGCTAGAGTTCAGCCAGAAATTAAAAGCTTATTTCAAAAAATAATTGATTTCCTTAAAGCATTGTTTGGTTTCCCAATGTATAATCTAAACTCTCTTTATACAGATATTGATACTGGTAAGTACAAGAACGCTAACATCCAAGAAAATAGATTTACTGCAAGTGCTATGGCACAACCAACTGTAGCTTATAAATCATTAACGTTAGGTACAAAGAAAATAAAGACTGTTAATAATGATTCTGTATCATATAAAGAAATAAACAACTTTATGCCTTCAGATGATCAGCACACTCTTATTTCAGGTATAGCAAATCTATTCCTATTAAGAAAGAACAACGCTAAAGGTTCTGATGTTAATACAATTTTAGATGGAGCTGTTGATGATTTTATTGAAAATATGAACCCTGATAGAAAGTTTTACAAAGACAAAGGGTTTATGTGGTATAAAGATAATGTTGGTAGAGTTAAAAATTATTATGATTCTTTACAGAGACAAAGAGAAGATATAAAAGAAGAAGTAAGATTAAGACTAGAGGCAGTATCTTTAAAAGACACTGCTTTTGATGAGTCAATGGAACAAGAAGAAGCTGACTTAGGAGACATTACTACAGAACAGTGGGATAGAACTACTGAAATGATAGGAGGATTTAGCAGTGCTCCTAAAGAAATCAGACAGTTAATAGCAGGAGTAACCATTAAGGACCAAGATATGTTTGGTAACAGGTTTATAGGTGACAATAAAAAAGAACCTATTACTGTTGGTGTTAATTACACTAAGGTTTATGACTCTATATTAAAGGCAACAGCAAATGAGCCTACAGCAAAAGGAAGACTTAAAAAACTTTGGGTTTGGTCACAAGGAAGTAATGTAGAAACAAGAGCAGTAGTAAAAGAAATATTTGCACAATTAGGAATTCTTAAAGCAGCTGAAACAGGAGTATTATTTGATCCAGCTCAACCATTCCCAGCAATAAAAAGTGAAACAGGAAGTAGAGAAAGACTATTTAATTTATTTACTAATCAATTCTTAAACTATACGGTACCTTATAGAATTCAACTGGTTGATAAAAAAACAGGAGTTGTACAAATTTTTATGGCTAACAAAGCTGATGATGCTCACCATACATTAGTTCAATGGGCAGAATCTTTTAATAGAAAATATCCTGAAATAAGAATATTAGGTTCAGCAGAAAATAAAGAAGCTGTTAGAGCATTAGGAGAACTTAAATCATTCTTAAATAAAAAGTCAATATCAGAAAAAGAAAATGTTGTAGAAACATCAGTTAGAATAGCTGATAGAGTATTCAATGCTACTGGTATGAAGATTGATTCTAACTATATATTATTTAGTTTATACAATAGACTTGCAGATTTAAACGTACAAGTTTCTGCTGAACAATCTCAACTGTTTAATATTAATCAGTATTCTGAACCAATGGATGCTGTTGAGGTTGATGAAATTATTAAATCATTAAATGCTGGAGAAAACATATTTTTAGATAATCAAGAAGTAGATGTAGAAGAGGTTGATGAAGCTACTGATGATATAACAGAATATTTTGAAGGTGGTACAAAAGGTAGATTAAGAAAAATTGCATTAAACAATTCTTATTTTGATGAAACAGTAGGTGCTTCAACATTTGTAAATGAAGAAGGAAACACGATATACCTACACCAAAAAGAAACTTTTCATCTAAGAGAGATAGCAAGAATGTCTACAGAAGACAAGTATGTTGATAATAAAAAAGCTGAAGATTCTTTCTTAGAAGGCAATTTCTTATTAAATGATCCAAAGTTTCAGTCTATGATTGAAAACAAACAGGTTACTATTTCACGTATATCTGGTAGAAAAGTAGGTACTGCAAACTTAACTGCTGAAGGAATTATAAAAGAAAACAGAGGTTATAATAAAGCAAATACTCAAGGTACCAAATATGGAAGTTTAACTCCTCAAGAGTTTATTGTTACTCTTATTAATTCTTATACACAGAATTATAATAGGGTTTCACCTGATAAGTCACTTGTAGGTAGTTATATAGATCCTGATACTAATAGACCAGTTCCTTTTGCAATTGCTCCTTCACTTATCCGTGTAATTGAAGCAACTAATACAGGTGACATGGTAGAAGGACCTGTACATAAAATGATAGAATCTAACATTAGTGTGGCGGATTTTAAAGTAGTTGATGGTATAATAACAGATCAGTTAGACATTGAAGAAGGTAGAGTAACTTACAACTTATCTCAAGAAGGGTTAGATGCTTTTAAGAATATTATCAGAAGAGATACATTAATGATCCAAAAAGAATTAAATCCTGATACAGCAACTGTAGATAATGTTATAGGAGGTAATTCAAACTCAAGAGGACAAAGAACAAATGAAGGTAGATTATACCAATTATCTCATAATGGTAAAAAATTATTAAGTGTATTAAAGAGGAGAAAAAGAAACATTAAGTTTCACAAAACTCCAAATCTTGGTGAAGATACTAGAAAAGCAATTTCATCTGGTAAGCAGACTGTTGTTTTAGCATCACCTTTTGAAGCATCTCAAACTCAACTTAACGTAGGAGATTCAGGATTAGTAGATTTTGCAGTAGTAGAATCACAACCTAAATCTTTGTTAATGAAAAATAGAGGAAAAGTCTTTTTAGAAGATCTATCAATAGATGAAGCTAAACAATTAATAAAAGATCTTGGTCCTTATATAAGAACAGAAAAAGTTAAGAATAAAAAAATGCATGCTTTCAAATTGTTTGAAGGCACAGAAGCAGAACAAGTTTATTATACTTTTGCATCTAATCAAGGTTTTGCTGTTGCTGAATTCTTTAGAGGAAAACAATCATTAACATTATTTCAGTTTAGTGATCCAATTACATCAGAAGATACTGAGATAAAAATAACTGAAAAAGATAAAACACCAGTAGAAACTAAAGATGGTGTAGAACTTATATTTGAACAAACTCCAGAACTATCACAAATAGGAACATCAGAACAATACTCTGCTTATTTAAATTCTTTGTTCCCAGAAAGTCAAGAGAAAGATATTTTGTGGCATCAGTCTAGAGATATGTTTGATAAATACGATCCTAAAAAAGTAAAATCTAAAGCAAAAGACTTAGGGTCTACTTTAAACTTAGGTAAGACTCCTACAGCTTGGTTAGAACACGCATTTGAGACTTGGGTAGATTCATTAAGTAGAATGGAAAACCAAACAGAGGCTAGGAAGTATGACAAGATAATAGATGAAATTATTGAGCTTCCTCTTGAATCAAAAAAACGTGAACAGCTTATACTTGAAAACATTACTACATTAGGATTTATTGTTAATATTAAAAATCCATATAAAACTAAAGACTTTTTTGCTGAATCATCAGAATCTAAAAAGAATGTTAAGAAAGAATATGACTCTATTGTAGAGCCTCATCAAATAGCAATATTTGAAGATAAAAATTATTTAAGATTAGGATCACAAGAAGATATAGAAGGATTTAGATCTTATATGTCTCAGGATGTTACTATAGATTTACTAGAATTAGACACATCTCCTGCTGAAACATTTGAACAGCTTATTAGAGATGGAGCAACTTTTGATGAAGCTTGGAAAGCAATTGACGGAGATGCAATAATTGTAGATAGATTGTTTAGTGTAGTATCAGAATTCAAAGAACTATTAAAAGACTTTAAAGCAATAAATAAAATATCCCCTGACATTAGAGAAGGTTTAGGAATTGTTAAAGATTCTGATACAGGAACTATTATAAATGATATTGATATTGAAGAAACTTCATACTTAATGGATCTTTATAATTTAAAAACTGATGATCTTGATTATAACCTTACTCAAATATTTTTAAATGATTTTATAAATACAATTAGCTTTAATGACATTCTGCTTGGAGACCAACGTTTGTCTTTAAAAGATGCTGTAGATGCAATTAAAAGAGCTAAGATGCAAAATGCTGCTGGGGTTAGTGCATATTCAGAAATTACAGCTCCAGCACTAGGTATTACCCGTGCTCACGAAAACTTTGATATTTTCCTTTATGAGGATACTCCTTATGATAAAGTATTTGCAGAAATGTTTGCTGAAGATAAGGGTATTGATTTTGATCCAGGTGAAGCTGGTGATGGTATGGTTTTTCAAACAGTGAATTCACACAGATATAACTTACATGGGTTTGGTGAACTTACTCCAGAAAGAGCAAGAATTATTGATTTAATCCAAGAAGGTAAAGAAAGAGAAATAGAATCAGAATTTTTTGGAACTACAGGAACAGAATCATACAAGGCTTTAAACTCTATAATGAATTCTGAAAAATTAGTTTATGGTGATGGTAAAGTGTATATGAAAATGTCTGTATTTACATTGTCTCCACTTTTAACTTCTATACAAGATGAAAATGGTGACTTTACAGAAGCTATTCAAGGAAGAGAGAAGTGGCATAACCTACGTATTAAATTAGAAAAATGGGAAGAAGAGAATAATACAACCACAATGGCTGTTCCAAAATCAGCATCTAAAATGATGAAATCTAATATGGCATTTAACGGTGCTGCATTAGATGATGTTTATTCTGACATTCTTCCAGAAAACATAACAAAATTAAATACTAAGGATTTACGTAAACAAATGGTTGTTCCTTCTAATAAGACGGAGATTGTTGACCCACGTCAAATTAAAAATTTAATTACTGCTGAACAAGATTTAAATGCAACGGTTATAGTTGAGGGTGAGGAAGTTTCTGTTGGAACATTAGTTGCTGCTTATCATAAAGCACAAGGTAACAAGCTTGCAATTAACTGGTTTGCTAAAAGAAACTTGGTATTTAGTTTTGATAAAATATTAAATGATTTTGCAACGGTTAAGGATTCAGATAATATGACCATTGAATTAAACACCTTCTTAAAGTTTGCTATTTCAGGGTTAGAGTCTTCTCAAGCAAGAGCCGACATGTTAGCTTATTTCCAAATAAATGAAGATGGAACAGGAGAACCTCAGTTTAATTTAAACAATCAGTTAACTAGGAAAAAATTCCAAAGTTTATTTATGTCATTTATATCTAAAGGAATTCTTTCAGCAAAACAACCTGGTATATCTGCAGCATTGGTTGCAGATGACGGATTGCTTATACCTAAAAGAGTTGTTCAAGTTGATGATGAAGGAGAACCAATACAATGGGAAGTTATTGGATATAAAGAATGGAGAGAAATGCAACGTAACGGTGTTGTTGCAAAAAGATATGCAGATGCAGACTTAGAGCTACATAAAAATCTTGAAAAAGATGATATTTATTTGGACCGTCTTAGATCAGATGTAAAAGACTTTGACGAAAAGGGTAATGATTTAGGGACAGTTCATACTGAATTTATGATGGCACCACATCACAAAGCTGTGTTGGATAATTTAAAAGTTGGTGATAAAATACCACCAGCAATAGCAATGGCTTACGGTATAAGAATTCCTTCACAAGATAAACACTCAGCAGTTAATCTTAAATTAGTTGATTTTATGCCTGTTTATTATGGATCATCAGCAATTTTTGCTAGAGAACTTGTAGAATTATCTGGTGCTGACTTTGATATTGATAAGTTATATATGCAGATTAAATCTTTCTTTGTTGAGGATGGAAAGTTTATTGAATATGGATCAGGAAAAACTGAACAAGAAAACTTTGATCAATACATAACATATACAATATCAGAAGCAAAAAAGAAAGGTTCATCAATTAGAGAAGCAGTTGATAAATACATGGAATCAAATTCAGACTTAGCATTTAATTTAAATGAATGGTCAGATATGAATGATGCTGAGATAGCTGTACTTAATGATTCAGAAGTAATTCTTAGAATTGCAATGGAGTCAATTGGTTTACCTGTTAATCTAGAAGAATACACTGCATATAAAGAAAAATACAATAGAGAACCTTATAGTGCTGCTATAGATAATGAAATTCTTGATCTCAAGTATAGGCTGCAAGGTAATACTGGAATGACTCAACCTAGAAATGAAAACAGGTTGTTAGGTGTTGCTAATGAACCTGCAAATTTACGTCCTTTAACTGATGCAAATGCAGCAGAAGTACTTGGAGCAGAGAATGCTGGTGTTTGGGAATGGATTAAAAAAGAAATTCCTGAACTTGCAGGTATAGTATCTGAAGAAGATGTTGATATTGATAATTTACGTGGTAAACTTCTTGGTTTTAAAGCAAACAAAGAAGGTGCTAGAGGTATTGGAGCTTCAGTACAACCTAATATTGCAGTCAATCTTGCAAAAGAATTTGGTGTAGAAGTTAGAAAAGATCTTCCAGTACTTACAATCAACGATATAAAGTATAATAAATTTGTTGATTATACAATAGATTCTGAAACAGGTAAACAAGACACAGGAGGTTATAGAACACAGTATGTAATTTCTGCATTAATTACTGCAATGACAGATAATGCTAAAGAAAGACTTGCTGATAAACTTGGTCTTAATAAGTCAGCACTTGCTGTAGTTACTACTATGACAGCAATGGGTGTAGATATTAAAACAGCAATCTTATTGGTTAATCAACCTATAATTAGAGATAGTTATTTTGATGCAATAAACAAAGACGATCCTATGGATCCAGGTATAAGAAAAATATTAGAAGCAAAAGGAACTGCTATTATATCTTATTTTGTAGACAACAAAATAAAAATGCCTAAAACAAAAGTTACAACTAATCTTTTGGTTGAAATGGCTAACCGTCCATATGACGGCACTATAAACCTATCTTTAATAGAGGAGAATACTGAAGAAATTAATTACGCATTATCTGAAGAGTTGTCAGTAATTACTCAATTCTTAACAATATTTGATCAAACAGAAATGTTAAGGAATGTTAGTACTCTGTTAACATTACAAAAAGAAATGGGTGAAGATCTTTTAGGTGCTGATGTTATTCAAGAAGCTGCTGAAGAATTAGGATTTTTAATGACAGATAAACAATGGAAAGGATCTGCAAAAGAACCTAACACTATTCCTTTTGATTTTAGACCAGTGTTTATGAGTAAATATGAAACTAAACCATCTATGCATGTTATATCATACAGTGTATTTAGAGAAGCTTATGACGTTTTATTTCCAAAATTATTCTTAGAAGCATCACCTGCATTCCAAGATATAACTAATCTCTTAAAGGATAATATGGTAAACTTAAGAGAAAGAAAAGATCAAGATGTTCTTATAAATAATATTACTGCTATATTAAATACAATAGCTTATCAAAACTCATATAAAGATGTGTCTGAAGATGCATCACCTGGTGGGACTAAACAAACTACAGAAATGAGTTTAAATAATTCTCTTATTTATGATGGAGAAAATTATGGACAAGGTTCTGAAGGTTTAAATATTAAAGAAGTTTTAACAAGATTAGTTAAAAACAAGAAAACATATAATTATTTCTTAGATGATTTCTTATCATTAAAAGATGCAGAGAACGAAGATAACTGGACTGGTTTAGATAAAATAGTTGCAAATAACTTTACTCAATTAAATGATGCTGAATCAACAAGGGTACAAAACTCATTCTTAGATTTATATACTGATCCAAGTACGCACTTTGATGCATTAAATCTTTTAAACTATTTATTAGTAAAAGATGGATTTACTAAAAATAATAGAGGAACCTTTATAGACTTTATTCCTTCAGAAATTAAAAAAGACATACTTAATTCTATTGATGCTGTACAAACTTTATTTAATAAGCAAAATGCATCTGATGCTGCATATAGAAGAGTATTTGGTATGACGAGAACTGAACTAAGAGAGTATATAGCATTAAACTATTTACAATCTACATCTTCTCAATACAACGTAAGAGAAGTTGATCAAAACACAAAAAAGAATGAACCTGCAAGTGAAATTTTTGAAATAGAATCAGAAGAGGTTGCTATTGATGTAGGTACCAAAACTATTTTACCATACAGCAGAGATGGTGTATCTATTGAAGATAGTTCTGAGTCAACACATTTAAGTATGACTGCTCCAAAACAATTTAAATATATGGGTAAAGTATACTATAGCGTTGACCATGCTTATCAAGTTAACAAGTCAGGTAAATTTAATAAAACTGCTCATAAGGATTATGTTAAAAAACACAAAGAAGGTAAAATAGGTGGATACACTAGAAAGACAAAAGGTAAAGAATCTCCTAAGCTGCTTACTTTATTAGCAAAACGAGCTTTTACAATAAATTTAAATAGAACTGCTGGTAATAGTTCATATGTATATGGTGATTTAATTACATCTGCAACTAAATTTGTTATGATAGGAATGCCAGCTGATCTTGAAGCTGCTTATGTTAAAGGATTAATGCAGGCTCAAAAAGAAATAATTTATACAAAACAAATGTTTGGTCAAAACAAAGGTGAATTTGTTTTTAATACTAAGTCATTTATTCAAAAGAATAAAGCAAAAGGTGTTGCATCACGTAAAGAATCTTTTGTTGTTGACGTAGATAAAGGTATAGTTACTGTAAGCCAGTATGCAGGACTACCAACATCATTTGATAATAAAATAAAAACAGTAAGGGGGCAATTTTCAAAAGTTAAACAAGAAGCTAAAGGAGTTAAGGCTGTTATAACGGAGAACTTAAAAAATCTAAGAAATAAAGGTTTTCTTAATAAACAGATCAAAGTTCCTTATAGAGGAGGAAAAGCATCAAATCAATTCCTTACAAGATCTCAATTAATTTTACCTTTAGTGACAAGAAAAACAATGTCTGATGGGCGTACAGTTATGTTAGTGTTACAAAGATACCAAAGAGATGGAAAGTATGAAACAAACGTAGATTTAAATTCTTTACTTTCTGCTGGAGAAACAACAATTTATGGTAACTTTGCAGAATATAAAATAATTGAAGGTGGACCTGCAGGTTCTAAAGATCAATGGGCAGGAGGATTCCTATTTGGTGAAAGACCTTCAGAACAAAAGATTAATGAATTTGAAGAGAAGAAAAGAGATGCGTTTGCAATTGATTATGTAGATGAAAGCACACTTGATATAGAAGTAGAAGAAGATCCTACTGATGCTGAAATTGATGAAATAGATGTTGAAGAAGATACTGAAGCTAGCACACTTAATGTTCTTATGGGATTACAAAGCCGTGAAAGCTCTATACTTGATGAATTAGAAACAACACCTGAAAATGCAATTAGAGATTTTTATAATGCTTTATCATCTGAAGATCAAGCAAAACTAGTTTCAGCAGATGAAGTTGTTGAAGCATATAGCAAATATGAAACAGATGTGGACACTTTTATTGAACACATTAGAAAATGTTACTTAAAATAATAAACCTATGGCAACTTGTTATAACAGAAATACGGTAGAATATAAAGCACTGTTAACGGAATATAAAAACCCATTAACTGTTGATTCTATTATAACTGATTTTCAAACAATAGAAAAGACTAAAACTATACCATCTTTAAACGAAGCTAGAGGTATGGTTAAAAGTCAAACAATGTTAAACTCAGCTAAGAGTTCAAAAGTTGGTAAAATATTACTTAAAAATTTAAGAAACCAAAACTATCTTAAAAAAATTGGTGATCATTATTTCATTATTGAAAAATCAAGATCTGAAGCTGCAAGAGTAAATGAAAAAATTAAAGGTTTTTTAAAGTATAACGGTTTTCAAACTGATAGCATATTATTTGTACCAACCAAAGTAAAAAATATGTATAGAGCAGTTGTTAATTCAAATGTGACGTTTGATATGAACAATGTTGCTAAAAAAGAAACAGCTAAAGCATTGCCTGTCTTAGACCATTTAAAGAAAATGTTTCCAGACATAAGTTATATTGTACTTAATGCTGAAACAGCAAAAGCTATATATAATACAATTCCATATTATAAAAAAAAGAAAGTTGATTTTAAAAATGTTAATTCATTTTATTTTGATGGTACTGCAGTTTTAATCAAAGGAAGAGTTACACAAGCTACAGCTATTGAAGAAATGTTGCATCCTTTTGTTGATGCACTATATGTAGACAACAGAGAATTGTTTGATAACTTACTACAAGAAGGATTAGAATTAGAAAATGAACTAGCAGAAGAAATAATTGGTTTATATGAAGATGAATCCGGCTTTGATGTAAAGGATAGACAACTGGAATTTGTTACTCAAGTATTAACTAAACACTTTAACAATGAGTATGATAAGAAACCTATAAGTTTTTTACGTGCTGTTAGGGATCTTCTTAACTGGTTTGCTGATGTAGTTAAATCATTATATTCTACATTAACTGGAGACTCTCTTTCTGTTAGACAACTTAATTCAGGAATGAGTTTATCTGATGTAGCAAAAATGCTTAATACAGATAAGTTAAAGTTTGATGTAAAGCCTACAGCTAAACAGGATGTTAGATATTCATTATCTCCAGCAACTGAAAAGATATTAGATAAAGTAAAGTCTCATGCTGCAACAACTGTACAAACACAAATAGCAGATCAATTATTTCATCAAGCATATGAATCTGAAGTAGAAATTGAACAACTTGCTACATCTAGAGTTTTACAAATGGGGACTGGTGATTTTTCAAATGTAGATACAGGTGAAGTATTACCTACAGTTGAAGACATGTTGCTAGGCATAGATACTCACGTGCTTAAAGGTAAAGATGAAGTTTTTGGAAAAGATACAGAAACGTTTTTTAACAATCTTACAGTAGGTGCTCCTTTTGATGAAAGCTTGGGATCAGATCTTAAGGATATATATAATTTTATGCTAGCAAGAATGGAAGGTATGAGAGATGATAACTCTATATTTCTTCCTAATGTTATTGTATCAGATCCAACTACAGGAATGACTCATAAAATAAATTTATTGAGAGTTGATCCATATGGAAATTTACAAATAATAAATGTAATTACACCAGCTTTTAGTGTTAATTCTAAAGAATTTAAATCAACAAAACTAGACTTGGGTGCAGGTAGTATTTTAAAGAAAAAAGGAATACAAGATGCAATTACACCAAGAATGTTTACTGGCTTAACTATGGCTATAAGCAAAAGAATATTAGAAAATCTTGGCTTTACTGTAGATGAAGGTACTATGACCATTAACTTAAGAGAAAATGAAAATGATGCTATTGTTAGTGAAGGAACTACATTGCATGCTGCTTCAGAAAATACACACGTTGTAGATAAAATAATTCCTTTAGATATAGCGGAAGAAAATAGAGTGGTTGTTGAAGAGATCATGGATCAAATGAGAAACCCAGAAGAAATTGAAGATTGGGAATCAGAAGTCTTTACTGAAGAAGGAATTGATATTACAAATCAAGAAAATAGACCCTTATATGATTCATTATTTAAGGCACTTAAAGATTACAGAGATGATCTTATTAAAAAAGAAGATGCTATAAAAAATGCTAGAAATGTTATTATGATGGATAAAAGCAGGTTGCACTTGATCCGTCAGATAAGTATGTCTAGATCTATGATTGAAAACAGTTTTTTAAATCCTGAAACTATTGATAAAGTTTACATAGACTTAGTTAAAGAAAGCATTGAACAAATTGATGAGTTTCTTGATTACATAGGAGATCCTGATAACTTTGGTAAACCAGAGTACATTAAAAAAGTATTAGCTTGGCAAAAATTTGTTGAGTCATATAGAGGATTAGTTAACATTACGAATGCTGATGGACTGTCTCAGACTCAATTAGCTTACATAAAAAAATTAAGTGATAAGTTAAATGATATAGTTGGAATACTAAGTTCTGACAAAAAAGTTGTCAAAAGAGGAGCCATAGATATTGCAATTGAGAATTTTGTAAGACAAACCATTATAGATAAATCTAACCGTGATTTTACTAATGAAGAGTTAGATGTATTAATGACAACAGCAAAAGACATAGGTTATGTAGAATATCAAACTGGTGATATGGCTACATCCAGAGATACTCTTCTTGCATTAATGGATAAGATATATAAAAGAGATAGGCAAATAATTATAGATAGAACCCAGAGACGTGCTCCTAGAGTAAAAAGAGCAGCAATGAAAATTGCTAAACTTACTGGCTCACCAAAAATTGATTATTCTTTTATGTTAGAGTTTGATGAGAATGGTGTACCTACAGGAGAATATGTAAAGAAAAAAGGAAAACAGTTTAAAGCAAAACTACATGAATTAAAAAAACCATTAACAAATGAAGATGGTAGCTGGAAAGAGTTTATTGATATAGAAGATCTAGATGAAGCAACTGAAGAGCAAATAAAATATAATCAAGATCTATATGCTGCAAGAAATGAATACTATGCATTTAAAGCTGCAGAAACTAAAACTGATAGAGGTCCTCAAGATGGTAAATACTTTAAGTATACAGATGATTTTAAAAGAGCTAGGCAAAGATTTGAAATTTTTGTACCTAATCAAAATGGTGGAGGATTTTGGACAAAGAAAAATACAGTATCAACCAAAGCTTATTTACGATATGTAGCTAAATATTATAACACATATTCAAAAGAAGATAAGATAGCAAGACCAATTGAGGATTCTAATGGAAACTTTACAGGTCAGATTTATTATCTTGATAATGCAACTTTTGTAAAACCTGAATTTAAAGAAATTAATTACGAAAGTAATGAGGGTAAAAAGATGATTAGTGAAAAGTGGTTAAAGCTTCATAATCCTAAAACAGAACTAGAAAAAGCACAATTAGAGTATTATAACATGTTTACTGATGTTTTTGAAAATGAACTATTAGCTCTTCTTCCTGAAAACATTAGCATGATAGGTAGGGTGCCTGTAATTAATGGTAGACCAACTAGCAAGCTTAAAGATAAACCTACTGGTGTTGGTGTTTTATTTAGTAAAATGAAAACTAGTGTAAAGAACTTTTTTAGCCCATCAACAGTAATTAAAAAAGCTTTTTATGATGAACACGGAGACATCATTACTGACTCATTAGCAATAATGTACACAGGAAGCGTTGTACAACAAGAAGAAATTGATAAAGCTTATTCAGAATTAGAACTTGTTCAAGCAAAATATAAAGAAGCAAAGACTGCTGAAGAACAAAAGAAGGTTAAAAACGAGCTTAGAGAAGTAAGAGGTAAAATAAAAACTCTTGAGGCAAAACCAACAGCAAGAACATTAAACTTAGATCTTACCGAATCTTTAATTAAGTTTTCAGCAATGGCAGAGAACTATGAAGTAATGAGTCAATCAGAAGACACGTTCCATGCTATGATAAAAGTTTTGGAAAACAGAACCTATACTAATTCTGTTGGAAATGTTAAGGTTGAAGATGATGACGGTAAAGAAGTAGGTACTAATCAATCTGGTGCTGCATCTAACATGGCAAGAAGAGCAAGAAAGTGGATGAAGATGGTGTTTTATAATAATGATAATGACACTAAAACCTTTTTTGATAAAATGGCTAAAGGTATTATATCTCAAACATCTCTTGCATATGTAGGATTTAACGTGTTTGGTAACTTAAACAATTATGTATTTGGTAGAGTGTCAAATGCCATTGAGACAGTGGGTGGTAGATTCTTTGCAAGAAAGGCAATGATTAAGACTAATTTAAGATTTCAAAGAGCAATGGTTGAAAATCTTGCAGGAGCTACAAAGGCTAGTATAAAGAAGTATAGAAGATATGAAGATGAACAACAGAAAGGTAAGTGGAATGCAACCGTAATGTACTTTAGAATGTTAGACTCTAAAGAAGACATGCGTGAAAGTGGTTATAAGGGTGAAAACAGAAGTGTTAGAGCAGCTGCAAAAGACATGTTTACTACTGGATCAGATGGTGTAACAAGATTCTTAAGAGCCGGTTGGGATAAATTTCATGAAATGGGATATATTGTTCAGGATGCGGGTGAGTATAATGTACAAACTAAGATAGGTAATGCTATATTAGAGTCTACTACAATGAAGAATAGTAAGACAGGAGAGACTTTGTCATTATGGGATGCTCTAATTTGGGATAACAAGGGTCTGACTATGAAAGTTAAAGATGGGTTTGATAAAGTTATATTCTATAATCAAACTAAAGAGAGAGATTGGAATGATGATGCCCGTTATGAATTAAGAAATTATATAAGAGAGGTAAATAAGCAAGTACATGGTAACTATGCTCATGAAGACAGAATGGTGATGCAATCTACTGCTGTTGGTCAATTAGCTGCACAGTTTCATAAATGGGTTGCTCCAGCAATTAAAGCAAGGTTTAGACCTGAATACTTTGATGAGAACCTAGGATGGATGGAAGGTAGATATTTAACTTTCTGGAACTTTATGGCGTACTCTTTCCAAAACTTAAGTCAGTTTGGTAAACTAATGAATAACTATAAAGAGTTTAATGGAGAGAAAGGACAGATGAAATTACAAAATGTCTTTAGAACTATGGGAGAGATAGGTATCATAATGACTACAGTACTGTTAAAGATGTTACTTGCTGGTATGATCAATGATGATGACGATGATGAAAGAGGAAGTTTCAGTAGAGATGTTGATGATAGTGATTCAGTTATTGCAAAAAGACTCCGTAATGTATTCTTATACCAATTAGATAGAACACATAAAGATTTAGTAACCTTCATGCCTATACCAGGTACAGGTGGTCTACAACAAATGTATCAGCTATTTAAGTCTCCTATTGCATCTTCAAGAACGTTAGGAGAGTTAGGAGAAGCTCTGGAATATACTGTGGGTACTGGGCTAGCCTGGGCCTTTATGGATGATGAGAAGTTCTTAGAATCAAAATGGGTATATGATAGACCGAAGGCAAGAAGAGGACAATGGAAGTTAGGTAAACAATGGGGAGATGCCCTACCTATACTATATACTATTAACCGTTGGAAGTCTTATGATAACATCACAGACTTTTACATTAAATAATATTTATGGCTAAGAAGAAAATTTATAAACCTCTACCAGATTATCTGAGTATAGGCCCTTCTGATATACATGGTGCTGGTATTATTGCTAAAGAGGATATTCCTGCTGATATAGATATGGGGATTACCCATGTTTATGATCCAGAATTTCAAGATGATTATATTAGAACTCCACTGGGTGGCTTCATTAATCATTCAGATACTCCAAACTGTGAACTTATAGAAGATGACAATGATGTTAGTTATAAAAGAATAAAAACCTTACATAAGATAGAAGCTGGTAAAGAGCTTACTCTTAAGTATAGCATGTATGATCCTACTAAATAGGATACCCGTAATATAGTTTTTCAATCCAACACATCTTTCTTTGTTTTTTCAGAGTCAACGAAAAAATCATTTACCCCATCTCTAACTAATTGTTTTAATGTTTCTTTTAGCCATTCATGATCTGGGTGATTTACAGTAGCCAATAGCTTAAAGGATATTTCTTCTGCTGTTTTATCAATCAATTTAATCATAATTATTTAATGTTTAGTTAACATACATTGGGGTTATACTTCTTATATTATTTATATGAAACATAAGATAGATATAACCCCAGTAATATATGTATTTATTATGGTTGTTGTCTTTGCTTTAGGTACTATGTAATTTCACAAGCACCACCAGCACAAGCCAATTCACCTTTTAAATCAGTTTCATCTGTTAACTCTACAACACCAAGAAGATTAACAGAAGTTAAAGACTTGAGTAATTTCTCATAGTCTTTCTTTGTTATATCCTCAAATGGAGCTTGTGTATAAGTTCCTCCATCATATGGTAATACAGACAAGCCATTATAGCACTCTCTGTTTTTCCACATCCATTCACCTGCTTTTTCCCACTCATCTGTCTTTAAACTAATTGTTGCAGAAACGTTGTGAGTATTAGAACCTTTTCTATGCCCAGGCTTAACCCATTCAGTAGAAATTTTCTTTACTCTTTCAAGTAGATCAAACGGAGATTCAGTTCTTAAGATAGATCCTTCTGGTGCCATCTGTGGTATACTTATCACAGCTGTATCATGTGAACGGAAAACACAGTCTTCAACTAACTCAGGGTGATTAATAGATAGGTAATTATATATTGCTTCATTCTTACCAACACGTATTCTTCTTACATAATAATCATTATGCCAAGCATGAATACCTGAACTTGTACCTAATGTTAAAGATGTGGTCCCCGCAGGTTTAACTGTAGTACAACGTGCAGACTTATTTATACCTAATAATCTAGCAACTCTAGCATTTTCTTTCTTTACTATTTCTGCTGACTCAGTAGCATTTAGTTTTAAGACTTTACCGCTTCCAATACCTGTCATTGAAACTCCAATTAAAGCATCTTTTTCAGTAGTCTCTTTCCAGATTTGTCTTAGATAATGAAAGTCAGTATAACTAGCTTGTAATGTACCTATAAATGCTGCAGCTTTAACTCTTTCATTTAAGTCTTCTTGTGACTCAAGATCACTTGCATTAACTTCACATAGATTACAAAATTGAAATGGACGTAATGCAATTTCACAACAAGGGTTTGTGCCCCAATCTTTATCATTGTTAAAGTATATACCAGGCTCACCAGCACCACTTGCTTCTACACGTTTCCATAAGTCCATAAAAAACTTTTTAGTTATTTTATGTCTCATTAGTACAGCTGAGTTATTGGATCTACCACGTTGTGGATTTAATTCCCACCAGTTACCAGACTTACATGAAATCATTTCATCATCATCTGCACTAAACAAACTAATTAATGCAGCACGTCTTATACCGCCAGCAAGTACAGCATCAGCAATATAACAGATCATATCATGTACTTCTAAAGTAGTTAATTTATCACCGTCTTCTTTCTGACTTAATACTCCTTCTACCTTTAACAAACATTCCTTAAGTGGCTGAGGACCAGGGGCTTTACCGCCTGATGTTACAAGCCTAGCTCCTTTAGGTCTAATGTCTGAAAAGTCAAATTCAATCTTTGAACTCTTACCATTTAGATAAGATTTAACAAGTACTTTTATTGAGTCAGCCCAACCTTCTATTGAGTCACCAATTAAGTATCTTTTAGTTCTATTTTTATATGGTTTGTTGATCATTGGAAGCTTTTCAACATGATGTTTTTGAACTGAGTAACCTACTCCGGTACCCCCTAAAAGTAAAAACATTGTTTCATTAAAAGCATCTGGTGAGTCTATTGGCAAGTAAGCACAATTATAAACTCTGTTTGGACTGATCTCAATTGGTTTACCACCAAATTGCATAGATCTCATTGAAGGTAAAACCTTCTTATCATATACATACTGATACACGTTTTGTATCTCTTCTTTTAACTTAGGATACTTTTTAATGTGCATAGTCTTATTACGGGTTACTAACTCTTCCCATGTTTCTCTTCTGTTCTGTTCAGGTAAGTATTTAGCATACTTCATATGGACAGTAATTTCACTTAAAATTTTGTTACTTAGATTCATTTTTACATATTTTACTTTTGGTTAATACTAGGGGGGACTAATAAGATAATAAAATTACCAGATAGATCCGTACTTTTTTTATTATAAATTCTACATTTATTCCTTTTATTATTTGCTTTTTTTTCAGTATATTATATATGTAACTGTAGAAAAAAGAATTGCAAATATATGGAACCTCAACAAGATATAACAGTAATGAGCCTAAGAATTGACAATATGGAGAAAAAACTTGATGACATTGACAAAAAATTAGACATGATAACTGTAAAACTTTTAGATCCAGATGATGGATTTGTGACACGTGTAAATAAGAACACGTCATTTAGGAATAATATGAATGAGATTTTACCATATTATGAGCAAACTATTGAGGAGTTTAAGCATTTAAAACGCTGGAAGGAAAATGTTTCAAAAGCTTTGTGGACAATATTTGTAGCACTTGTAGGAGTAATTGTTAAATTAATATTTTTTGCATAATGTCAAGTCAAGTAGGAGATAAAGGTCAACCACAACAACTAACTTCTGTTACTGCAGGAACATGGACTACATTATTTGATGGAGCTTCAACTGCAAAAGTTTGGTTAGGTGCGGCTTTATCAAGCCTTTCAGTCCAAAATACAGGGACTAGTGATATTACAGTTAGTTTTAGACTTTTAAGTGCTGATGTAGGCGGTGGTGAATATGATGGAGACTTGCTTACAGATGTTAAAATATCAGGTAGTGCTAGAAGAGGAGGAACATTAAACAATATACCGGGATCAAACCCAATTAACTTTAGTCATGATATGGCCCCTAATGTAGACGGTTTACAACCAGGAGGTCATGACTCAAACAGTTTTGGAGATTTTAATGGTTTAACTTATACAGGTAGGTTAGATTGGAAACCTTTTCAAATGTTACCTTTATTATATACAACCAAAATATTGTTTAAGTGTGATACTGCTACAGGTTTTATTGCAACAGCTATACCTTCAGCAACACCTGAAATGAGAATATTAACAAGTTCAGCCGGTAATGGTATTAATTCATAACAAGATTTAAAAAATGACAAGAGAACTAAATGAAGATACAGGGTTTAAAATAAGTATAAAGACACTTATTGGGATTGCATTTGCAATTGCTACTGTAGTAGGAATGTGGTTTGCTTTACAAGCAGACATACAAGAGGCAAAAGAATTACCTGTACCTCCTCCACCAGATGTATCTAGAATGGAGTATGACATGAAAGATCAGTTGATTAGACAAACAATACAAACAACAGCTGATGATGTTGAAGAGCTTAAAGAAGACTTAGACAGAATAGAAGAAAAAATAGACAAATTAAGATAATGGCTAAGAAAAGAAAATTAAACAGCAAGAATCCAAAGTATTGGTCAGCAGAATTGAAAAAAGAAAAACCAATAAAGAAGAAGATCTTATTTTGTGAACCTAAAGGAATTAAAATATATGGAGTTTGGTATGAATAAAATAATAACACTTTTTCTGTTACTGTTCTCTTTTACATTACAGGCACAGATTACAGTAACTCATTTTAATGCAGATTGGAACAAAGCCAATAATGTAGAATGGGTTAAAAAATTAAAAGATTGTGACTTATCTTATGTGGATATAGCAAAACAACCTAAGTTACAAACTAAACATAAAGTTGTGGTTGTACCCACAATTATTATATATAAGGATGGAGAAGAGGTAGAAAGATTTCAAGCTGACATTAGCTTTAAGATGGCAGCTACAAAAGAAGAAGTACAAGGAATAATTGATGAATTAATAATGAGTGATTTTTAAAACATGAAAAGAATACTATTTATATTACTACTATTACCAACTTTACTATTAGCTCAAACTACAGATAGTTGGGTAAACTTTAAAGTTCAATATGATTTTTATGCACCAACAGAATCTAATTTCTTTATGGTGGGTAATTCTTTGGGAGATACGGTTATGTATCATCAACCAACATCTGCTTATCAATATTTAGATACTACTATTAATATCAATTCAGGAAGTTATACTATAACTTTAAATGATAACTTTGGAGATGGGTGGATTTCAAATCAACCAGCTCATTTCAAATTAGCTAATTTATGTCAAGGCCTTATAATTGATTGGGACCCTGTATTAGGATCTTTCTTTCAAAGAGATACAACAATAACTATATTACCTTGTCCCCCTCCTGTATATGGATGTATGAACCCTATTGCTTTGAATTATGATTCTACCGTTACTATAGATGATGGGTCTTGCACCTTTCCTCCATGTGCCGGTTTTATTAATTCTAATGCATATCAAATGTGTTGGGGAAGTCAAGCCGCAATAGCTTTTGAATGGGAAAGTAATAATAACCCTGCTTGTGATGTTGTTAAGTTACACTATGGAGATGAGAATGGATATAGTATTATGGTTCCAGGATTTTGGCCAGCATCAAACGGATGGAACAATTGGGCAACTCCCGCAGGGCCTGGTCAAATGCCGCCTAATTGGAGTCTAGAGCATTACTTAGTATTAGAGTATGCAGATAGTTCTCTGTCAGATACAATACTCTTTACACCAACTGCTTGTATTCCAGGATGTACAGATCCAACTCAACCTACTTACAACCCTTGGGCAACTACAGATGATGGGTCATGTGCAGGTACAACTTGTGATACTGCTACTCAACATCAAATTACAATGCAAATTACATTTGATAATTGGCCAGGTGAAACAGGTTGGACAATGAATAGTGGTGGTGTCATACAAGATGTACAATCAGGAGCTTATAACTTTAATGATATAGGTCAAACATACACTTATGATTTTTGTGTTTTACAATCAGGTTTTGAATTAATATTAACTGATGCCTATGGTGATGGTTTAGCAGGTTCTACTTCTGGAGGATCATTAGACGGTTATGTTGTTATATATGATTGTAACGGAGACACTATATGGGAACTAACGGATCCTGCTTTTGGAAGTGTAACTTATTCAGGTCTTCAAACAGCAACAGCTTGTTATGTTGCTCCACCAGTACTGGGTTGTACAGATGATGATTATGTAGAGTATAATCCTTTAGCTACAGTTAGTGACTCAACATGTGCTACATTGCATGTATATGGATGTACTGATTCAACATCTTGGAACTATGACGCAAATGCTACTATAAACGATATAGTTCCAGATTGTAATTATACTTTATGGATGGGAGATGCAGCAGCTGATGGTTGGGGTAACTCTTATATTGGTATATATCAAAATGGAATTGATTTAGGAACATTTACAATGGGTCCTGGACAATATCAACAAACATTTCCTTTAATACTAGATGCAGGAGTTCCAGTTCAGGTTTATTACTTTGAAGTTGGAGGGCCTCAAACTCCACCAGAAGAAGTACAATTCCAAACGTGGCACAATTCATTTAAGCTTATTAATGCTGACAGTGTGGTATTAATGCATGAAGGAGCTAATCCATTTGCAAACAATGGACAAGGGGCTCTACAAGGTTTTGATGCACCATTCTGGACAGTGTATACAGGTTCTCCTTACTGTGGTGACTATTGTATAGAGGCTGTATATGGATGTATGGACAGTACAGCATTTAACTATAACCCGTTAGCTAATACACCTGATAATTGTATACCAGTAGTTTTAGGATGTACAAACCCTATAGCTTTTAATTTTGATCCAGCTGCTAATGTAGATGATAGCACATGTGTAGCAGAAGTAATAGGTTGTATGGACTCAACTGCATTTAATTATAATCCATCTGCAAATACAAACGATCCAGCATCATGTGTACCTGTTATACTTGGTTGTATGGATGATACTATGTTCAATTATAATCCGGCTGCTAATACACCGGATGGATCATGTATACCTATAGTCTTTGGATGTACAGATGCTTTGGCATTCAATTATGATTCTACTGCTAACACAAACAATGGTTCTTGTATTCCGTTTATCTATGGATGCACAAACCCTAGTGCTATAAACTATGATCCATTGGCAAATACAGATGACTCATCCTGTATTGGAATCATATATGGGTGTACTGATCCAAGTATGTTTAATTATGATCCGCTAGCAAATACTGATAATGGTTCTTGTGAACCTTATGTGTATGGATGTATGGATTCAACTCAATTTAATTTTAACCCTTTAGCAAATACAAATGATAACAATTGCATTCCTTTTATTTATGGTTGCACTGATCCCTCTATGCTTAACTACGACCCATCCGCTAATACAGAGGATTTCAGTTGTATACCTTTCTTGTATGGTTGTACTGATAGTACTGCCCTTAATTATGATCCAATGGCTAATACTGACAACGGTTCGTGTATTGATGTGGTTGAAGGTTGTATGGACCAAGGTGCGTATAACTATGACCCGCTAGCCAATGTAGATGATTCAACATCTTGTCTGTATAGTGCAGGATGTATAGATGGTCCAGGTAATCCTTACTGGCTCAACGATGGTTGCTATGCTTGGGTAATAGATGTAGATCAATATTGTTGTAATAATGTTTGGGATGCTACTTGTCAAACTATGTATGATTATTGTGCGCAAGGGTGGCCAACAAATGTTCAAGATCTATCTACAGTGGGAATTGTGGTTTATCCTAACCCAACAACAGGAATTTTTAGAATTGATACAAGATTAAAAATAGAAGTAAAAGTTATAGATATGCAAGGTAAAGTAATAGTAGAAGGAAAAGATATAAATACTATTGACATATCAGATTACTCAACTGGCTTATATAACTTACAAATAACAACCGGTGATAAAATATTTAGTAATAAAATTATAAAACATTAATAAAATGATACAAACAGATTTAAGCAAATTAAAAGATGAGACAGCTGAGGCTTTACAACCAGGTCACGTTGTCTTAGCAGATACTGCAGCAAAGTTCTATAAAGCTGAACTAGGTGCTGGATTCTTTGCATTAACTGCATTAGAAGATACAGTTATAGATTCAACTAAAAGTACTTGGAATTTACATCATAGAGATGCAAGTGGTACAGGACAAGCTCCTACAATTAATAATCAGACAGTAAATTTTACAGTTCCAAAAGGATTAACCGTATACATTACTATCCGCACACTTACATTAGTGTCTGGAAAGTGTTTACTCTATGCTAGAAGAAATACGTCTACATCAGCAACAGCATAATGGATATTTTAGGATTAGGCTTACCAATAATTAAAACACAATATTTTGATGGTCTTATGGGGCCAACTGATATAGGTGGTGATGATACTGTATTGTGGTTTGACTGGACAGATAAACCCACAGTAGTTGAATCTAGTGGTAATATAGAATCAATTTCTAATAAAGTAACAATTGCACCTTGGTCTACTCATGTTCTTCAAGCTATAGGTGGTACTCCTGTATATAGTAACTTAAATGGTCAAAATGGTTTTGATTTTTCTAGTCATCTAGGTGGAGGACAATCATATCAGTTATATGATTCAGGAGGTAATCCGGTTTCAGTTAATTATGGTGAAAACTATACGTTAGCTGTAATCCAAGAGAATGATCTCTTTGGAGGAGGTGTGTCAGGAATAACAGGAGGTAGAAATCCTAATGGTTATACATTTAGATGGAGCGGTAGTGCTTTAATTGGTACTGTTTATGCTCAAGGAGGTAATGCTTCTGATTCTATTAATCCTCAAGGGACAAGTGAAAATGATTTTGGTATTGCTGTACAGAGAGTTGATAATGATAATGATGAAATATCAGTTAGATTTAACGGTGATTCAAATGCTGCATCAACCATAACTGGTGATCCTGTTAATACTGTATCATCTCTTTATGTTGGTAAAGCAAATAATGGTACACAATATTTTACAGGTAAGGTTTATGAGTTTATGTTTTGGAAAAGAGTACTAACTGCAGAAGAGCTAACACAATTAGATACATATGTTAAAACGAAATATGATTTTACCTTTTAGATTATGAGAACAATTATTTTTATATTATTATTTTGCGTTAGTTTAACAACTAATGGGCAAATATTTAGTGATTTCTTTAAGTATTCAACGATTTATACATCAGTTAATGGGAATAACTCAGTAGCTGATCAGACTGTCTATGATATAAAGACAGGGACATTACTTAACGAAGTAGTAGAGACCCCTTATGATTATACATTAACATTAGGGATTAGAAAGATACAAAGATTTCAATACGAACCACAGTTACCATTTAAAGATGGGACAGAGACATCATTTAACGATGCAGCTACTATAGGGAGAGTAAAGAAAGGATTTGAGTATTTATTTGAAGTAGATTATGCGAGGCAACAAGGTATTGAGTTTGTTAACCAAAACCATTTCTTAAGGTACAATACAACGAAGTGGATGGCTAAGGTGGAGTATCTACAAGATGGATTTGCAGACATAAAATATTTTGAAAGTTCACAACGAGCAAGGATTAATTCAAAGGGCAAACTCTCTTTTAACGTGGGGGCATGTCAGAGAATCTCAGAGCCCTATGGATTTAATCCGCTTGAGGAGTGGATGCTACCTAACGGGACCTTGCACTATACTCAACTAGCGCTTGATGAAGGTTACACGGTCAACTTTTCTGACCCTGAGAATATAGAGTACTTAAGTCCTTCTGGTAACGTTGTGGCAAATAGCGTAGAAGTATGGGAAGCAGTGGTTGTTCCTGAAATACTTTCTAACTATGTTGACGCTGAGAGAGCTGAATTACAGAGTCAATGGGTTCACTCCTTGATCATAGGATTTGATTACTATAAGTATAATAAAGACATATGGTTGCATGCATGGGGTAACATATTACCTTATCACTATAACGATGGTGGGCAGTTTTCATATCATAACTTTAATGATGGTAAACAATGGTTGGATTATTCTGCGGGAATGATCTTTGGTTATAAAGTAACAAGAAACCTTGGGGCCTTTGTAGAAGGTAAGTATAATAAATACTGGGACAGAAAGTGGTATAACTTTAAGTTTGGTATTAACTACAAGATATTTTAATGGCTAGCAAGAAAAAGAATTGGATACAAAAGGTAAACAAATCTATTAAGAGACGTGGTACCAAGGGTAAGTGTACTCCTATTACTAAGAAAGGTTGTACTGGTAGAGCTAAGGCCCTTGCTAAGACTTTTAAGAAGATGGCAAAAAAACGTAAGAAGAAAAAATGAGTTGGTTAGGACAGCACATATGGGGATTTATATCTAGATTTAGAAATAAGATATACATAGAAACTATTGAGACAGGTACATCTGATAAGGTTTTAGTTAGAGAATCAGACGGACTAGTTAAACAGAAGGATTGCAAGTGCGCTAAAGGTGATGAAGTTAAAGAAGTATTGGGTACATCTCCAATTCAAGTAGACAATACTGATGTAGAAAAACCTGTAGTATCTGTTACCGCTGCTTCTGGAAGTGGTAGAGGCACAATGGCCGCTGCTGACTTTACTAAGCTAACAGGTATTGAGACAGGGGCAACAAGGAATGTTGGTGAAGTAAAGGAAGTTAAAGGAACATCACCTATTACTGTAGACAGCACTGATCCAGAAAAACCCATTGTAGAAGTAGCAACAGCTTCATCAACAACTAGAGGCGTAATGACATCAAGTGATTTTACTAAATTAACTGGTATTGAAACTGGAGCAACTAGAAATGTAGGTGAGGTTAAAGAAGTAAAAGGGACGGCCCCTGTTAGTGTAGACAATGAGGATCCAGAGAAACCGGTTGTATCTATTGCTGAATCAAGAGATG